>Ga0172372_10005550_pt1 | contig 17514 bp, 7 predicted proteins | sample LakKiv5m_2_FD_114544 | JGI IMG/M metagenome (GOLD analysis project Ga0172372, IMG submission 114544) | Freshwater microbial communities from Kabuno Bay, South-Kivu, Congo - kab_092012_9.5m | ecosystem: Environmental > Aquatic > Freshwater > Lake | place: Democratic Republic of the Congo...
CCGGTATGCAGGCGTGAGCAGGAGCGATCGCCTGTAATCGTCACGATAGAAGTTCGAGTAATCTTTTTAAATCCTCAAGCTGTATTGAAGCTTACAAGAGGTCAACGCTGAACTTTACTTTTTTAATTTGCTACAAGTAAAATTACCTCTTTAAGGGTGGCGATTTTATTTTCATCAAGGAATCTTGGGCGTTCACCTTTTGACTGATGGTCAGGGTAATAAAAGGTAAAATTAAGAAATGCCTTAAAGGCAACTTGCAATATGTTTTCGACATAATCTCTCCCTCTACTCGTTTGATATTCTCTTACTCGCACTCGTTTCTAAACTCACTTAGGAGCTAAGCAATCCGGATGCCAGGTTGGAGTTAGATCAAAGGTGCGAAAAATGCTCAAACGGAAAAGGGGGATGGGCCAGATTAATCAAAAGTAGGTGATTGCCGCAGTTTTGCCGCAAGCAAAGTGAGGTTAGGAGTTGTTATTTTAAACAATGCAACGGTACTTTAGAAACGAAGGCCTAAAATAAATTTGCCGTTGATAAGGTTAGTTGTTTGTCGGGTGCCATCACTAAAGCGCTCATTCATGGAAATAGCTTCGGCCCCGAATTCTACTAAAAGTGCATAATTTTCAGAAAGTTTTGTCTGCAGACCTAGGCGAAAAGTTGGGCCTAAAAATGAGGTGCCTGAAGAGGTCGCCGTATCTACAGTCGTCGTACTGACACCAATTCCACCGCCGGCGCCGGCATAAAATTTATTTCTAGTATTTTTGAAATCGGGAAAATTAAAAATAAGCTCGCCAGTGACAAACCATCGGGTGGTGGGGATCACTAAATTAGGGGACTCTTGAGTGGTGGTTTCGTAGTCATAGCGAAGCCCAAAGGCCCAATCCACCATTTCGATCAGCTTGTGATTGTAGGCCGCCTCAAACTGTATGCCTGTGCGGGCCGACGATGCTTGCGAACCGGTTTCCGATACGGAGGCGTACACACCGCGAGTTCCGGCCGTGCGCACAGTCCAGTAGGGTTTAGGTTTTTTCTTGATTTGCGCCACTCGGCGATTGAGCTCTTCTTTAAGATGAGGGATTTTTTGCCAAATAGTTTCTAGAGAAGTGTTAAGGACCACGTACTGACGTTTTTGAAAGGGGACCTGCATATTTTTATCAGAGACTTGCCATAGGGAATAATCGCGCGACACTTCAATGGCATGGCATAAAATGCTGACCTTGTCTGTGGAGAAAAGCGCTTTTTGATTCATGGTAATGCCAGCTTCCGCTCCCTTTCTTATGACGAAAGTGCTGCGCGAGGTGGAGATCGATTGAATAATGATTAATTCTTCGTAGCCAGTCACGGTATTTACGGCCATGGAGGCATCTTGGAAATTGCTGCCAAATTGTCGGTCGAGTTCGCTTTCTTGTGCGTTCAAATTGAGGCAGATCAGGAGGATTGAAAAACCAAGCTTCAAACGATTTTGAATACGTAATAGTTGAGCAATGCTCTTTTGGGAGTTCCTATAAAATAACTGCATTGGTTTATTATATCGTAGGCAAAGGGTGTTTATGAGGCGGTAGAATTTTCTTAATTTTGCCAATTATATCGGGCAATGGAGTGCATTGTTCTCTTTTGGGTATGCTCTAACCGGTCGAATTTAAAAGGAAAAAATGGGTCATTTGACACCCGTTTATAATGGGTGCACGGGCAAAAGTTAAAGCTATTTAGTGATGAGTATTGAGGGCACATATTGCCTCCGATTGAGGTTAGCTTTTGATCCTTGGAAATTTTTAATCGATTGAATCATTGACCGAAAAGACTGAGGGTGGGGGCGAAATTCAAAGGGGATATTTTGTTTTTATGCTTTACATAAACAAAAATAAAAAAGCGGTCTCAAGATTTGTGGCGGTTTCTGGCCACCTGCCGATATTTTTATTAATTTCTTTTTTTGCCCTTGAGTCCTTCAGCATACCGCTCCTGTTCGCACAAAGTGTTGTTCCGATTACCTATGAAGTTTTAGATAATACAATTAGCTCGAGTAAAATTCAAAGCTCGGGTGTGACCTCAAGTAAAATTGCACCTAAGGCCATCACTTACGACAAGATTGATACAACCGGTGCACAAGATGGATATGTTTTAAAATACTCTGCTTCCAGTGGAAAATTTATGGCCGCACCTGAGGCAGGGGCCACAAATAATACAGGTGTAACGGCCATTACTTTAGGTAAAGGTTTTGTGAATCAAGGCAGTATAATCACAAGTTCTGGCACTCTTAACGTCAATACTGGTTCAGGAGCAGGCCAAGTATTGGCGCTTGATAGTAATGGCAATCTCTTTTTGGAAAATACCTTATATCTAAATTATTCACCTAATCAGAAGGGACATTTGTCATTGCGGGATTCTGTATCCGCTTCGGATTTTCGATTTTACACTGATGGTAGTTTGAAATTAATTTATACCGATGATTATGTCCTGAACTCCGATACTGGCCACTATGATTTAGCAGCAGAATTTAAAGATGATGGCAATATTACATTCTTTGGCAATTTTTCTGTCGGTGGGAATTTAGAAGTGAATGCAGGCACCGCTGGGAATAACTATACATTTCCTTCATCGCGAGGAACCGCTAACCAATATTTGGCGACTGATGGTGCGGGGGGAACTTCTTGGGTCTCTCTTCCGGCCACAGGATTAGGCACGGTGACGAATGTAACGAGTGGCACGGGGTTAACTGGTGGCCCCATTACCACCACCGGATCCTTGGCCGTCAATTCGGGTACGGCCGTAGGGCAAATTGCCGTGGTTCAGGCCAATGGTAAGATCCACAATACTAATATTCCCAATGGAATCAATGCGGCCCTCATCGGTCCCAACACTACGGGGGCCAATGTCATTTCCAATACAGAGTTTGCCTATTTAAATGGAGTGACTTCTCCAATTCAAACTCAGTTCTCAACTGTTGCAACTACCTACCAACCTCTGAATGCCAATTTGACTAGTTTTGCCGCGATCACCCCAACAAATAATTATACTGTGGTTGGCAATGGGGCGAGTTGGATTGCCGCCTCTCCAAGTAGTGCGCGCACCGCTTTGGGATTGGGAACCATCGCCACGCAAAATTCCAATAATGTTAATATTACTGGAGGAACAATTGATAACGCGACGATTGGTGGGACGACTCCTGCCGCCATTTATGCCACCACTTTAACCGCATCAGGAACAATTACCGCCACCACTCTTAGTGCCACCAATATTACCAGTAACGGGTATATCCGGGCCGATGGAAACATTACCGGTGATTATGACGGCAACAAGGCAGTGATAGGAACACATCCCACCTACGGTTCCTTTGCTGCCTTTTATCGCGAGGGGAATAGTCATTACACTGTTTTGGCAAATGCGACTAATACTTACCTCAATGCCAACAGTGCTACCGGCAATGTCTATCTGAGGGCCGACAATAGCGACATTTTGGTAGCTGATGGATCATCTGGCGATGTAACCATTTCTCGCGGAGACCTAAACGTAGGCACGGGAGGGGGCAGTAGTAGGCTCATCGTGCGCGGGAGTATGATTATGAATGGAAGCGATTTTTGGATTAGAACCTACGGGAACACAGGGTGGTATAATGGGGACCACCAGGGTGGTTGGAGGATGACAGACAACACATCTGTTCGATCTTACAATGATAAAGATGTCTATACCGGTGGCGTATTTCGAGCTGATGAAGCAAATATTGGAGAGGCCCCTAGTCATCCAGGTTTTTATGGATTTTGGAAGCAAGGTTCGGATTATTCCTTCCTCACCAATGGTTCCAATACTTATGTCAATGCTCCGTCTAGTTCAGGTAGCATCTTCTTTAGATTTAATAATGACAATTCCCCGAGCGCGATGGAGTTAACAGTGGCAGATGGGCTTGAACTCAATGTTGGTACTGCTTATAAAAGTGGTGGCGGTGCTTGGACTGCAACCAGTGATATTAGATTAAAGGATGTGGTATCAGACTATACCCACGGTTTGGCGGAAATTCGTCAGATTAATCCTGTGTCCTATCGCTATAAAAAAGGCAATGAAAAGGGCCTTCCTAGCGATAAGACTTATATCGGTGTAGTCGCCCAAGATATGCAGCCCATTATCCCTGAATCAGTAACTCAAGGCAGAGATGGTTTTTTACTTTTTCAAAGTGATCCCGTTTGGTGGGCGGGCATTAATGCTGTCAAAGAAATAGATGCCATGGTGAGTGTGCAAAAAGAGGGTATTCAAGAGTTGCTTAATTCCCAAGGGCAGCGACGAGCTGAATTGTTAAAATTGGAAACCCAGCAAAAGTTGCTTTTAGAAGAGCACAATAGATTAAATAGTGAAACTGAGGGGCTTAAGAAGGCCTTATGCGAAATAAAGAAGCATCTTAAGCTTTGTCAAAAACGTGGGCCAGCACAAAAGTAGGGTCACCCAGTGACGTGAAGAAATCTTATGCAAAAATGGTGCTGTAGAAACATTCACTCTCCAAGTTGGGCCAAAAAGAGACTCAGTCCAATGTTATTTATTATATCCTTGCTTTGGTTGAGTGGCTGCCAAGAGGCCTTAAATCAGGTTGAGAAGGATGCCAGCAATAAAAAGTCATCGTTAGTCATTCCCAGTGTTTCTAGTATTAGCATTAAATATGATTACGTGATTGTTGCTGGTGAAAACTTAGATAAAATTCTTACAGGGAAAATATCCGGAGGAGTTAATAATCACAATCTATATTTCTATGAAAAGAAAAGTACACAACTTAAATTAGGCATCTCCAGTGGTACGGGTCTTACTTTTTCACCTGCCTATACTTATACATTATCCTTGGATTATTCTGGTGGAAGTATTGCCAAATATTTTAATTTTGTCGTCGCTGATGAGGCCATTAAAACAAATAAATTAATTAATGGCGCGGTTACGTCATCAAAAATTGCTAATGGTTCTGTGGGGAGTGGCCATCTGGATTCGGCCAACGCTTTTGCTGGTGCAGTTCTCATGTATTCTCAAACACAAAACAAATTTATCCCACAAAGTGAACGTGTAACTGGGAGTACGGTAGGAAATGGTCTTATGGGCCTTACCCCCAATATTGGATTTGAGAATACTTCTACCATAAGTACAACGGGGGTGCTTGATCTCAATATTGGAGATGGGGCAAATCAAATTATTGCAAGCAATAGCAATAATGACCTTAGCTTAAAATACCCAATTCTTATTGATTTCGGTTTAACCAATGGAGGGATGATTTCGTTTTATGAAACTTCCCAGCTCACTTATTATGGTGCTTATACCGACGATTCTTTTAAATTAAAGTGGACGGCAGATTATACGGTTGAAACTGATCCTTTGCTTTATACAAAATCTCTTGAAATCGATACGGATGGCGATACGGTCATAAGTGGTAGTCTCGCCGTTCACGGTCAGATGCAAACTAAATTAAGTTCAAACTCTATTTTACTGCCTGCCGGTCGTGGCAGCGCGGGGCAAATGTTGTTGACGGATGGAGCTGGCGGGACCAGTTGGCAAACGCGCAATTTTCCCGGAACGGGAACACTGACCTCGATTACTGCGGGCGCGGGTGTAGTTGTGACAAATCCAACCAGTTCCACCATTCGTGTGGCACTCGATGTTGGAACCGGGGTTGGTCAGGTGGTGCAAGTGGATGGAAGTGGCAAGGTCAATGTGGCGCTCATACCCTATGGTATAGACGCCACGCAGGTGGGGGCGGGCAGTGTGGATAATACCGAACTCTCCCATTTAGATGGAGTTACATCAAATATTCAAGGTCAGTTTAATGCCCTCGCCAATTCCTTTTTACCTGTAAGTTCAATTTTGACTAATTTCAATAGTGAAACGCCAACGGCGAACAATTTCATTGTGGGCGACGGAAGCAATTGGCAATCTACTTCGGCTGCAGCTTCAAGGACTGCCTTTGGACTAGGAACGATGGCGCTGGTGAATTATAATGCAGTGGCCATTACTGGGGCATCTTCAGATATTGATGGCGTTGTCATTGGGAGCGCCACGCCTGCTGCCGTCTCTGGAACGAACATTACTGCCGATGGCCTTAACCTTACTTCTAATTTTGCCTTTGATAATGGCTCGGCCAGTGGATTTGCTAAGGCAACGTCCTATGTTTCTGCGGACAATGATGGAAATGATATGCGGATTGGAGTTCTTTCACCTTATACAAATAATTACGCCGCGATGTGGAAAGGTGGTAACTCTGACTATGCTGTTCTCGCCAATACCACTACTGCTTATCTTAATGCCAATAATGCTACCGGCAGTGTCTATCTGAGGGCCGACGATAGCGACATTTTGATAGCTGATGGATCATCTGGCGATGTCACCATTGATAGGGGAGACTTGATAGTCGATGAAGGTGGGATTGTCGTTAATGGTGAAAGAATCATGCAAGATGATGATTATTGGGTTCGTACATATGGAAATACCGGTTGGCGCAATGAAACCCATGGCGGTGGTTGGTACATGTCTGACGCCACAATGGTTCGATCTTACAATGATAAAGATGTCTCTACCGGTGGTCTAATTCGAGCAGATCTCACAGTGATTGGTAGGCATCCTGATGAAGGCTCAAGTTATGTTGGATTGTGGAAGTGGAGTGAAGGTTATTCATTTCTAACCAATGGAAGCAACACCTATATAAACGCCCCCAGTGATGCTACAGATGCTCGAATCTATTTTAGATTCGATAACGATACAGAAATGTACTTGCGAAGTGATGGCGACCTTCTCCTTGAAAATTCCACCGCTGAAAAACCTGGTGGTGGCAACTGGGCCGCAACTTCAGATAGAAGACTTAAAAATGTAATCGGTCCCTATCACAGAGGTTTGGAAGAAATTTTAGAAACTAAAGCTGTGAACTATTTTTACAATGTTGGCAATATCCGTGGCCACGACGAGCGAGAATTGCATATCGGCGTTGTCGCGCAAGAAGTACTGCCCTACTTTCCAGAAGCTGTATATTTAGAAAGTGATGGTTATTATAGTGTCCAAACTGAACCCATCAATTGGGGCTGGATCAATGCCATTAAAACGCTGGATGGGAAATTATCCAAAGATAAGCAAATACTGCAGCAGATTGAGCTTGAGGACCAAGGATTGGGAGATAGAATCCAAAAGATAACAAAACAAAATCAAATCCTCGCCCACCAAAATAAGCTTTTTGGCCAAAGCAATGAGGCCATAAGAGCTGCTCTCTGTGAACTAGAAGGAAATTCCAAAGAGTGCCAGAGACCTTAGTGCAATCAATAGCTTAAGTGTTAAATTCTAATTCTACGGCCTTGTCCAATTTTTAGTCTCAATATATTGCCTCTTTGGAATATTTAAAAACAGATTTGAAATCGTATTCCATTGAAATTACAGGGTTCTAAAGAATGGCTGCCCTAACTTTAGGGAAGTCATGGGAAAATAATGCATAGGACTAACTGAGCACTTAAATCAAGCGATCGTACTAACAGTTATGGGCTTAAGTGCCGATAAAGCCGTGGGTAAATATGAGGCGTTTATTTGCATTAATATTTGTGTCCTTTGCCCTGGCATCGTGTCTGCCAGAAAAAGGTAATGAGCAAAGCGACTGTGGAACCAATAAGGTGTTTGATAGCACCAAGCGTGCTTGTATTAGCCTGGCCAACGAGCGTTCAACACCAGTTGGTACCTTCGGTGCAGTCACCATCAATGAGGACGCCGGTGTTACAATTGTTACCTTAACGTATTCAGATAAAGATAAAGATTTGGCCACTGGCTGTACCATTTCTTCAGCAAGTACTGATCTTGATGGGAATGGTTCGTTGCCGGTTAATTGTAATTGTGTGGCCGGCTTATGTCGCGCCACCATTACACCTGACACAAACTTTAATGGACTGGCCGAATTCCGTTACCGCTTAACTGATATTGACGGATTGGGAGTTGAAAAAATAGTGGGAGTCACCGTTGTGGCGGTTGATGATGCTCCTGTCAATAATTTAGCGGCCATATCTCCACTAAGTGGAGTCACAATTCTTGAGGATACATCCCAAATTTGGACACTGGCCTATACAGACCAAGAAAGTGATAAGGCCACAGCTTGCAATATCCAAAATACCACCAGCAAATTTTCAATTACATCTACTTGTGCTTGTAATGTTTCTGGAGTCTGTCGATTTACATTGAAGGGATTGCAAGATCTTTATGGCGTTGGTGAATCGTTTACTTTTCAAGTTTTTGCCAACGGACGATGGTCAACGCCTTCAACCGTCTTTTTTAATATCGGGGCGGTTAATGATGCTCCTCTTTTGGCGGCCAATGTCACTTATATTATCGAAGAAGGAAATCCACCGGCCCTGGTTAATTTGCTTATTGGTTCTGGCACAGGGAATGGAACCGACTACATCAGTGGTTCAGGAAATGGTTTCGCTACAGATGTGGATAACACCCAATCTCAATTGCTCTATTCTCTTGTCTCGGGACCTTCCTCAGGCGTGGCCACTTTAGCAGGATGCCTAGGCGCTACAAATGATTTAGATTGTACCTATATTTTAACCGATCCGAATTACAACAACGACTACCTCAACGATAAAATTACAATTCCTGTGACGGGTGCTGATATTTTGCGAGTGCGCGCTGTGGAGGCAGGAGATCATACAGCAAATCCTTTTATTTTGGTGATTAATCCTGCTGGCAGTGGTTCAGGTCTTACTCTTTCTAGTGTGGTTGGCCGCACGGTCACCATTGCTGCCGAACAAGACGTGACCTCGGCACAGGAGATTAAAGAATTGCTCGAGGCCAGCCCCGCGGCTTCAGCATTACTCAATGTGTATCTTCTAGGATCTGTGCCTATTGATGCCACCACTTTTGGGACCTATACCCTCACTGGTGGAGTCAATGCTATCGAAACTATTGTTTATAGTGTGGCCGATCCAGGTGGGCCTGGTTCAGGCTCTGGGGTTGTTTCTATTTCAATTACACCGACCAATGATGCTCCAGTTGAGCCGGCCGATATTGATTTAAGTGCCCAAGTGCAACCTGAAGATGAAGTTGCCACAATTCAACTGACTCCTGGAAGTGATGTGGACCTCACCGACGAATTAAATTATCGCATTGTGGGTTCAGGCACACTATCTGGCCAGGGTGTCGTATCAGGTTGCATGGATTTGGATGGTTCGGAAGGGCCTGGCGATTTGACTTGTATATTTACACCCGAGCGAAATTTCTCTGGCCTAGTAAGCTTTGATTATTACACCAATGATGGGCTTGCTGATGCGGCTAGTACCACCAATGTCACTTTTACCATTGATCCAGTTAATGACAACCCGATGATATGCCAGTTTACCACCTTCTCTGAGGCCAATGAGTGCGGTTTAAATCATTGTGTTGGAAGTGGCAGTCCGGTTGGAAACATCGTGCCTCTTTCGCATACAGCTTCAAAAGCGGTTTACTACTACGACTCGTCTTCGGCCACCTGCTGGAAATCAACTGACAGTGCCACGAGTTCGGATTGGGAATCTACTGAGCCAGGTTATATTCAAAATTATGTGGCCAACCAAAATGACACGGTTAAAGTGGATCACATTAGAGTTGACGAAGGTGGCGGTGATGCTGGTGAAGACTCACAAACTTTGGAACTCAGATTTGAAACAGACAATGCTCCTTTAGTCCCTCTTAGCCAAATAAAAGTTTATTGGGCAGGGGGGACACCGCTGAATGGAGTCCTCGCAAGCACTTGTACTCCTTGTACTTTAGATAACGCCGGCTCGGAAGATGGCGTCAACTTAAAGCTCGTAGTCACTCCTATGTCGGCCGCGGCAGGCGTGGCCAACATAAAAGTGAAGATTGCTGATGATGATGCTTCTCCAAGAGATGTTTATTACACTTTTCAAATTGAAGTAAAAACGGCAGGGGCCATTCATGCGGGATGGGCCAATATTCAATCGCATGGGCCAAAAGTCGATCGCGATGCCGTCGTGCTGGACTCGCCCTATACATGTAGTTTTAGCCAAAGCAAATGTAATGGAGGAGGCCAATGTAAGGGGTCTTCTTCTCCCACAGGAGTGGCCGCGGATGAATTGAATGCCCTCTATTTAAATGATAGCAATCCAGCAAGTCCTGTTTGCTACCGCGCTAAGGCCAAAGTGACTCTAGGAAGTATTGATTTGTACGCCCGCCAAGAAGCGCCACTGACTGTGGAATTTGTGAATGACACGAGTATAACTTCCGGCAATGAATTAATTTATCTCAGTGGTGGGGCCGGAGGTGGGAGACATATTTTGGTTAAAATGCGCAACAATGATACCGATGCCGATGATATCGAATCAAAAATTCTTGGAGATAATAATTTTGCATGTTCTGTTAATTATACAACTTCTTCTGGTCTTTCCACTGACGGCAATTGTTTTTTAAGTGTGATCAATAATGGCGGCAGCGTAAAGCAAACTGCACCCACAGATGGGCCAAAATCAATTAGTGTGAAGGACCGCTACGTAGGAAAATATAATAACTTGATTTTTAACTCAAGTAGTTCTGCCGCCAAAGTTGAATTTAAAAATGTTTCGACTCTGGTGGGTGGTGGTGATGAAACCGTCGAAGTCAAAAATAATACTTTGATTGTGGGATTTAAATCGGGAGTCTCAACTGCGGCCCATGTCTTTACAAGGCTTGTTGCCGCTGGGACGACGGTGACAGCACTGACCAATTTCACCTATGCCGATCCCACTCAAACGGCGTCGCTTGTAACTTCCGTCGCGCCAACTTCCCTAGGTCTAAAAAGTAGTGCTTTAACTTGGCAGACTTTCCAATCTTATTGCGCGATTTCTCAAACCGATCAAGTCTCGGCCTGTAGTAGTGGCAGCTTCGGTGGCCCGACCTACGATCTGGGAGCTTCTTGTATTGGGAATGACGCACCGTCATCATATATCAGTTCTACTGATGAAGAATCCTATTATTACAATGAAAATAATAAAACCTGCTATCGCACTCGGCAAACAGGTGCTGCCACCTTTACTTGGGATTCTTATCCGGCGACGGGCAAGACAACTGTGACCTGGAAGCCCTTTACAGTCAGTGGCGCCGGCTCCATTACAGGCTATAAAATATTTAGAAGAATTGGCGACGGAGATGGCGATGGCGACGGTGAAATAGACCATCCCTTCGACTACACCAATCCCATCAATATCTATGATGTTGGGACAAGTGAAACATCCTTTACTGATAGTTATGCAACTTCGCGCATGCCTCCCGTTCCAGGCACCGTTTATTTTTATGAGGTCAGACCTATTATCGATGGAGTTTTATCTTCAACTCTTGCCAACCATCGTCAAGTGCGCATCCTCACTCCTCCGCAAAATATGTCTTTCGTCCATCGTTGGATCGTGAATGAAAATATTTGTACATTAATGCATGCCAATGAGCGCGATGATCTAGATTCTAGTGAAGCTTCTTCTTATGAAATGAAAACCGCCAATCAATTTTACAAGTGTAAATATTATGGCCCCGGAGGAGTGAGTCCTACAGATCACAATTATGATATCGGTAAAGATTTGCTTGTGGACACTTTTGAAGCGGGCTGTGCTTATACCACCGGTTGTACCAAAACTGGTGGAGGCTCAACCACCGTTCCTGGCGACGGGAAGTGTATTGGTCAAGGCGATCCCAATGGAGATATTACGTCTTCTGCTGCAGGTAAGCTTTTCTATGATCGCTCATCAGGTGTTTGTTATCGCTCAACTGGAGCGGGAACTGTTTGGACTGCCTTGGGTGAAGGCAATGCTGCAACCATTGGTGCAGGAACCCAAACGACTTATAATGGCGCACACAATCCTCCAGCAGTTAATTTAACTCAAGCTGCCGCAAATACTTTCTGTGGCGCTGTGAACGCACCGACTAACATAGTTGGGGCCACATTAAGTAACACAGTCAAGCGTTTGCCCAATAGGAGGCACCAGATTGCTTACTCTCAGTGGCCTACCGACTCCAACGATTCGGATATTAATGCCATTGAAGAAGGCCTATCTTTAAATAGCTCCTCTAAGTGTAACTCATCCTCGGCCAGTGGCCTTACAGCTTTTTACGAAGATGCTCCCATCCCGGCCATTTCATCGCTCTTTACCTTGCCGGGCGATAGTAGCAATGTGGTTAAATCGGTCTACACAGGCTCAGAACAAACCAGCAGCTGTGTAAGTCGTTATGGTATCCAAGATGCGGTAGGGAATGTGGCCGAATTCTTAACGGATCGCTTTCGTTGTAGTGGTGACCCATCGGCCGCGGCAAGCGATGAAAATAATAAGGCCTTCAGCCAGTGCGCGGCCATTACAGCTGACAATAATGATTTAGATGGTGCGGCCTATGATATTTCGCCCTTAGTGACAACTGAGGATCTTTATAAAGTGTTGGACGATGAAACAAATTGGGGCTCCGGCTATAGCATGGGAAGAAAAATTAATGGCGCTTATGCCGGGCCATGCAATGATACCAACAGTGATGACATTTGTGATGGAGCACTGACCTCATGGGTTATTGAAGATACCTCCTTCAATGCTGGGCGATTGTTTATTCCAATGGGACTACCGGCCAATAATTTATACGGCAGTGCTCTACCAGATAGCGCTATCGGTAAGAGCATGTTTGATATAGGTTCAACCAATGGTATAACCAGTGGAATCCTGCACGACGATAAAATCATTATTAATTCCGATTATATTTTCTCTTCTGTCAATGGCAGTGGAACAACGGCCAATATGCGAGGCTGTGGTGCCATGATTGCCGGTGGTGGATGGAATGATAATTCAGGCGCCGGTGTTTGGAATTTTGAATTATTGCCTTGCTACAGTGCTTTTGGATATTTAATTTTGGATGAAATTGTCTTTAGGAAGCTCACTTCTAGCTCGGCTTATGAAATTGATATGGATCCCTGTACTGCTACAGGTACCGATGCCCCTGGGGGTGCTGCACTTTGGGTTTTTGACAATATTGATAGTGGCTGTCACAACTCAGGAAATAACGGCTCAAATGTGGGAATGGTGATGGAAATCAATGTGGCCGATTACACGGCAGCCGCCTCGGACACCGCGGCCGAGGTTCTGGATTTACTGCGCGCCGATCCTCAATTTTGTGCCAAAGACACCACTCCAGGCAACGGTACTGACGAAGGCCTTACACTTTGTGATGCATTTATTACTGGAAATCAAAGCGCCCAATTGGACTATAATAAAAGTGGAACTGATTTTTATATTGATGTTTCGACTGAAACCTCTAATGTGCGTGAAGATGTTGGTTTTCGCTGTTTGGTAGAAATTGATTCTAACAATGGTGCCGATTACGACGAAGACCAATTCTAAAATTTTCTCGCTCACAAAAATCAAACTATAAAATTATTGCGAAAAGCTGGATAGACCGTGCTACAATAGCGCCGAATGGACAAGGAGGGCGCTATGGGAATTTTCTTTGGACGGAAAAAAGATCAAGGGCACAATACCGACATAAATAATCAAGAAATAAACGGAACGGAAACAACCACTCATCGCGCCCGCGTGATTGCCTTCCTCAATCAAAAAGGCGGCGTGGGTAAAACCACCTTTGCTTTTAATACGGCCCACGCTTTGGCGCAAAAGGGCCACAAAGTGTTGTGCCTCGACATGGACCCCCAGGCCAACCTATCTTTGCTCTTCGGCATCGACTTAAAAGAACAGGCCCAGCAGCAAACTTCGGCGATTCCTGGACCTTTTTCCCTCTACCACCTGATGGTGAACTCCATACGCGAATTAAAACCGTTGCACGTCGGCGCCTTGGTGGACGATGTGCTGGTCAAGCGGGGAGCGATTGATCTTCTGCCTTCGGGCCAGGAGCTTTCAGGCTTTGAATTGACCGTGGCCTCCATCAATACCCCGAGGCAATTGGTGCTTAAACGCTTTTTAGAAAAAACCGACCTGCTTGGGCGCTACGATTATATTCTTATCGACTGCCCACCGACCCTTGGTCTGTTGGTGGTGAATGTGTTGTGTGCGGCCCAAGGACTCATGGTTCCTTTTAGGCCTGACGAGTTTTCCAAGAAGGGCCTGGAACATTTAGAAACGGTGCTTGGCGATATTGCCGACATGGAATTGACCAAGCTGCCTGAAGTCATCGCCCATATTCCCAATCTGGTCGATGCCCGCAGGAAACAAGAAGAAAATGATCTCTCGAGCATTGAGACCTTGATCAAAAATCGCGCGGAAACCTTGGGTGGCGATACCATGGCGCCTTTTTACAACCGCTCCCAGCTGGTGAAAGCGCAAGCGCACAAAAAATCCGTATTCGATTTTGAATCAAAAGAGTATGCTCCCTTGCAAGAGCAGTTTGCACAAATCGCCAGCAAAATTGAGGCCTGGTCACAGCAGTAATTTTTCTTTTGAATTGGAGCAAGAACATGGGCAAAACAACCAATCCACTTTACGTCGTTCGCGATAATGGCAAAACCGTGGAAGAGGCCAAAGGCCAATTGGATAAATTGATAAAAAAGTTTAACCTCGAACCTGTGATCGCCATGGTGTTATCAATGTGGCAAGAATTGCTGAAAAATATTTTGGCCCAAGCAGAAACCTATCCGCTTTTTTTGGCGGCCAAAAAAATGCTTGATACTTTCGTCTTAGTGTTGGAAAAATTCCTGAAAGACTACGCGCCGTTTTTATTTTTCTACCGCGCCTAAATTATAAAAGAAGCTATTCAATATTAGCTATTCAATCGGCACCATGAGACTTTTTATCCAAGTCTGCCAGGTAATGGGTTTCTCGACCGTTCCGGTGGTGTTGCGATATTGAAACAACAAACTTTTTTCCATTTCCTGTTCCCGCGCGCTATAGAGATCATTGTTGGAAGGCAGCCACACCGAAACTCCGCGCATGTACCCTAACAGGTAGGATTGATTTTCGTCGGCATTGGGATTGATGTAGGCGTCGCCCACAGCGCGATTGACGAGGGAGCGATTGAGCGCTTCAAAGCTGCTTCTTGTGGACTGGCGCAATTCTAGCGCAATATCGCTGAGGTTATTTTGCTTTTCCATTTGAAAAAGTAATTTCTCCACGGTGCCTAAAAAGACACCTAGGTCCCGGCCTTCGCCGCGAAAACTGGCACTTTGGTCTAAGATAAAACTAAGCTCCATGGGATGGATGAAATCTTCCGTAAGAAAGGCCATCATTTTTTCTGAAAAATCCACCAGGGCGGGAAGAAGGTAATAGCGCATTTCGCTTAATTGTAGAGTTGACGTAGTAAAGGTGCGCGCCATGGCCGGATTTAAGGCCCACTGTTCGCCGCCAAAGTCGTAAGACTGCCTTACTAAGTCCGGCAGTGCTTTGGCCAATTGATAGGCGCTCGGCACTGACTGCGAACTCGGTGTATTGAGAAAATCAAAAACGCGGCGGTAGGGCAGTCCCAAATAATTTTGCACCTGTTCGGCCCCCACCATATAGTGGGCCACAGCGGAGAGTTCGCTGGCCACTTCCAGGGATTGCATAAGGCAGGCATCAAAGACCACCAATTCGGTTTTTGGCCCGGGGTTAAAGCTGGCACTCAAAAACTGGCCAGGGTTGGCCTTGAGAGCGCGATGGCCCGCCAATTCTTTTAACGATCTTTTAATACTGTTGGTGTCCAAAAAAGTATTGTCAGAGTGATCGAAGGCCACACCGCCAAATGGTTTTTGACTGGAGCCGGGAAATTTGGAAGGAGGAATTAAATCGATTAGATCGAGATAAATGGAATTTTGATCCAGATAGTTGGAGCTGATTTTTTCTCCCGCTACTAACGGGCGAGGGGGGAAAAGTTCTGGATTTTGAAAAGTGGCACCTAAATGTCCTTCGCCGTGGCCCCAAATAATCACCGTATAATTTTTGGCGGGATAATTTTGCACTGACCAGCGCAGAAATTCCTTAAAGCGTTGCTTGGCATTTCTTAAACTTCCAGGCCCCGTTTCAGGAAACCACTTCACCACGGGAGAAAATAAATCCCCCACCGTTTGCTGCGCGAAAAAATCCAGATTGAGGCCAGGCCCACCCGGTTTACCACTTTGAAACATATGCAGGCGAGAAACACCTGAGCGCTCAAGCGTGTCGAGTTCAACTAAAACATCAACAGACTCACTGGTGGTGGCAAGGTGGCCACCTTGAGTTTGAAATTCCATCTCATAAAGATCGGCATAAGCGTAAGGAGTAAGATCGTTGTCGGCGGCCATGTAAATCAGCACGGCCCAATCTTTCATACAATAGCGTCGACCGAGTCCGCGCGAAAAACTTTGGTAGTATTGCTGATAACTATTTTTGTCGCCGTTGTAGGCAACGGTTTCCTGGCAAGTGGGCCACAGTGTTTCATCGGCCATGGCCGGAGTCACTAAGGTCCAAACAAAAAAGGCGAAGGCGGTGCCAAGAGTACATTTCTTATTAAGTCTCTTAAACACCGCCATCGCTTTTAAAACGTGCGTCCAATAGGGGATGAAGCGCACACCTTTCACAAAATTATCTCGAAAGCTGAGCTTGTTTTACTAAATCATCGACAACTTTCATCAAAGGAGCTCCGTAGCGTGAGGCATAAGGAGCTGATCTTTTCCAAGTAGTCGGAACTGGTTGGCCCCAAGTCCAACGTTCAGTCGCATAGCGATCGGCCGGGCCCGCTGCTTGGGCGTCTTTAACTGGCGTCCAAAGGAAATCGGGGTGAGCATTGGAATACCACTCGCCACCGACTAGTTTGCCCGTGCGATCAACTTCCAAATCGTAGCGATAAACCACAGAAGTCGTGGCATCAAAGCGTTGATTGTCAAAGTTTCTTGGAACTGGTTGAACTTCAACGACGTACTCGGCCACCATTTCAACGCCGACAACGGCTGCGGCATTGCGAGAGCGATATTTTTTGAATTTATCTGTCGTAAAAGTTTCCATCGCTACCGTGGCCTCTTCAAGTGTGGCCGCCGGACGTTTTGTTTCTGGGTTGAAGTAGCGATAGCTATAAGACACCAATGGCTGGTTCCAAACTTCATAATCAAAAGTTGCGTCAAGCACGAAAGAGCGCTTATTCACGCCAAGTTGATTGACGATCGCCAAATGCCAAGAAGCTGGATTGGAGTCAAAACACTGCTGAGCTGTCACGCGACCATTCTCATCGCGCGCTGGATCTTTCGTATCACAACGGCCGCCCAAAAATTTCGTAGGCACTTCATTTTTGGCATAAAGAAGAGACGCCAATGCCTTAATGTCTGATGGAAAGAAAGCTAACTTTGTTCCATTAGCGGCCGTGGCATAAACAGTTTTTTGTGGACGCTGATACATATAAGCGGCAGGTGCCCACCCGTGACAAATTCCCATCCAAGGTTCTACTTTTCCTTGCGATTCAAAATAACCACGACCTTCTTCCCACATCGCCTTGGTTAATGTGAAATTGCTGTCGCCAACGAGAAGATCATATTTCTCTGCTGGAGAAAGCATATTTTGTTGGTTGATTTGTACATAGTTTGTATAAGGATTTTCTTCGAAAAAGCCTAAGGCCTCTTTCCAATCCAACGAA
>Ga0172372_10005551_pt1 | contig 17513 bp, 11 predicted proteins | sample LakKiv5m_2_FD_114544 | JGI IMG/M metagenome (GOLD analysis project Ga0172372, IMG submission 114544) | Freshwater microbial communities from Kabuno Bay, South-Kivu, Congo - kab_092012_9.5m | ecosystem: Environmental > Aquatic > Freshwater > Lake | place: Democratic Republic of the Congo...
CGCAGTAGATGAGCGGGCGGATGACCACGTTGCGCCCGTCGTCGCTGCGCAGCTTCGGCGGCATCGCCTTCAGAGAGCCCGTGAACATCAGGTTCAACATCAGCGTCTCGAGCGCGTCGTCGCGGTGGTGACCGAGCGCGATCTTCGTGCACCCGAGCTCCTGCGCCGCGTTGTAGAGCACGCCGCGCCGCAGCCGCGAGCAGAGCGAGCAATACGTCGCGCCGGGCGCGATCTTGTCGGTGACGATCGTGTACGTGTCCTCGCGCAGGATGCGGTAGTCGTAGCCGTGCGCGCGCAGCCAGCCCTCGAGCGGCGTGCCGTCGTAGCCGGGGTGCCCTTGATCGAGGTGCACCGCGACGAGCTCGAAGCGCACGGGCGCGCGGCGGCGGGCGCGCTCGAGCAGGTGCAGCAGCGTGTAGCTGTCCTTGCCGCCCGAGACGCACACCATCACGCGGTCGCCCTCACCGACGAGGTCGAAGTCGGCGATCGCGCGGCCGAGGTCACGGGAGAGGTCGCGCTCGAGCAGCTCCACGGGCGTCATCGCCGCGACTTCTAGCAGCTTCGGGCGGGTGTCGCTGCGCGTCCGTGTGCTCAGCCCGGTGCTTGCCGCGCGCGGCACGCCTCGCCATGCTCGCGCGATGCTCAAGCGCTTCGGCATCGGCTGGCTGAAGGGCCTGATCGTCGGCGGGGCGATCGGCGCGGGCCTGCACTTCGGGCTCGGCTGGGCGTCGCTCGAGCCGCTGCTCGCCTACCTCGTGTCGATGGCGACGGTGGCCTCCGCGGCGGTGCTCGCGGGGCGTGCGCCGTGGCGCGAGGGCGCGTGGATCGAGGCGTTGCTCAAGGGCGTCGCGGGTGTCGGGTTCGGCGCGCTGCTCGCGTGGCTCTCGTCGCGTTTCGCGGGCTTTGCGTTGCCCTTCGCGCTGCCGCGCGTCGACGTCGCCGCGAAGTGGTCGAGCGTGCCGCTCGTCTTCGCGCCGCTCTTCGGCGCGCTCACGGGCGCGCTCGTCGAGCTCGACAACACGGGCGACGACGCGAAGTCGCCGGGCGCGCGCGCTGCTGCACCGCGCGTGCGCGCTTCGGCCGACGAGGCGGAGGACGCCGAGATCGAGGAGCCCGCGCCTCCCCGCCGTCGCGGCGCCTGACGCGGCCCTTCGTCCAGTGATCTCGCGCTTCGTCGCGCGAGGTCCCACCGCGTCGCGCGCGGCTGTGCAGCCTGACGCGAGGCGACGGCGCCGCTCAGCGCACGTCTTCGATCGTCACGACGCGCCAGCCGCCTTCGCCCGTCGCGGCGAGCTGCACGACGACCTGCACCGCCGCGCGGACGAGCCCGTGCGCGCCGGACGCCTGCGCGCGCCCGTCGAGCGTCGCGAGCAACTCGAGATGACGCAGTGCGTCATCAGGCGACGACGCGTGCACGCCGGCGAGGACGCGCCCGCGACGCGCGGCCATCGTGACGAGCACGTCGTACGCCTCAGCGCCGCGGATGTCGTCGACGACCAGGCGATCGGCGCGGAGGCGCTCGGCCTCGCGGAGCACGTCGCGCAGCCTGAGCTTCGAGCCCGCGCCGCCGGCTTGGAGGGCCGTGACGTTCGCGTGGTCGATGGCGAGACCCGCGACGTCCTCGACGACGACGAGGCGCTCGTCCGCACCGACGAGCCCGGCGAGCGCGCCGAGCAGCGCGGTGACGCCCGCGGGCCCGCTGACGAGCACGCTGCGCCGCGCCGCGATCGCGCTGCGGAGCCGCTCGAGCTCGCCCGCCGTGAGCGCGCCGCGCTCGACGAGCTCGATGGCGCTCGTCGCCCGGCGATCGATGCGCGTGAGCGTGAGCAGCGCGCCCTGCCTGACGAGCGGTGCACCGACGATGTGCGCGCTCCATGCGTCGCCGACGCGTGCCTCGGCGACCGGGCGCGCGGAATCGAGCTCGCCTCCGACGCGCGCGAGAATGCGTCGCGCGACGGTGCGCAGGGCCTCGTGCGACGAGAACGCGACGCCGCTCGGGCCGAGCCCTTCGCCCGCATCGACGAGTACGCGACCGGGCCCTTCGATCACGACCTCGCGGACGTCCGCATCGCCGAGCAGTGTGTCGAGCGCGCCGAGCCCGACGAGCTCACGCAGGGCCGCGCCGGCGAGTGCGTCGCGGTCCGAACCCTGGAGCGCCGCATCGTGCACGAGCGCGCCGAGCGCCGCGTCGATGGCGCGTTGTGCGTCACGTCCGCGCTGTTCGTCGGCGAGGACGCGCGGGTCGATCGCGTGCGCGTCGAACGACTGCGCGATGCGCCCGACGAGCGCGCCGAGCGCGGCCTGCGACACGCTGCGCCCGGCCGTCGGACGACCGGCCCGAACCGGCGCAGCCTGCGGTTGCAGCGTCGCCGTCGAGGAGGCGTACGGCGCCGGAGCGGGCTGCTGTGGCGGTGCGTACGCGGGCGGAGCGTACGGCGCGGGTGCGGCCTGCTGTGGAGGCGCGTAGGCGGGCTGCGGTGCGGGCGCGGCCTGTGGAGGAGGTGCATACGCGGGCTGCGGTGCCGGTGCGGTCTGCGGCGGGGGCGCGTAGGCAGGCTGTGCGGCGTAGGAGGGGCTCGCCGCGGGCGCCGGCGTCATCAGCTCGTCCGAATCGTCGTCGATGGGCGCGATGGCGCGGGCCGGGGCGCCGCGCTCGGCGATGCGCGGGCGAGGCGGCACGGACTCGTCCGAGGGGTCCTCGTCGAGCGCGAAGCGCTCCGGGGGCGGTGGCGGAGGCTGCGAGGCGAGACGCGGACGCGCAGGCAGTGCGGGCGGCGCATCGCCGCGCGGCGGGATCGGAGGCGGAGCGCCGGGCGGTGCCTCGAAGCCGCGCATGGTGGGACGCGCGATCGAGGGGAGCCCCGCGCCAGGGGACGCTTGCGGGCGCAGCGGCGGCGGACGACGGTCGAGCGTCTGCTGGAGCGGCGGCTGGGGCGGCGGCGGCGGCGGCTCGGAATCCGACTCGAGGTCGTCGCTCGGCTCGGCGTAGCCTGCGGTCGCACGCGCGCCGGCGTCCCAGGGCGCTGCGTCGGCGGCGGCGCCGCTCGGGTCCTCGACGGTGAGGATGAAGTCGCCGATGTAGATCTTGTCCGTCGACTTCACGACGAGCGGCGACGTGATCTTGCGGCCGTTCACGTACGTGCCGTTCGTGCTCTTCAGGTCGACGACGATGAAGCGCCCGTCCTTCAACACGATGCGGGAGTGCTTCTTCGACACATTCCCCTTCGGGAGGATGATGTCGTTGCCCTGCACGCGGCCGATGGTGATCTCGGGCCTGTCGAACTCCAGCGTGCGCTGCGAGCCGCCCTTTTCCGTGATGACGACGGTGAACATGGGCGCATTGAAGCGGCCCGCGGGCGTGCCCGTCAAGCGGGATCCGCGGCTCCGAGGAGCGCCATGCCCCCGAATTCACCCATGTTTCGTGCGCGTCGCTTGACCCCTCGGCGTCCGAGGTGTGACGCTTCGACCGATGCGCGACGATGCGGCACGGACGCGGGTCGGCCCCGCCGTCGATGCGGGCTTCGTCGACGACGACCCGCTCGTCGGGCGCGTGTTGCTCGACCGTTTCGAGATCGTCGCGCCCATCGCGCGCGGCGGCATGGGCCGCGTGTACCGCGCCGTGCAGCGCCCGCTCGGTCGCCCGATCGCGCTCAAGGTGCTCGACGTCCGCGGCGTCGTCGCGACGCGCAGCGACTTCCAGCGGCGCTTCTTTCTCGAGGCCGCGACGGCCGCGAAGCTCCACCACCCGAACACGATCGTCATCTTCGATTACGGGGTCGCCGACGACGACCTCTACTTCATCGCGATGGAGCTCGTCTCGGGGAGGACCCTCGCGCAGGTGCTCCGCGCCGAGGGCCCGATGGAGCCGCGCCGCGCCATCCACGTCGTGCGCCAGATCTGCGGCTCGCTCGGCGAAGCGCACGGGCTCGGCGTCGTGCACCGCGACCTCAAGCCCTCGAACGTCCTGCTCACGCGCCGCGGCTCCGACGACGACTTCGTGAAGGTGCTCGACTTCGGCCTCGTGAAGGTGCTCGGCGACGAGGAGCCCGGCACCGAGCTCACGCAGAGCGGCGTGATGATGGGCACGCCGCGCTACATGTCGCCCGAGCAGATCACGGGCCGCGACGTCACGGCCACGAGCGACGTCTACGCGCTCGGCGCGGTGCTCTTCCACGTGCTCGCGGGGCGCCCGCCCTTCGACGGCGAGAGCAAGTTCGACATCTTCGCGGCGCACGTCGGCAAGGAGCCCCCGGCCCTGCGCGACGTCTTCCCCGAGCACGTCGTCCCCGCGCGTCTCGAGACGCTCGTGCGGCGCTGCCTCGCGAAAGATCCGCGCGAGCGATATCCCTCGCTCGCCGAGGTCGAGCGCGAGCTCGTGCAGTGTGAGCGCGCGCTCCGGGCCGCGTCGTCTCCCGATCTCACGGGCTCGGCCGTCGCGACGCTGCCCTTTCGCAAGGCCGGCGTGCCGGTCGAGTCCGAGATCGCGTACGCACCCACGCGCGTCGCGCCCGCGCCCGTCGCACCCGCGCCCGTCGCGCCTGAGGTGAGCGCGGCCACGTCGGCGCCCGTGTCGTTGCCCGTGTCGTCGCCGCCCGTCGATGGGAGCGGTGCCGCGACGCGTCCTCACGATCTGCTGCCGCCGGGTGGGATGAGCGCGTCGCACACGGGTTTCGTCGCGCCGCCGGGCGGGCCGCTGCTCGACCACTCGAGCACGGGCTATTCGTCACAGGCGAGCGTGTTTCAGCCGCCGCCGCAAGCCGTGCGCTCCGCCGCGCAGAGCGGGCTCGCGGGTTTCGTCGGTGTGCTCGCGGCCCTCGGCCTCGTCGGGCTCGGCGCGGTGGCGTATCAGTTCGTGATGCGCGCGGAGCCGCAGCCCGCGATCGTCGACATCGCGCCCCTTCCGCCCGTCGCGCCGTCGACGCAGGGCGGCGCTGCACCGCTCGCGCCGCTGCCCGGTGCGGTCCCCGTACCCGGTGCTCCGCTCGGCCCGGCGCCCGTGCGCGTGCGCTGCAACGTCGAGGGCGCGCGTCTGCTGCGTGGCGACACGGATCTCGGCGATTGCGGCGCACTCCTGCCCGTGCCCGCGGGCGAGTCCTGGGAGCTCGAGGTGCGCGCGCCGGGCCACGTCTCGCGACGCGTCGTGATCTTCGGAGGGCAGGGCGAGGTGCAGGTCACGCTCGCGCGTCGCACGGGCGGCGGTGTCCGCGCACCGGCTCCCACCGAGCCTGCGCCCGCGCCGCCGCCGCGCCGCAGAGGAGATGTTCGAGATCCATGGAACTGACCACACGCCCCGCGGTGCGCGCGCTCCTCGCGCTGCTCGCCCTCACGTCGTCCCTGCTGGTCGCGGTCGTGCCTGCGGACGTGACTGCGCAGCGTCGCGGCGACCCGCGTGAGCGTCAGGCGCGCGCGCTCTTCGATCAGGGCTCGCTCGCCTACGAAGAGGGCCGCTACGAAGAGGCGATCTCCGCCTTCGAGCAAGCGTACGGGCTGAGCGCGCGTCCGCTCCTGCTCTACAACATCGCCAACGCGCAGGAGCGACTCGGCATGCTGTCGGAGGCGCTCGACAACCTCCGCTACTACCGCGAGGACGCCCCCGCTGACGAGATCGCCGTGCTCGATCGGCGCATCCGCGGCCTCGAAGATCGCGTCGCGCGGCAGGCGCGTGAAGACGAGCGCCGTCGCGCCGATCAAGAGCAGATTGCACGCACCGCCGCCGAGGCCGCGGCGGCCGCTGCCGTGCAGGGTCGGGGAGGGCGCGCGTCCGACGAGCCTCCCGCCCCCGTGCTCGGTTGGTCGCTGACGATCGGCGGCGGCGTGCTCGCGGCCGCGGGCATCGTCTCCGGCGTGCTCGCGCTCGGTGCGCGCAGCGATGCCGACGCGTTGTGCAGCACGGCCGGCGAGCGCACCTTCTGCTCCGACGCAGCCGCTTCCGCGCTCTCCCGCGATTCCACCTTTTCCGTTCTCGCCGACCTCGGCATCATCGCTGGCGCCGCGCTCGCGGGCCTCGGTCTCTACCTCGTCCTCACGCACGATCCGGAGACGCCCGGCAACGCGCGTCCCGGCGCATCGGCGTCGCGCCACCGTGACGGAGCGCGGCTCTCGCTCGGCTTCGGTCCGCGTCCGGGCGGCGGCGCGCTGCTACTCCGCGGCGCGCTCTGACCCCACGCTCGGCGCCGCGATGGCGGAGCACGCCCCAGACCCGCTCGCCGGCTTCCATCCGACGGTCCGCGCGTGGTTCACGGAGGCCTTCCCCGCCCCGACGCGCGCGCAGTCCCTCGCGTGGCCCGCGATCCTCGCCGGCGACTCCACGCTGCTGCTCGCGCCGACGGGCTCCGGCAAGACGCTCGCCGCCTTCCTCGTCGCGCTCGAGCGCGTGATGTTCGCGCCCGTGCCGGCGCCGCAGGCGCGCTGCCGCGTCCTCTACGTCTCGCCGCTCAAGGCGCTTGCCGTCGACGTCGAGCGCAACCTGCGCGCGCCGCTCGCGGGCATCGCCGCCGTCGCCGCGCGCATGGGCGTCGCGCACCACGCGCCCGTCGTCGCGCTGCGCACGGGCGACACACCGGCCGCCGAGCGCGCCCGCCTGCGTCGCACGCCGCCCGACATCCTCATCACCACGCCCGAGTCGCTCTTCCTGCTGCTCACCTCCGAGGCGCGCGAGACGCTGCGCGACGTCGACTCCGTGCTCGTCGACGAGATCCACGCCGTCGTCGGCACCAAGCGCGGCGCGCACCTCTTGCTCTCGCTCGAGCGCCTCGAGGCCCTACGCCGCCCCGGGCTGCGTCCGCTCCAGCGCGTCGGTCTCTCGGCCACGCAGCGCCCGCTCGACGAGATCGCGCGCGCCCTCGGCGGCGGCACCCTCGTGCGTGATGGCGATGCTTCGGAGCCGCGCTGGCAGCCGCGGCCCGTGACCGTGCTCGATGCCGGCATGCGGCGCGCGCTCGATGTGCGCGTCGAGGTGCCCGTCGACGACATGGCCTTGCTCGGCACCATCGACGAAGAGGCCGTGCCGAGCGGCCCCGCGGCGCAGGCGGCACCGCGCCGCAGCATCTGGCCGAGCCTGCACCCGCGCCTCGTCGCGCTCGTGCGCGCGCACCGCTCGACGATGATCTTCGTCAACGCGCGCCGCCTCGCCGAGCGCCTCGCGACCGCGATCAACGAAGAGGCCGGCGAAGAGCTCGCGCTCGCACACCACGGCTCCATCGCGCGCGAGCAGCGCGCCGTGATCGAAGAGCGCCTGAAGACGGGGCGCCTGCCCGCCATCGTCGCGACCTCTTCGCTCGAGCTGGGGCTCGATCTCGGCGACGTCGACCTCGTCATTCAGATCTCCGCGCCTCCGAGCGTCGCCTCCGGATTGCAGCGCGTCGGGCGCGCCTCGCATCAGGTCGGCGGCGTGCCGAGCGGCGTCTTTTTCCCGAAGTTCCGCGGCGATCTGCTCGCGTGCACGGCGGTCGTCGCGGGGATGCGCGAGGGCGCGGTCGAGGCGACGGCCTATCCGCGCTCGCCGCTCGACGTGCTCGCGCAGCAGCTGGTCGCCATCGCCTGCGATGGTGCGCGCGAGGTCGAGTCGCTCTACGCCCTCGTCCGCGGTGCGGCGCCCTTCGCGGAGCTGCCGCGCAGCGCGTTCGAGGGCGTGCTCGACATGCTCTCCGGGCGCTATCCGTCGGACGAGCTCGCGTCGCTGCGGCCGCGCCTCTTCTGGGACCGCGTCGCCGGCACGGTGCGCGCGCGAGAGGGCGCGCAGCGCGTCGCGATCGCCAACGCCGGGACCATCCCCGACCGTGGTCTTTACGGCGTCTTCCTCACGGGCGCCGACGAGCGCAGCGCGCGCCGCGTGGGCGAGCTCGACGAGGAGCTGGTCCACGAGTCGCGCGAGGGCGAGGTGATCGTGCTCGGCGCCTCGTCGTGGCGCATCGACTCGATCACGCGCGACCGCGTGCTCGTGAGCCCCGCGCCCGGTGAGCCCGGCAAGATGCCCTTCTGGCGCGCCGATGGGCTCGCGCGCTCCCGCGAGCTGGGCGAGGCAATCGGCCGCCTCACGCGCCGCCTCGCGTCCGCCACCGTGGAAGATGGCACCGCTTGGCTCGCTGCGGAGCGCGGGCTCGATGCGTCCGCGGCGCGCAACCTCGTCGCCTACGTGCACGAGCAGCGCGACGCGACCGGCGAGGTGCCGAGCGACGCCGCGATCGTGATCGAGCGCTTCCGCGACGAGCTCGGCGACTGGCGCGTCTGCGTGCTCACGCCCTTCGGGGGCCGCGTGCACGCGCCCTGGGCGATGTGCGTGCAGGCCGCGCTGCGCGGCGAGAGCGAGCTGACGATCGAGACGACGTGGACGGATGACGGCATGGTCTTCCGCCTGCCCGAGTCCGATGAGCCTCCGCCCGTCGAGGCGTTTCTGCCCGATCCGGACGAGCTCGAAGACCGCCTCGTCCGCCTCCTCGGCGGCACCTCGATGTTCGCCGCGCGCTTTCGCGAGGCCGCGGGCCGCGCGCTGCTCCTGCCGCGTCGCGCGCCCGGCAAGCGCTCGCCGCTCTGGGCGCAACGCAAGCGGGCCGCGGATCTGCTCGCCGTCACCGCGGGCTACCCATCCTTCCCGATCGTGCTCGAGACGTACCGCGAGCTGATGCGCGACATCTTCGATCTGCCCGGCCTCGTCGAGCTCCTGCGCCGCGTGCGCGGCCGCGCGATTCGCGTCGTGCCCGTCGACTCTCGCCGCGCCTCGCCCTTCGCCTCGTCCATCCTCGCCGCGTGGGTGGGCACCTTCCTCTACGATGGTGACGCGCCCCTCGCCGAGCGCCGCGCGCAGGCGCTCGCCGTCGATCACGCGCAGCTCCGGGAGCTGCTCGGCGACGCAGAGCTGCGCGAGCTGCTCGACCCGGAGGCCATCGACGCGCACGAGCGCGCGCTGCAGTGGCTCGACCGCGAGCGCCCCGTCGCGAGCGCCGACGGCGTGCACGATCTGCTGCGCATGCTCGGCGATCTGACGCGCGACGAGCTCGCCGCGCGGGTCGCTCCCGGTTTCGCGCTCGACGCGGCGCTCACGGAGCTCGTGCGGGAGCGGCGCGCATGCGAGGTGGGCATCGCCGGCGCGCGGCGCTTCCTCGCGGCCGAGGACGCGGGCCGCTACCGCGATGCGCTCGGCGTCGTGCCGCCGCGCGGGCTTCCCGTCGCGTTTCTCGAGGTCGTGGCGCAGCCGCTCGAGGGCCTGCTCGCCCGCTACGCGCGCACGCACGGGCCCTTCGCCGCGTCGCAGGCCGCGGCGCGCTTCGGGCTCGGCATCGGGCCCGTCACCGCCGCGCTCGCTGCGCTCGTCGCCCGCGAAAAGCTCGTGTTCGGCGCGCTGCTGCCCGGCGGCCACGCGCGCGAGTACTGCGACGCCGAGGTGCTCCGCGCGCTCAAGCGCCGCTCGCTCGCGCGGCTGCGTCGCGCCGTCGAGCCGGTCGCGCCCGAGGCCCACGCGCGCCTGCTCGCCGAGCGCCACGGGCTGCTCCGCAAGCGTCGCGGCCTCGACGCGCTCCTCGACATCGTCGCGCAGCTGCAGGGCGCGCCGCTCGTCGCCTCCGCGCTCGAGCGCGAGGTCCTTCCCGCGCGCCTCGAGGGCTACACGCCCGCGATGCTCGACACGCTCACCGCCGCGGGCGAAGTCGCGTGGCGCGGTCTCGAGCCGCTTGCCCCCGCAGATGGTCGCATCGCGCTCTACCTCGCCGATCACCTCGCCGCGCTCGCGCCCATTCCCGTGCCCGCCGAGGGCGCGTTGCAGGGCCGTGTGCGCGCGCTCCTTGCCGCCCGCGGTGCGCTCTTCTTCGCCGATCTACTCCGCGAAACCACAGCATTTCCGGCGGATCTGCTCGCCGCGCTCTGGGACCTCGTGTGGGCCGGCGAGGCGACGAACGACACGCTCCAGCCGCTGCGTTCGCTGCTCGCAGGCCCGCGCGACGAGCGCCGCGCACACCGCGCGGGCGGCGCCTTCCGCTCGCGCCGCGTCGGTCCGCCCGGCAGCGAGGGCCGCTGGTCGCTGCTGCCCGGCGTCGCGGCATCCGGTGGTTTGTCGCCCACCGAGCGCCGCGCCGCGCTCGCGCGCCAGCTGCTCGAACGCCACGGCGTCCTCGTGCGCGAGGCCGTCCACGCCGAGGGCCACGCCGACGGCTTTGCGGGCGTCTACCCCGTGCTGAAGGCGCTCGAAGAGAGCGGCCGTGTGCGGCGCGGCTACTTCGTCGCGGGGCTCGGCGCGACGCAGTTCGCGCAGCCCGGCGCCGACGATCGCCTCCGCGCGCTGCGCGACGCCTCGCCCGAGCCGCAGACGCTCGTGCTCGCCGCGACCGATCCGGCCAACCCCTGGGGCGCCGCGCTCCGCTGGCCCGAGCGCCCCTCGCAGAGCACCGCCGCACGCCCGCAACGCGCCGCGGGCGCGCGCGTCGTGCTCGTCGATGGTGCGCTCGCCGCCTGGCTCGGTCGCGGCGGCGACACGCTGCTGAGCTTCCTCCCCGACGAAGACGTCGCGCGCGAGCGCTGCGCAGCCGCGATCGCTGCGGCCCTCGCCGCGCCCGTCGACGCCGGCACGCAACGCGCCGCCGTGCTCGCCACGATCGACGGCGCACCCGCGTCGCTCGACGGACCGCTCGGTCGCGCGCTCGCCGCTGCGGGCTTCACCGCCACCTCGCGCGGCCTCTTCAAGCGCGGGCCCCGCTGAGGCGCACGATGCCCGAGGGCGACACGATCTTCCGCGCCGCGCGCACGCTCGACAGAGCGCTCGCGGGCCACGCGCTCGTCACGGCGCGCAGCACGGTGCCCGGCGTCGACGCAGCCTCGCTCGTCGGCCGCACGGTCACGCGCGTCGACGCGCACGGCAAGCATCTGCGCGTGCACTTCGACGACGGCCGCACGCTCGTCACGCACCAGCGCATGACGGGCGCGTGGCACATCTACCGCCCCGGCGAGCGTTGGCAGCGCCCCGAGCGCGGTGCGCGCGTCGTGCTCGCGAACGCTACATACGTCGCCGTATGTTTCCACGCCCCCGTCGTCACGCTGCTCGCCGCGGGTGGCCTCGCGCGTGACGCCGTGGCGCGTTCCCTCGGCCCCGATCTGCTCGCGCCCGACTTCGACCGCGACACAGCGCGCCTGCGCCTGCGCGCGCGCAGCGAGCTTCCCATCGGCGTCGCGCTGATGACACAAACCCTCGTGAGCGGGATCGGCAACGTCTACAAGAGCGAGACGCTCTTCGTCGTCGGCGTCGACCCCTTCGTGCTCGTCTCCGCGCTCGACGACGCGACGCTCGACGCCCTCCTCGACACCGCGCGCGACCTCATGCACCGCAACCTCGAGGGCTACCCGCGCGTCACCCGCGACGATGGCCTCGCGCGGGCGTGGGTCTACGGGCGTCAGGGCGAGCCTTGCGCACGCTGCAGTGCGGTGATCCGCATGCAACGGCAGGGTGACGCCGGTCGCTCCACCTACTTCTGCCCGCGTTGCCAGCACGTCGTGTGACGGCCGCGCGACGCGCGGATTCGTTGCGAATGCGCACGCTCCCGCGGGATCGCCACGGCACTGTTTCCAAACGCCACGGCTCGTTCACGCGCCCGTCACGAACGCCGCGTAGCTAACGGCCCGACCCCGACAGCGTGCGGAGGACGGCGTGTTCGACGACTACCAGAACGACGGCTCGGCCAAGACCGCGAAGCGACGTTTCGGCGCCTCCCTGATCGGCGCGGTGGTCGTCTACGGCGCGATCGCCGCCGTGATCGTCGCCGCGACCGCCGCGACGCGCGCCGCGGTGCGCGAAGACGAGCTCGCGCAGGTCGAGTTCGCGCCCCCGCCTCCGCCGCCTCCGCCCCCGCCTCCGCCGCCTCCGCCGCCTCCCACGGTCGAGCCGCGTCGCCCCCCTCCGCCGCGGAGCGCACCCCCGCCGCCGAACCTCGTCGCGCCCGACGAGATCCGCAACGAGCGCCCCGACGAGTCGGACGCCGAGCTCGCCGACGCGCCGCCCGCCGGCCCGGTCGAGGGCGATCTGAACGGCGCCGTCGGTGGCGTCGCCGGCGGTGAGCCCTCCGCGCCCGCGACCGTCGCGCCGCCGCCTCCGCCCCCTCCGCCGCCCCCGCCTCCTTCGCGTCCGCGCGGCCCGATCCAGCAGCCCGAGAACGCGACCGCCCCGACGCCGCTCTCCTCGAACGAGTCGGTGCCCTATCCCGAAGCCGCGCGCGCGCAGGCGATCCGCGCGACCGTCATCGTGAAGCTCGGCATCGGCGAGGACGGACGCGTCGTGAGCGCCGAGGTCCTGCGCGGTCACCCGCTCTTCGACGACACCGTGCTGCGCGTCGTGCGCGGCTGGCGCTTCAACCCCGCACGCCTGCCGGATGGTCAGGCGATCTCCGTGTTCAAGGTGCTCCCCATCCGTTTCCAGGTGGAGTGAGGCGGCCTCTCGCGCGGCCTCGGCCCACCGCGAGAATGCCATTCACGCCACCTCAGAATCCGATTCTCGAATCCCACGCTTCACCCACGCATCGCCACCGCTGACGCAAGCGAAAGAAAGAACCCCGATGGAAATCAATCTGGTCGAGCTCTGGGAGAAGATGGGCCTGCCGGTCCGGGCCGTCGTCATCGTGCTCACGGTTCAGGCCGTCGCGAGCCTCGGCGTCGCCATCGATCGCCTGGTCGCGATGTTCCGCAACGGCGCCCGCTCGCGCGCCTTCAGCGAGAAGGCCGCGCCGTTCGCCGCCGCGGGTGACGACGAGGGGCTGCTGCAGCTCGCGTCGAAGACGGATGGCAGCTACCTCGCCGCGCTCGTCTACGCGGGTCTCAGCACCTACTTCGAGAAGCTCGGCAAGGGCGGCTCGCCGGAGAAGTCGCTCGAGCTCGCGCGGCGCGCCCTCGAGCGCAAGAACGAGCGCATCGCCGCCGACCTCGCGCGCGGCATGGGCGTCCTCGCCTCGACCGGCTCGACGGCCCCCTTCGTCGGTCTGCTCGGCACCGTCCTCGGCATCATCAACGCCTTCAAGCTCATCGCTGCCAACGGCTCGGGCGGCCTCGGCACGATCGGCGCGGCCATCGGCGAGGCGCTCATCGTCACGGGCTACGGACTCTGCGTCGCCATCCCGACCGTCCTCCTCTTCAACTGGGTCAACGGCCGTATCACGCATGAGGAAATGGCCCTTCAGAACGCCGCCGGCGAGCTGATCGACCGCCTCGAGACGCTCGATGCAGCGTCGGTCGCGCGTCTCGGCGCCCCGTCCGCCGCGGCGCGTCCCGCGGCTGCCGCGCCGGCCACCGAGACCGCGGTCAACTGACCTCCTCTGCGGAGTCCGCCGATGTCCAAGGCACCGAGTCGCAGGGAGAAGCGTGCGGGCAAGCGCCCCGTGCCCGCCATGAACGTCACGCCGCTCGTCGACGTGGTGTTGGTGCTTCTCATCATCTTCATGGTCGTGATTCCCGCGATGGAGAGCGGCGCCCGCATCGAGCTGCCGAGCATCCTGAACGTGGATGAAGAGGTGAAGGGCCGCGTCGACCCGCTCACCCTGTCTCTGCAGGCCGATGGGCAGCTCTTCCTCGACAAGGAACCGCTCGCCCGCGACGCGCTCGAGACGCGCCTCGAGGCCGAGCACGAGGCCGACGTGATGCGTCGTGTGGTGCTCCGCGCCGATCGCGGCGTGCACTACGACGATGCGCGGCAGCTCTTCTCCACGCTGCAGAACATCGGATTTCCCGGCATTTCCCTGCAGGTCAACGAGCGTGGCGGCGCAAGCGCCCCGGCTCCCGCGGCCGCGGCGCACTGAGCACGAAGGAGCAGTCCCATGGCGATGGATCTCGGTGGTGGCAAAGGCCGCAAGCGGGGCGCGCGCCCGGAGATGAACGTCACGCCGCTCGTCGACGTGGTGCTCGTTCTCCTCATCATCTTCATGGTGATTACGCCGCTGCTCTCGAAGCAGTTCTGGATCTTCCTCCCGCTCAAGCCTGACGAGAACACGCCGCCGCCCCCGCCCTCGGAGGATCGCTCGGTCGTCGTCTCCGTGGATGCCGCCGGGAAGATCTACATCAACCGCGACGAGGTCGCGCTCGAGGCGCTGCGTCCGCGACTGCGCCGTGTGCTCGCTGCGAAGGGCGATCGCACGATTTTCTTCGACGCGGCCGACGATGCGCCCTTCGAGCGCGCGGTCGCGGCCCTCGACGAGGCGCGTGGCGGTGGCGCGACGACCATCGCCGTCGCGACGAGCGCGCTCGCCTCGGCCGCGCACTGAATCCCGCGCTCCCGGGAGCGCCCAATCCGACTCGTCCGAACGACGAAGGGACCCATCGATGCGGAAGACTCGTGAGGCGCGCGCAGTCGCGCTCGGGATGATGGTGTGTGCGGCGCTTGCTTTGCCGACTCGTATTCAGGCGCAGGACACGCCTGCCGCACCTCCCGCGGAATCCCCCGCTCCTGCGGCCCCGCCTGCGGAATCCCCCGCTCCCGCGGCGCCGTCCGAGCCGACTCCGGCCAACGACGCTCCCGCAGCGGAATCCCCCGCTGAATCCCCCGCTGAATCCCCCGCTGAATCCCCTGCTGACGGCGAGACCGGAGAGGGGATCTCGAGCGCCACGGGCTTTGCGTGCGCGGAGATGATGGATGATTCCGGCAACGTCCGGCGCATCCGGCGCAGCGGCATCGTCGGTCTCGTGCGGGACGGCGCGACGAGCGAAACCATCATCGAAGGCGCGGTGCAGGTCGTCGGCGGTCGCCGCACCTTCACCAACTTCGACGGCTGTTTCCAAATCGAACTTCCGCCCGGCACCTACGCGCTGCGCGTCACCTACGATCTCTACCAGACGGCGCGTCTCACCAACGTCGTCGTCGGCCGCGGCGAGGCCGTCGAGCTCACCGTCGATCTCCAGCCCGACACCGACACGCTCGCGGAAGTCGTCGTCACCGCGCGCGCCGATCGCGCGACGGAAGCCACGCAGCTCGAGCTCCGCCGCCAGAGCAGCTCGGTGAGCGACGGCATCAGCGCGCAGGAGATCGCGCGCAGCCCCGACAGCAACGCGGGCGATGCCGCGCGTCGCGTCGTCGGCGCGAGCGTCGTCGGCGGTCAATACCTCTTCGTCCGCGGCCTCGGCGGCCGCTACACGAGCGTATTGCTCAATGGCGCGCAAATCCCGAGCACCGATCCGGATGTGCCCGGCGTGCAGCTCGATCTCTTCCCCGCCTCGGTGCTCGCGGCGATGACCATCTACAAGACGGTCGTGCCCGACATTCCGGGCGATGCCGCGGGCGGCACACTCCTGCTCACCACGCGTGAATTTCCCTCTCGATTCCGTCTCACCACGAGTCTGTCCCTCGGCTACAACTCGCAAACCACCTTCCGCGACGTGCTCGGCAGCGCGGGCAGCGGCACGGATTTCCTCGGCTTCGACGGCGGCGCGCGCGCACTCCCGGGCTCCGTTCCCGCAGACCGCCGACTGGCCGTGTCGAGCGGTGGATTCACGCAGGAGGATGTGGATACGCGCGCCCGCGGATTCGTCCCGCGCTGGGCCCTCACGCGCGACACCGCGATTCCGAACTTGAAGCTGGGCGTCGGACTCGGTGACTCGTTTGCCGTCGGCGGTGGCCGACTCGGGTATTTCCTCTCGCTCGGCTATCAGCGCGAAGTGCAGCGCCTCGTCGAGTCGGTGAATCGCGTGGCCCTCTCCGAGGGTCGCCCGGTCCCGCAGGACAATCGCCTCTCGCGTGAGACGACGCAGACGTCGGCGCTCGTCGGCGCGCTCGGCGCCGTCACGCTCGAGGCGTCCGACGACGACACCATCGGACTCACCGTCCTCGCGAGCCAGGCAGGAGACGACTACGCAGGCTTCATCACCGGCTATTCGCAGGACGTCGACTCCGACGTCTTCATTCGCCGGCTCCGCTGGGTCGAGCGCTCTCTGCTCTTCGGTCAGCTCCTCGGCGATCACCAGCACTTCCTCGGCACGGACGCGCGGCTCAAATGGCAGCTGAATGGCGCGCTCGGCGCGCGCAGTGAGCCGGATACCCGCGATCTCACGTATCAGCAGCAACCGCGCGGTGCGAGCTGGCTCCCCGGCGGTGGGAGTGGCGAGCGCCTCTCGAACGCCCTCGCGCAGCGCGATGGCGGCGGCTCGCTCGATCTCACCATCCCCATTTCGAAGGCGACGACACGCTTCGGCACCTTCTTGCGGGTTGGCGACCGCGACTTCGACATGCGCCGGTTCCGACACCTGCTCGCCCCGGGAGCCGACCGCGGTCTCCAAGCGCTGCCGCCCGATCTGCTTTTCTCGCGTGAGAACATCGGCAGCGTCACGCAGCTCGTCGAGGTCACGCAGACGACGGATAGCTATCGCGCGACACAGAGTCTCGGCGCTGCCTACGGCCTCGTCGACTGGCCGATCGTCGACTGGCTGCGCTTCGTGGGCGGTGTGCGCGTCGAGGGCTTCCGACAGACGGTCGCCGCGCAGTCACCGTTCGCCGAACTCGGCGGAGAGATGACGCCCGTGTCGCGCGCGCGCACGGACGTCGACCCCCTCCCGAGCGCTTCGCTCGTCGTGCAGCCCATGACCGATATGTTCGTGCGCCTCGCCTACGGCCGCGCCGTTGCCCGTCCGCAGATTCGCGAGCTCGCACCCTTCGTCTACCCGGACTTCGTGCGTCGCCGGAACGTCGCCGGAAATCCTGATCTCCAACGCGCGACGATCGACAACTTCGACGTGCGCTGGGAGTGGTTCCCGGCCCCCTCGGAGGTCATTGCGGTCACGGGCTTCTACAAGTCGTTCGCGGGGGCGATCGAGTCGGTCATCTACGACGAGAACGGCAGCACCACGTTCCAGAACATCGAGGGCGCACGCAATCTAGGCGTCGAGGCCGAGGCGCGTTTCTCACTCGGTCGCTTTACCGATGCGCTCAAGGCCTTCTCCATCGGCGGAAACGTCTCCTTCATCGACTCGACGGTGCAGCTGAACGCCGCGCAGCGCGGACAGGCGACGAGCGCCGAGCGCCCCACCGCAGGCCAGTCTCCCTACGTCGCAAATCTGTCACTGGGTTTTGCGCCAACTGACTCAGGACTCGACATCCGTCTGTACTACAACGTCTTCGGGCGTCGCCTCGTGGACGTTGGGCGCAATGGTGTGCCCGACGTCTATCAGATTCCCTTCCACAGCTTGGATCTCGCGGTCACCTGGGAGATCGTCGAGAAACTCCAGCTCAAGGCGTCCATCTCCAACCTGCTCAATGATGACTTCGTCCTCGAGCAGGGAGGGATCGTGGTTCAGGGCTACGAGCAGGGCGTGAGTGCATCCGTCGGCATCGGACACGAGTTCTGATTCCCTCGGCGCCTTCAAGAAGAACGCCAAAGAACCGACCAACGGTTGCATCAACGGAGAAGACACGTGAAAGCCAATCGCTCGAAGTGGATGATTGCACTCGCCCTCACGGGCGTCGTGATGGCCGGTTGCGGGGATGACGACACAGGCGATGTGATGCCGGGCGTCGATCTCGGCTCCCCCGTCGACATGAACGTCGCCACGGACCTCGGCACCGA
>Ga0172372_10005552_pt1 | contig 17510 bp, 13 predicted proteins | sample LakKiv5m_2_FD_114544 | JGI IMG/M metagenome (GOLD analysis project Ga0172372, IMG submission 114544) | Freshwater microbial communities from Kabuno Bay, South-Kivu, Congo - kab_092012_9.5m | ecosystem: Environmental > Aquatic > Freshwater > Lake | place: Democratic Republic of the Congo...
CCCGGTGGTCCCCTGGGCGGCTCGCCGAAAGTCCTTGCGAAGTCGCTCGATCTCATCGGCCAGCTTCTGGGTCGACTTCTGCGCGGCCAACGTCTCGTCGTCGCGGTCGAGCAGGTCCCTGGCATCCCGAAGCCGCTCCGCCACGGCCGTCTGGGCGCGATCCACGATCTCGCGGTCCTGCGCTGCCCGCAACGCGTCCGTGGCATCCGTGGCATCGCGCAAGGCCTGCTCCAGGAGCCGCTCCACCTGCTCAAGCATCTCCCGCAGTCCGGTCTGGCCAAGGTCGTTTCGGTCCAGTCGGTCCACCATGCCGGCGCTCACCCTGGCCATCTGGCCGATCCGTTCCGCCAGTCCCGTCTGCAGCCGCGTGGACTGACCGCGATCCGTCTCCTGGCGTGCCTGCTCCTGGGCCGCCTGCAGGCGCTGGATGGTGTCCCGCATGGACGAGGCCTGCTCACGGACCTGCCGTTGCATGGTCTCGACGTCGATCACGCGAAGGCGGCGCGGCTCGCCGAACACCGGTGGTCGCGGCTCGCCGTCCTCCACGGCCCGGTCCTGGGCCACGCCTCGGATCACCAGCGTGTCGCCGGGCACCACCTCCAGCGTGGCCAACGAGACCTGAAATGGCATCGAGCCCTCGGGTCCGTGCATGTCCTGGCGACCCTCTCCACAGGAGACAGGTTGCGGTTCGCCGGATCGCTGCTGACGCTGCATGGTCCAGCCCAGCATGGAAAGCTGCAGATCGTCTCGGGCCTCCACACGGCAGGGGATGGTCGCCGAGGGCGTGACCGACTCGTCGGACTCCGGTTGGATCAGGGCCACCGATGGCGGCGTGTCCTGCCTGACACGCAGGTCCACCACCATGCCCTCGGGTGCCGGAACCCCCCGGTCATCGGCGGGACAGATGGTCCAGGCCGGTCCTTCCTGAACCACCCACCGGATGTTCCATCGCGTGGCCTGCGCAGGGTCCACCACAAGTTCCACCGTCGGCGGCGCTCCGGGCAGCACCGCCCGTGACCAGGCCTGCACCCGCTCCGTGGGTGGAGCAGCTGGAACGGCCAGGGTGAGCTGCAGCTCCAGAAGACTGCCGGCCAGCACGTTCCCGGGATCCACCAGCACAGGTCCGTCCACCACCCCATCGATCCGCGGCAGCACCCCAGCCGCGTGCGCCGGTGGTGTGATGGTGAACTGCCCACCCACGATCGCCGGAGGCGTGACCACCTGCATGGTCATGGTGTCGGTGGCGGCGTCGCGGCAGGTGAACCGGATCTCCATCCGATCCCCCTCCGCAGGCAGGGCACGCTCAAATGAACCGCTGGCCTGCCGTGGGAGGTCCATGGATCGCTCCACCACGCGACCCGCCTGGTCCGTGACGCGACTCTGGACACGCACGCGCAGGTCGGCTCGATCGCCGCGACGCACGTGGACCGCAAGCGGCAACGATCGTCCTCGAGCCACCACCGCAGGAAGCGGATCCACCTGCAGGTCCACCAGCGCAGGCCAACGATCCGCGGTCCAGGGCGTGACGGTGCGACGAAGCCCGATCAGAGCCGCCTGGGGCTGGCCCGCGGACCAGAGCAGCCAGGCCACCATCAGGGCGACACATGCCGACATGGCCACCAACGCCGGGCGCCTCCGGACATGCCGGTCCAGTCCCACCCGCTCCAGAACCGCGGCGGTGTGCTCGATCACCGTTCGCGTTCCCGCGGAGCCCGAGGCATCGCGGCCGATCTGAAAGTCCACCGCACTGGCCAGCAATCCCCTGAGCTGCGGCTCCACCTGCTCCATGCGTATGGCCACGCTCTGCACGGTTGGCGAGCGCAGCCAGCTCCGGGCGACCACCCTGGCCAGCCACTGAAGCAGCAGGATCAGGCCAAGCCCCAACAGGACCAGACGGATCGCCACCGGCCACCGGATCAGCCAGTCCATCGCTACCAGCACGGCCAGCATGGCCAGGGTCACGGTGCCGATCCGCGCCAGCGACTCCAACCGATCCAGCCGGATCACCCGTTGCCGCAGGGCGTGCACCTGGTCCAGGATCGATGGTCGCACGACCCGCAAGCCTAGCAGTGCACCCTGCCTCATCCCCATGGAAACCCCTGTGAACTCGACCCTTCCACCCCAAGCCACGCATGACGGCCTATGGAAGACGGATGGACCTTCGGCCCAGCCACTCGGCCAGAAGCGTCACGCCCAGCGCGGCGTAGATCCACCACAGGTTCCACAAAGGCTTGGTGATGGGCTGACGGATCAGCACGGATCGGTCCGGCAGACTCACGGCAAGCGTCTCCAGATCCCCGTCCAGCGACACCGATCCGGCAGTGGCCAGGGCAAGTTGCGTCAACGCCGCGTGATCCGGCCTGGCATCCAACCGCTCCGGATCCTCGGATCGGACCACCAGGCCTGCCGGTTCCAGGTTGGGGAGTCCGGCCTCCAGGCATCGGAACTCCCAGACGCCCTCACGCGGTGGTGCCCACACGCCCTCGTGTCGCCCCGATGGACCGGCCTGCAACGACACCTCGGCAGTCTCGCTGCCGTCCTGCCGCCTGGCCTGCACCACCACGCGGTCCGCAAGCAGCCCGCCCACGCCATCCAGCGTGATGCGGACCGCCTGCTCCACCACCACCACCGCTGGCTGCACGTCCAGTGTGGGTTCCTGCCGCGATCCGGCAAGCGATCCCCGCGCCAGATGCCGCACCAGCGGTATCCAGAACCGCTCCTGTGGCCCCTCGCCGCGGCCGCTGCGCCATCGCCAGGTCTCGTCGGTGGCCACATAGGCGGCGGTGCCCGCGCCAAACTTGAGCGCCATCACAAGGGGCGCGGTGCGGGTGGTGTCGGTGGCCACGGCCTCGGCCCATGTCTCCACGATGGGCTTCAGGCTTCCGGGATCCACGCGCTGGGCCCACTCCAGGGCCGGCCACGGGGCCGTGGGGTCCGCGCCGGATGACGCGGCCTGCAGCCGCAACAGGCCCAGCCGCTCCGCCTGCGCAGTGGGTCGTACCTGCACCGGCTCGTCCCAGCGCACCAGCTGCGGATCCCCGCGGAACGGAAGCAGGTCCTGCAGCGAGGAACCGGGCCACGACGCCGGTGTGGCACGCGGTCCCCCCACCCACAGCACACCCGCTCCGTGCGCCGCCACATGCTCGCGCAGGACGCGCTGCCGAGCCTCGTCCAGAAATCCGCCGGGCACATCGCCGATGATGATCACGTCGAATGGACGGAACTCCTCGGCCGTGGCCGGCAACCTGGCCAGCGGGGCGGTGCCTTCCTGGGCAAAGTCCCGGTCCGCGGAGAGCAGCATCACCGAACTCTCCACGCCGGGTTCTCGCAGCAGCAGGTTCTTCAGGTAGCGGTACTCCCAGCGCGGCCAGCCGTCCAGGTACAGCACACGAAGCGGACGGTCCACGCACACCACGTCGATCGGGAAGGTGTCGTTGGTGGGATCGGCGTCCACCCGCTCGGGCGACAGGGCCAGTTCCCAGTCGTTGGCACGGCCTGTCTCGGGATCCGCCTCCAGCGTGACCTCGACCCGTCCGTCGGAACCTGTGGTGGCGTCCACCAGATCCAGTTGTCGGCCACCGGCACGCGTGCGAAGCGCAACCTGCACCGCGGCACCCGGTCGCGCCTGGATCGTGGCCCGTATCGGAACGCGGTCCCTGGGAAAGACCCGCTGCGGCCAGGTGGCGTCCACGATGGCCTGGTCGGCCAGACCCTCGGGATCGCCCAGGGGAACCACGTGCACCGAAATGCCCTCGGCCTGGAGCTGTCCAAGCAGCGCCGCCGACACAACGTCCTGGCTGCGGCCGTCGCCGATCACCACCACCGCACCCACCGTCCTTCCGGCACCGGCCCGCAGCGCCTGCCGGATGGACGCGGCCAGCATGGTGCGCGGGCCATTCGCCGCCGCCAGGTCACCGGGACCGTCCGCACGACGCACGCCATCGGCCTGGCGGAACCATTGCAGGTCATGCCGCTCCGCGATCCGGTTCCACACCGCGTCCTGCGCCAGTCGCTGCGCCTGCTCGTCGCGTGAGGTGATCCCGCCATCCGCCGTGCGTTCGTCACGCACCTGCATGCTGGCGCTGCGGTCCACCAGCACGGGAATCCAGTCCTTCTCCAGCCGCTCCCGTGGCCACTCCACCGCGGGATCCATGAGCAGCATGGCCACAAGACCCAGCGCGCCGGTGCGCAGGCCCGCCAGCAGCGTTCGTGACGAACGCGGTCCACGCAACCCCAGGTAGGACCACCAGGCCGCCGCCACGGAGGCCATCAGCGACAGTGCCAGGGCCCAGGTGGGCCATGGTCGTCGCATGACCAGCACCCACGGCTCGTCCGCAAGGTCCGGAGGAAGATCCAGCAGCCAGTTCCAGAGCCCCGTCATGCCGGCTCCACCAATCCGGGCTGGCCGCGGCGCGACGCGACGCGACGCGACCACGCGCTCTCCAGCAGCAGCAGGGCCAGTCCGGCCGCAAGCAGTGGCCAGGTCCACGCCGACGGCTCCGGGTCGGGCCCGGGCGCGTCCGGCGGCGGAGCGCCCATCCACTGCACCGATCCGAGCGTGGCGCCCCACAGGGCCAGCGGCTCACCGGACACGGACTCGATGGAGGCCGCGGCGGGCTCCAGTCGGGCCGCAAGGTCGCGGCTTCCGCCACGCGCATCCCGCAGTGTCCAGAGTCCGACTCGCTCGACGGCCTCCAGGGTCTCGCCGCGATCGCCCAGACTCAGCACCGTGCCATCCGAACCTGGCCCCACAAGCGTGTCCCCGGCGGCGCCGCTTCCAAGCATGGCCGGCACACCCGTCTCCATCACGCCTCCTGCGGCTCCGATGGAACGGATGGATCGGACCAGCTCCTGGAACAGGGGAACCATCAGTGGTTTGAGCGGAAGGTCGGTCCACTCCAGTTCCGGCGCAAACGCCAGTTGCACCAGCACGCCCGATCCTGAGCCGGGAACGTGCATCAGGGCCGCCGGCTGGTCGTCCTCGAACAGCAGGATGGTCTGGGCCGACTCGGACGTGAGCAGGGTCCGCCGCTGCACCCGCACCGCCTCGCCCATGGCGTCCAGCTCGCCGCTGAGCAGGGCCAGCAATTCGGAGCGAGGCTGGCGTGGCGCCAACCTGAAACGGCCGGTCTCGGACGATGCCTGCATGGACCAGCCGGGTTCCAGCTCGCGCCGTGCCGCCTGCCACCAGGCGTTGTCCTCACCCGCGGGCATCAGGACCATCGCGGAACCGTGGCGCATGGCGTTGGCGATCCATGACCATCCTCCAGCGTCCAGCTGGTCTGGTCGGCAGGTCACGATCACGTCCACGCCGCCTTGTGGCCGCATGCCCAGCGCCGCTGGATCGGCCCGCTGCACCGTCAGGTTCGAGGCCTCCAGCGCGCGTGCCACCCAGTCGCTCGCGGACATCCGATCCAGGGCACCATCCATGGCCGACCTGCCCACCAGCAGCACACGCGGCGCCTGCGCGGCGTCACCGATCACCGCGATCGCGTCATTCATGGGCTGTGCGTCGCCCTGGCGTGCCACCATGCAGGCATGCACGCTCGCCGGAAGCGAGACCTCAACGGTGATCGCCTCCGAACCCTCCGACCAGTTCGCCTGCGCGGTGGCCACCACCGTTCCGGCCGTATCCCGAACCTGGATGGATTCGCCCATCGCCGGCGTGGATCCGTGTCGCGTGAGGCGCACCCGCAGTCTTCGGGATTGATCCGGTCCTTGGGCCGAGAGGGCCCGATCCAGCGATGCCCACACGATCGCCGTGTCGTCCACGCGATCCTGCCGTGGCACGGCCAGCGTCCATGTGGCGCGGCGTGCCCGTTCGCTCCAGCCCGGATCCAGCGTGCGTGACTGGTGCAACGCCCCTTCGCGAAATCCGCTGAGCACCTGCACCTGCCGCGAGACCAGGGTCGACGCGTCGGGAAGCGCCTGCTCGATCGCGGCGGGCAGGTTGGTCGGAACGGGTCGAGCGACCATGGCGCGGATCACCTGCCGGGCGCGGTCATGGTCGCCGGTGCCTTCAAGCACCCGGGTCACCGGCAGTCCGGCCGCGATCACGGTGACCGGTTCACCGGGCTGGAGTCGGTCGATGGCCTGGCAGGCGATTTCCTGAAGGCGACTCAGGACCGTGCCGCCTCCGTCCAGACGTTCGGCGCCGGTGGCACCGTCATCGATCACGATCCAGAGTTCCTGGGATGCGGTGCCTGTCATGGTCCGTGCCAGGGGACCTGCCATGCCCAGTCCGATGGCCAGCAACGCCAGCGAACGGCACAGCAGCAGGATCCACTGGTCCAGGCGGCGCCTTCGAAGTCGCGCCAGGGCCCGCTGCAGCAGCATGGTGCTTGGCCAGGCGGTGACGCGTGGTCTTCGCAGCAGCAGATGCAGCAGCCATGGCAGCGAGGCCGTGACCACGGCGGCCACGGCAAGACCGGGGACCAGAAAACTCACGATCGCCTCCCCGCCCGCCACGCGGCCTCGCGACGGCTGAGCAGTTCGGCCAGCACAGGTCCCACCGACGCGTGACTGTCCATGCGCACCAGATCATGCGAGGACCCGCGTGCCACACGCTCCAGATCCGCGTCGAACGCCCGCAGCGCATCCAGATACGCCACACGCACCGCCTCGGCGTCCGCCTCCAGCGGATCGCCGCCTTCCATGTCCTCAAAGCGATGGAAACCCTCGACCGGGAATCGGATCTCCTGGCGGTCCAGGATCCGGACCAGCACCACGTCATGACCGCGGAACCTGGCCTTGGCCAGCGCGTCACGCAACAGGTCCGCCGGGTGCATGAAGTCGCTCAACACGAAGATGAGCGAAGGTCCCTGAAGCGAGGCCATGGCCTGATCCATGGCACGGACCGGACTTGCCACGCCACCCACTGGCACCGTGGCCAGGGCCTGGACCATGCTCCGCCACTGCCCACGCGAGCCGCTGCGACGGACATGCGCCTTCACGTCCTCGCCGTACACCATCAGGCCCACACGATCCCGCTGCGTCAGGCACAGGTGGGCCAGCGCCACCGTGATCGCCGCGGCACAGTCGAACTTGGTCCAAGCGCCCTGCTCGCGCCCCGCATCCGTTCCACCCCATCCTGGCTTGGTGCCCAGCGATCCAAACCGCATGCTGCTGCTCGCGTCCACCAGCAGCAGCACGTCCAGGTTGGTCTCCTGCTCGTACCGCTTCAGGTAGAGCTTGTCGCGGCGTCCGAACACCTTCCAGTCCAGGTGCCGCAGCGACTCGCCGGGGGCATAAGGCCGATGCTCGGAGAACTCCACCGCCTGTCCCTGTCGTGGACTGGCGTGCATGCCGCTGCCAAGCCCTTGCACCAGCATCCGGGCCCGCAGCGTGAAGGGGGCCAGCTGCATCAGCGTCTCCGGGGCCAGATACGCCTCGGCCCGCAGCGGCGCGGTCACGAGACCAGCCGGTCCAGCGGTCGTCGGGTCGCCTCGGGATCCAGTGGCGTGCTCTCCAGCAGCGTGGACACGATGCGTTCGCTGTTCACGCCGTCGGCTTCGGCGTTGAAGTTGGTCACGATGCGGTGCCGCAGCACCGGCATGGCCACGGCCTTCAGGTGCTCGGGCTGCACATGGGTCTGGCCATGCATCAGGGCGTGTGCCTTGGCCGCCAGGATCAGGAACTGGCTCGCGCGGGGACCGGCACCCCACGCCACATAGTCCTTCACGATCTTCGGCACCTCGCCCACATGCTCCTGCACACGGTCACCCGTGCGCGTGGCGCGGATGATGCGAAGGGCGTACCGGGCCACATGCTCGGGAACCGGGATGCTGCGGACCGACCGCTGCAACCGCTCCAGATCCATGGCGTCCAGGACTGGAGATGGTGACGCCCCCGCGACACCCGTGGTCCGCTGCACAATCTCCAGTTCCTCGGCCTCGGTCGGATAGCCGATCACAATGTTCAGCATGAACCGGTCGAGCTGGGCCTCGGGAAGCGGGTAGGTGCCTTCCTGCTCGATCGGGTTCTGGGTGGCCAACACGAAGAAAGGCCGCGGCAGGTGATGCGCCGTTCCGCCCACCGTGACCTGATGCTCCTGCATGGCCTCCAGCAGCGCCGCCTGCGTCTTGGGCGGCGTGCGGTTGATCTCGTCCGCCAGCACCAGGTTGGCGAACACCGGTCCGCGCACAAACCGGAGCGACCTGGACCCGGTGGCGCGGTCCTCCTCGATCACCTCGGTGCCGGTGATGTCCGATGGCATCAGGTCCGGGGTGAACTGGATGCGGCTGAACTGCATGCCGAGCGAGCGGGCCAGGGTGGCGATCAGCAGCGTCTTGGCCAGGCCTGGCACGCCCTCCACCACCGCATGGCCACCACACAGCAGGGCCAGCAGGATCTCGTCGAGCACGCGATCCTGACCCACGATGGCCTTGTGGACCTCGGCCCGGACCCGCTGCAGCGCCGTGGCGCTCCAGACAGCCTCTTCCTGCGTCCACGCGGTGTCGGCTGCGGCCTGTGGATCCATGTGCCGAGTATAGAGTTGCGGCGTGCCGGAACTTCCGGAAGTGGAGAGTCTTCGAAGGTCGCTGGCTATGGGCATGGAAGGCTGCCGCGTGGTCCGTTCGCGGCTGCACCGACGCGACATCCTGCACGCGGCACCCATGGCCAGGGCGGGTCCCTTTCCAGATGGTGCCGCCGTCCTGAAGCTTCACCGATTGGGCAAGCAGCTGGTGATCGAGTCCGATTGCGGTTGCCTGCTGGTGCACCTGGGCATGAGCGGTTCACTGCGATGGCTGGATGAACGAGGCGGTTTGGCGGATCCATCCGATCGCCACGTGCATGCCGAGTGGACGCTGCAGGATGCGCGGGGTCAACGCTGGATCCTTCGGCATCGTGATCCCAGACGCTTTGGCTGGCTCGAGTGGCATCAGGACATGGGATCGGTGGAGCGAGACGCCTGGTCCACGCTCGGCCCGGATGCGCTGTCGGTGCGCGCCCGAACGCTGATCGGGGCGCTTGCCGGCACGCGGCGACCGATCAAGGCCGTGCTGCTGGACCAGCGTGTGCTGGCTGGTGTCGGAAACATCTACGCCGACGAGTCGCTGTTCCGCGCAGGAGTCCATCCCATGCGAAAGGCCGCCCACCTGCTTCCAGACGAGGTGACACGACTGGCGACCGCCTTGCGGTCCGTGCTGCGTTCGGCCGTTCAGGGTGGTGGAAGCACGATCCGTGACCATCGTGGTCCTGATGGGACGTGGGGGAGCTACCAGCGTCACCACATGGTCTACGGACGCTCTGGAAGCCCGTGCAGGCTCTGTGGTCGATCGCTGCTGCACAGCAGGGTCGCTCAACGGGCCACGGTGCACTGCGCCGTGTGCCAACCACGGCGCCCTCACAGATCCTGATGTGGAGAAGTTTCACCATCCGGGTGGCGGGTTGGAGCGATTCGGGATCCGCATGCCCGCAAAGTCTGCGCAAAGAGGGACCTTGACGCTGGAGACCACCAGCCGGTGGCTTTCCCTTCCGGATGACTCCTCAAGAGATCTCTTCTTCTTCATAGAAGAGGACCCTGTCGGAATGTGGACAATTGGAAACCGGTGATCAAACTCCATGCACAACATGGGTTTACGCGACACCCACCCTGTGGAGCACCTGTCGATTGCGTTTCCAGTGATGACCAGGTGGATTCTGGAAGCCATCGTCGGCCATCTCGCCTGGTCCTCGGAGCCACGATCGACCCTCGGATCGGTTATTCCACCGACGCGATCAGGCAAGATGCCCACATCGCGGCCTTTCACATCCAGAATGTGGACAACCTGTGGGTGATCAATCCACCGCGTTTCCGCGGAGCGACTGCTCAAGACGATCGACATCCGCCCGAAGCCGGTCGTCCTGCCCTTGCCTGGAGTCGATCATGCGGATCGCGTGCAGCACCGTGGTGTGGTCACGTCCGCCCAGGTAGCCACCGATCTCCTCAAGGCTGTAACGCGTGTGCCGGCGGGCAAGCCACATGCAGACCTGCCTGGGCAGCGCCACGCTCTTGTGCCGACGCTTGCCCAGCAAGTCGGAGAGTTTCACGTCGTAGTAGCGCACCACCGCCTCCAGGATCGCCTGGATGTTTGGCTGCGGACTTCCCTGTCCCAACAGGTCACCACCGATGGCCTCCTTGGCCAGGTCCAGGTCGATCACGCGACCTGTGGCCATGGCGAATCCCCGGACCTTGGTCAGGGCTCCCTCCAGCTCGCGGATGTTGGAGTCGATCCGGGCGGCGATGTACGCGGGCACCTCCTCCGGCAGCTCCATCTCGTGGAGCTGGGCCTTGGCCTTGAGGATGTTCACGCGCGTCTCGTAACAGGGCTTCTCCATCCGCGCCACCAGACCGCTGTTGAAGCGACTCACCAGGCGCTCCTCCAGATCCGGGATCTCCACAGGCGCCGCGTCGGAACTGAGCACGATCTGTCGACCAGACTGGTGCAGCGCGTTGAAGGTGTGGAAGAACTCCTCCTGGGTCTGCTCGTGCTTGGACAGGAAGTGGATGTCGTCGATCACCAGCAGATCCACGTTGCGGAAGCGGTGGCGGAACTCGCTCATGCGTCCCGCCTTCACGCACTCATGGAAGGCGTCCATGAAGGTGTGGCAGCTGATGTAACTGACCCGCGCGGTGGGTTGCTGCCGAAGCACCTGCTGGCAGATCGACTGCAGCAGATGGGTCTTGCCCAGCCCCACGCCACCGTGCACAAAAAACGGGTTGTACGCACGGCCCAACTTGGAAGCCACGGCCATGGCCGCGGCGTGCGCGAGTCGGTTGCCAGGACCCACCACGAACGCGTCAAAGCTGTAGTCCGGGCTCAGGACGATCTGTTCCTCGAACAGGTGGGGCGCCTCGCCCGAGGCTCGTGATGCGGCGGGTGTCGGTTCGGCACCCGCTCCATCGGGTCCGATGAACCGAACGGCGAGCAGTCGACCCGTGACGTTCTGCGCGGCCTCCGTGAATGGCGCCACACAGGTCCGCTGCAGGTACTTCAGCCGGACCGGCTCGTCCACCAGCAGACGAAGCGTTCCTCCTTCCATTCCAAGGACGGAGATGCGATCGAACCAGTGCCGACAGATCTCGGGATGATGGCGCCGCAGGTAGGCGTGCACACCGTTCCGGAGTTCCTCGTCCGAAGTGGTCATGGCATTCTGGATCAGGATCTGTTCTGGAAGTCGGAAGCGTTCGGACGGACCACAGTGACCTGCTCCGGTCCCATGGGGAGGCGGAAAATAGGACCGGCCCACGCATGCGTCAACATGACGCAGCCGCCGCTCAGGCACCATGCCCCCGCAAGAAAGAATGCCTGATTTTGGGTGAATTCAGGCCGGTGGATCCTGAATGGCCTGGGCCGGTTCCGTGGCCTCCCCACCCGCCTCCTGCACCTGCCGCTCGTGGCGTTGACGGTTGGTCCGATGGTCCATCAGGATGTGGATCCGACCGGCTTCGCCACCGGCGGCATCGGCCAACCGTTCGCGGGCATACGAGATGTTGGTGCGGCGGCTCACATGGACCACAACCACGTTGGGCGACTTCCAGACCTGCATCAGGTTGCGGAGATCCTCCACATGCAGGTGCTTGCCCACCTTGGCCCGGTCCCGGTGCTCGGGATCAAAGAAGGTGCACTCGGTGATGAGCACCTGGGCGTTCACGAACTCGTCCCGGAGCAGGAACGGTCCCATTTCGGTGTCACCGGTGTACGCCACCAACGGAATCTCCATGACCCGGGTGATCTCGGTTCCGGATGCCTTCAGGTCGCGAAGGCGATCCTGGGGCAACCCTTGGAACTCCTCCTTGAGCTTGCTTCGCCGCTCCAGCACCACAAAGCCCAGGCTTGGCGCGGAGTGGCTGACCTCGATGCCCCGGATGAAGAGATTCGGCCGGATCTGAAAGTCGACCGAGGGATCCAGACCCACGATCTCATGCGGGGTTCGTTGCCGCTCCAGGTCCACCCAGGACGCCATCATGGTCTCCAACGGCTTGACCAGTCGTGGATGACACAGGACCCTGCCCGTTCCCAACTTCTGGAAGTTCCGCTGACTGAACCAGTACGGAAGGCCCGCCACATGGTCCATGTGGGCGTGGCTCAGGCAGATGGTTCCCGCGGTCAGGACCGGCCGTGGACAGAGACCGATATCGAAGGCCACATCCAGTTCCGGGACATGGACCACGGCCTGTTCACCGGCGACGCTGATTCCCTGAATGCGGTACGGCGGGAGAAAGAGGAAGCCCAACTGCCCCTCTCGGGGCGGCGGCTTTGGAAGCATGGCGAGAATCTCCATTCACGACGCTTTCACGCCGCGAGGGGTGCGAATCGGCCATGGTAGCGTGCCCCTCGGTCGGTCAGCCGTGCACGACCAGGCAAACTCGGAAAATCCCGAGGAAATTCACTTGGAATCCACACGCCGGCATCCGACCGTCGGGAGTTCGGATTCGACCATGGTTCAGGAACCCGTCGACATGTCCACATCACCATCCGGCCTCGCTCCGCTGTGGAGCGCGTTCCGTGGCGACCACCAGATGGAACCCATCGTGGAGATGTTCCTGGGCGAGATTCCCAAGCGAATCGAGAGCATCGGAGCGGCTGGGCGGAACGGGGACCTGCCGCAGCTGCGAAGGATCGTGCATCAACTCAAGGGAGCCGGCGGCGGTTATGGATTTCCGCAGATCTCCGAGGCGGCGCAGAAACTGGAGAACTGTCTCGACGCCAGTGGTGAGGCGTGGCGGAGCCAGATCCAGGTGCCCCTGGACACGTTCCTGAAACTGCTGGCTCGGGCCCACGCCGGACGAGGAATCTGACGCATGGTTGACGACGCACTGCCAAGAGTGCTGGCGATCGACGACTCCGAACTGATCCACCGCCTGCTCCAGGTGCGCCTGCAGGGCGAGCGGCTCGAGTTGCACAGCGCCCTCAGCGCCAAGGACGGGCTTGCCAAGGCACGGGAGCTCATGCCCGAGGTGATCCTGCTGGATCTGGATCTGGACGAGATGGACGGCTTCGAGGTCCTGGATCGCCTGAAGCAGGACCGGGCCACGCAGGACATCTCCATCATCTTCATCAGTTCCACCAACGACACCGCCGCCCGGGTCCGTGGGCTGGATCACGGCGCGGTGGACTTCATCGCCAAGCCGTTTGAGGTGGTCGAGCTCAAGGCACGCGTCCGGAGTGCGCTGCGTATGCAGCACCTGGTGAAGATGCTCGCCCACAAGGCGCAGATCGACGGCCTGAGCGGCCTGTGGAACCGGCGCTACTTTGACCAGAGGCTGCTGCAGGAGCTGTCCGAGGCCAACCGCCACCATCGGCCCCTGTCGCTGATCATGTGCGATTTGGACCGGTTCAAGCGGCTGAACGATCAGTTTGGGCATCCCTTTGGTGACCAGGTGATCTGGCGGATGGCGCAGATCCTCTCCAGCGGCCGAAACAGCGACGTGGTGTGCCGCTACGGAGGCGAGGAGTTCGGCGTGATCCTTCCCAGCACCACGCTCGAACGGGCCCATGAGGTGGCCGAACGGTATCGGTCACAGATCGAGGACCATCGCTGGAACGACCAACCGGATCTCATCGTGACCGGAAGTTTTGGTGTGGCGGATCTGCAGTTCATGCCCAAGGGATCCACACCGGAGGACCTGATCAAGGCCGCGGATTCGGCCCTGTACCGGGCCAAGCAGGCGGGCCGGAACCGGGTCGAGCTGGCGCACCGGTCGGCGGAGCCGCGGACTCTCTGAGGGCGCCATGAGGAGCGGAGAACGGCCATCCTCCATCTAGGATGTCGACGTGCCGATCCAGCATGACCAGGCGATCTGCGTGAGGCACTGGGACTACTCCGAGACCAGCCAGACGGTCGGCATGTTCGGCCGGTCGATCGGCTGTTTCCGCGGTCTGGCCAAGGGTGCACGAAGGGAGCGGGGTCGCTTCAGCGGCGGTCTGGATCTTCTGACGCGCGGTGAGGTGGGCGTGATCCTGAAGGGTGGCGAGACGCTGGCCACGCTCACGGAATGGGATGTGCAGGAGGTGTTCCTGCGCATCCGCAACGACCTGCACGCCAACCGGTGCGCCTGGTACGCCGCGGACCTTCTTGGGCGCGTGCTGGCGCCGCTGGATCCGCACCCCACGCTGTTCGATCGGACCGTGGAACTGCTGCGGGCGCTGGAGCGGGGGGAACGCAGCGAGACCAGTCTGCTGGCCTTCCAGTGGCGACTGCTGGTGGAGATCGGGTGGCAGCCCGATCTTCGTGAACCCGAGGGCGGATCCGGCCACATGGCGTTCGATCCACGCGAGGGAAGGCTTGTCCGGGACGGCATGACCGAGGGCGCGTGGCGCGTTCGGGCGAGCACCCTTGCCGCCCTTCGTTCGTTGGAGCGACAGGAGCCCACCAAAGCGGATGTGGAGGCGGCGGAGCGGGCCAACAGGCTGCTTGCGTCCCATCTTCGGAACATGCTGGGCGAGGAACCCATGACCATGCCATGGGTGTTCGGGCGGCTCCCGGCCTCCACGTCACGCATGGGTCGGTGAGGTCGCCTTCGTCAGATGAAGCGGATGCCGGCCTCGTAGTGCCGCAGGATGCCCCGGTCATCCCGCACCGGCCTGCACCAGGCCACCATGGCCGGACGATCGATGCGGAGATTGGCGGGCATCAGGGAGATCGCCACGCCGGTCATGCCTTCGGGAATGGAGCAGGTGAGCTCGATCCTGGCCCCATGCTCGCTCACGTCGAGCACGTCGTAGCTCTGCGGCATCTCGTGCTGGTGATGCCACACCACCTGGAGCTGGCCCGAGGCCGGATGTCGCGAGCCGTCACGACGGTCGGACATGTCACGGGATGCCGCATCGGACCGATGGGCCATGCCGTGCAGGGATCTGGGCTGGATGAAGTCCATGACCTTGGCACCATGGGATCTCCCAAGCGTGCCGTCCGATCATGGTGGCGGAAGAGGAAGCAAGTCATCCATTTCCGGTCGGTCTGCAAGGCTGCCGCAGCCCGATAAGCGGTGACCTGTGACGGAACTCCTACACTGGGCACATGCCGGTGATCCACCGCGAGGCCACGCTTTCCAACGGCTTGAGGGTGATCGGGGAGATCGACCCCCAGGCCCACACGGCCGCCGCGGGATTCTTTGTGCGGACCGGTGCTCGGGACGAGCCCACCCGCCTGATGGGTGTGAGCCACTTCCTGGAGCACATGATCTTCAAGGGATCCGAGCGGCGCGGGTCGCTGCAGGTGAACTCGGACTTTGACCGGATGGGCGCCAGTCACAACGCCTTCACCAGCAGCGAGATGACGTGCTTTCACGCCCATGTGCTGCCCGAGCGGTTGCCGGAGGCGGTGGACCTGCTGTCGGACATCCTTCGTCCAGCCCTGCGAAAGGGCGACTTTGACGAGGAGAAGGGCGTGATCCTGGAGGAGATCGCCATGTACGAGGACAACCCGTTCATGGCGTTGTACGAGAGGCTGCAGGAGACGTACTACCACGACCATCCGCTTGGGCACCGGGTGCTGGGGACTCGAGAGAGCATCACGGCCCTGGAGCGCGACGCCATGGCCGACCACTTCCGCGCCCGATACGCCTCGGACACCATGGCGGTGGCGGTGGCGGGGCGCGTGGACTTTGACCAACTGGCGCATCAGGTGGAGCGCGTGTGTGGCGCATGGCCGCGGGGAACGCCCGGTCGCGACCATGCGGTCTTTGCACCGGCTCCACGCACCGTCCACTGGACCATGCCCAACCTCACGCGGGCCTACTTGGGCATGGTGATGCCGGCGCCGGCCCTCAACGACCCACGTCGTTACCCGGCCAGTCTTGTGGCGCAGATCGTGGGTGATGCGGATGGAAGCCGCTTCTACTGGAACCTGGTGGAGACCGGGCTGGCCGAGGAGGCAACCTGCAGCTTTGAGGGCCGGGACGGCCTGGGCGAGTACATGGTGATGGCGGTGTGCACGCGCGAGGCGCTGGCCGAGGTGGAGGCCAGGATCCGCTCCGTGATGGAGGATCTCCCCAGATCACTGGACATGGCGGAACTGGAGCGGGCCAAGGCTCGCATCGCCACCGGCGTGGCGCTGGCCGGCGAGCGACCGGCCGGCCGCATGACCCGGCTTGGATCCCTGTGGGCGTATGGACTGCCCTATGTGGCACTGGAGGAGGAGATGAACCGGATCGAGCGCCTGACGCTGGACGATCTGCGACGGTGCCTGCAGGATCACCCGCTTCGGCCGGTGGTGGTGGGAAGCCTGACGGCCTGATCGCGGCTCAGCGGGGACGGATGCCGGCCAGCGAGTCCGCCTGTTCCTCGGCGTGGTAGCTGCTCCGCACCAAGGGACCGCTCTCGCACACCTGAAAGCCGCGTTGCAGCGCCTGGGACTTGAACATGGCGAACTGGTCCGGGTGCACCCAACGATCGATCGGAAGGTGGTTGCGGGTGGGCTGCAGGTACTGGCCGACCGTGAGGATGTCGGCGCGGCTGGAGGCCTGCACGTCGTCCATCAGCTGCAGGACCTCGTCGTCCCGCTCACCGATGCCGACCATGATGCCGGTCTTGGTGACCAGGCCGCTGGCACGGAACTGCGACAGCACCGCCAGCGATCGCTCGTAGCGGGCCTGGGGACGCACGGCCGGGTGCATGCGCTTCACCGTCTCCATGTTGTGGCTGATGATCTCGGGGCGAGCGTCACACACCACCTGGATCGCCTTCTCGTCGCCACAGAAGTCACCCACAAGAACCTCCACGCTCATGCCTGGGCAGGCCTGATGGACACGCTGGATGGTCTCGGCCCAGATGGCGGCCCCACCATCCGGCAGCTCGTCGCGGTTCACGCTGGTGATGACCACGTGCTTCAGGCCCATCAACGACAGGCTCTCGGCCACGCGACGGGGCTCGTCCAGATCCAGTTCCGACGGGCGCCCGGTCTTCACGTTGCAGAAGCCGCAGCTGCGCGTGCACGTGTCGCCCAGGATCATGATGGTGGCGGTGCCCCGGCTCCAGCACTCGCCCATGTTGGGACAGTTTGCCTCCTGACAGACGGTGTGGAGTCGATGCCGGTCGATGATGCCCTTGAGGCGCAGGTAGCCGTCACCACCGGGCACGCGTGCACGAAGCCAGTCCGGCTTTTTGCCGATCCGGATGGTCTGGCGATCCACATCCGAGTTGTTCAGCACCATTCCAGTCAGGCTGATGGCGGCCGGTGGCAGGTTTCGGGCCGTGTCGCCACCCAGTGGCCGAGGATGACGGGCCAGGGTCCGGGCGGTGGCTGGATCGGGCGGTGTCACGGAAAGCCAAGCGTAGCCCTGTCGTCACGGGGCTCCAAGCCGCATACTCCAGCCATGGTGGACCGGACCTGGTGGCGAAGCGGGCTGCCGATGCTGGTGCTGGTGGGGGCGGTGGCCGCGGCATGGCTGCTGCATGAGCGATGGAAGAGGCCGGTGATCGTGGTGTCGCCACTGGCTGCGGAACCGGATCATGAACATGCCGGCCTGCCCCGGGTCCTGGTCTTCACCCGCACACTGGGCTACCGCCACCGGAGCATTCCGA
>Ga0172372_10005555_pt1 | contig 17507 bp, 16 predicted proteins | sample LakKiv5m_2_FD_114544 | JGI IMG/M metagenome (GOLD analysis project Ga0172372, IMG submission 114544) | Freshwater microbial communities from Kabuno Bay, South-Kivu, Congo - kab_092012_9.5m | ecosystem: Environmental > Aquatic > Freshwater > Lake | place: Democratic Republic of the Congo...
ACGGGCAATAGTCAAGAAATCCCCCATTTAGCCTATATACCCCTATGGGCCCCCTCGGGCATAAAACTAAGTATAAGGCTTATTTTATGGATATTTCCCGCCTAAAATCAAATGAAACATCGCAGCTAGACTCCCTGCGCATCGGCATACAAGATGTCAAGGCCAATAGAGCCGCTAGTGCAGCTACTAGTCAAGACGCAAATGCTGCTGTAGAAGTTCCAGCAGATGAGGCAAGTCTTGAAGGACTTGAGCAGATGAAGAACATGGTTAAACAAGCGCAAGACATGCGCCTTGATTTAGTTGCTTCTATCAAGCAAATGCTGGCTGAAGGTCATGATTTTAGTTCGGCGGATATTGCTGGAGCTTTAGTTGATGGTGGGTTTGGGGAGTATTTTACTGAGGACTAATTAATGCAGTATTTAGCAGATATTCTCAATAAAGAAGCTGATGTTTACCAGAACTATTTAGAGAATGCTGCACGCAAGAAGCAAGCATTAATCGAGAATGATTTTGAACTGCTTGAGTCTATCACTGTACAGGAGAAAGTTCTCTCAGCGCAAATTCTCAAACTAGAATCTGAGCGTTATGACTTCCTTGAAGATCAAGGCATGAAGCGCGATATTACCATTAACGAAATTCTTGAGCGTATGCCTAGAACTGAGCAAGCAGCTTTGCGTGATTCGGCGACAAGACTCAAAGACGCTCTACTAGCTAGCCGTAAGTTCAATGAAACTAATATGGCTCTGTTGAGACAATCGTCTAACTATATCAATCATATGATCAAAATTTTTGCAAAGAACGTGGAAGGCGAGCAGCCTACTTATGGCAGGGGTGTCCAAGGTTTCAAATCCACTAAAATTGCAGATCTAGAGGGGTAAAACTAAAAAGGGTGTAAGAGTAGGAAATGTTAACAGCTGGTTTTATTCTAATGGGGATAGTGTGTATCTTCGGGGGTTTTGCTCTCGAGGGTGGTAACCTCTTCAATATCATTGCGGTTTGGCAAGAGTACATCATCATTATTGGTGGTGCGTCTTCGATATTTCTTGCGATGTGCCCGCAGAAGATTTTAATGCATATTGTCAAAAATATGGCGACACCATTTGGCGGCGATACTTATACTAAAGCTATTTTTCAGGACGGACTTAAGTGCATGTATGAGTGCTTCGTTAACCTTAAGCGTAGTGGATTACTTAGTCTTGAGAAAGACGTGAGTGAGCCTAATAGCAGTTCTATATTTAGTAATTATCCTAGTTTTTTAGGTAATCATCACGCGGTAGATTTTTATTGCGACTCGCTTAAACTAGTAATTAACTACAACTCTAAGCCTGAAGACGTTGAAAACGCTATGGATAGTGAGATTGATGCGCATCACGCTGAAGCTCATCTTGGTCCAGGTGGTATTAACCGTGTGGCAGATGCGATGCCAGCAGTTGGTATCGTCGCTGCGGTTCTTGGTATTATTATCGCGATGGGTCACATTGATGGTCCGCCAGCTGAGCTTGGTCACAAGGTTTCAGCCGCACTTACTGGAACGATGTTAGGTATCTATGCTTCGTATCTTATATTCCAGCCTATTGCTCAGCATATGGAATATATTTCTGGTGAAGAAACTCAATATTTCAAAATGCTTAAAGTAGGTCTAGTCAGCTATCTTCAAGGTGCTGAACCGATTGCTGCTGTAGAGATCGCTAGACGTTCGATTAATAGTTATAATAGGCCGTCAGCATTGGATTTAGAAACGGCTGTCGCTGAAATCAGACCTCGCTAGTTGACCGCATCCGAAACCGCCAATAACTGCGTTACGCTCGTCCTCGCAAGCCTTGTTCTTGACGGTTTCAAATGCGGTCTAGGCTTGAGTTCACAGCAAAATACAATTTGATATTGCGCTTACTCAGCTCTTCAAGTATTTTCAGGTTAATTTCTTCGCGCACGCGCATATATTCAGCGTAATCAGCAGATAGATGATAGTAGAGAATCTCATATTCTATATGTGTGGCGGTGATTTCTTTAAGATTGACGCGCTCCAGTTTAACTAAGCCTTGGCTTTGGTAGTCATTGATTATATTTTTGATTAAATCTGGGATTAGTTTTAATTCTGTGGGTTGAGTTTCTGCTGCTATGCGTAGTGAGAATAGTGCTTGGCGGCGTTGCATCTTGCGAAAGTTCTGGATGCGACTAGTAGTAAGCTCGCGGTTAGCGATGATTAGCTCTTCGCCGCGCACTGACTCTAATCTAGTAGTTTTAAGACCTATTTTACGCACGAAGCCCACATGCTCGCCGATAGCTATCTGATCGCCTATAGCGAAAGGTTTATCGAAATAAATACTAAAAGAACTAAAAATATCATTGAGTATATTTTGCGCCGCGAGTGCTACGGCTATGCCGCCGATACCCAAGCTCGCGACCAGAGCGCTGATATTAATACTAAAAGCAGAGAGTATAACTAAAAGGCTTGATGCCCATAAGCCGATCTTGAATAGCATATAGATACCATTAAACGCAGTCTGATCCTCTGGCTGACTAGTATCCACGCGCAGTATCTTCGAGAGCATATAGCCCAGGGCTTCTTGCAAGCAGAGTGTGACTTGAATGATTACTATTACTAAGAATGCTAGATCTATATATTTGCTAGTTTTGTCATTGAGGCTTAGCGTCTGGGTTGCACAATAAAGTGAAACTAAATCATAGAACCTTGGGTGTATATGCTCTAATACTTTAACTAGCTGATCATCGAACTGAGTGCTAGTTTTGCGTGCCATTGCTTTGAGCCTAGCGATAACGATGTAGCGAAAAATTCTAAATGCAATTAAGAACCCGATGAAATATGCTGCAGCAATCGCAAGTTCATAAGCAGTATTGCTACCGACACTGTAGCTCTTAAGTGAATGCAAATTGTAGATTAGGTTGTGCATTGATTCTTCATTATATAACTTTATTTATAAGTTATTATCGGGATGTTTTGTTTGGTTGATATTTTTAATTTGCAAGCAGGCAAAAGCAATATCCCGGGTGCTCTAAGCATGAGTGCACCAATATTGCAGCTCCATAATTTATGCACTCATGTTGAAAGCGCAAAAACGTGACGTAAGTCACGTTTTTGCTATGCCTTAGCTAACGCAACTGAGCAAGAGTATCCGTATAGCAAGCGATAGATCATCAAATTTTAAAGGTTATAATCTAAGCAGATGCACATAGTAATCTACGGTGTTGGTGCAGTGGGAGGTTTTTACGGCACCCTACTAGCCAGATATATTCAGCAGCATCCCGAGCATAGTATTAGTTTTGTCGCTCGCGGTGCTATTTATGAGGCTCTTAAGACTAAGGGTATAGAACTTATACGCAGTAAGGTTCGGGATTTTGATGAGCCGCTGTTTGATGAAGAAATTCGCTTACCGCAAATAAATGTCTATTCTAGTTATGCTGAAGTCCTACAGCCAGTTGATGTCGTGCTTTTATGTGTTAAGTCTCGAGATACCATAGCTGCTGCTAAGACTATTAGCGGAGATGCTTATGTCGTCTCTGTGCAAAACGGTGTTGAGAATGAAGAAAAAATAGCTTCTGTACTAGGCAGGGACAGGGTTTTAGGCTGTTTTACTAATGTTGCTGCTGAGAATATAGAGCCGGGGCGTTATATTCAAAAAGGCTTATATCAGATTTGTTTCGGTGAGTTGCCTGCTAGCACTCATCATCAGCGCGCGCCTGAGCTGAGAGATTTTATGCGTGCTGCTGGCATCAACGCTAAAGTCACTGACGATCTCTATAGAAGTCTTTGGGCTAAGCTAGTATGGAACACCGGGTTTAATCCACTAAGTGCTTTATATGAGCTGGAGATAGGTCCCTTGATCGCTCAGCACCAAGATACTATTCTTGGGCTAATGCGCGAGACTAGAGAAGTGGCTCATGCTCAAGGCATTATGATTCCAGATGATATAGTTGAGTTTCATTTTAATAACACTAATACTAGAGCTTGGGATAGTTTTAGAACTTCGATGATGCAAGATGCTATTGCTCATAAGCCTATTGAGCTAGATGATATTCTTGGTGTTCTATTGCGCCGGGGCAAACAATATAAGGTAGCAACTCCTTATGCTGATAAGGTCTATGCTGATTGCAAAGCTAAATTTGGCTAGCACTTGTATAATACTCAATTGACGGTGTTTACTATCACGAAGTTGTTTTTATTCTTGCTACTAGTCTTGGCGCCAGCCACGGCTGCGATAGACCCGCAGATATCCAGCATAGTTAAGCAAGAACTTGGCGCAGATATAAGAATAGATGGCATTGCGCAGCAAGGCTCTAAGCAGTGGCTTTTATTAGTACCAGCTCAGCAGCAAGCACAAGCTAATGGTATTACTCTAAGTTACAAATCAGCGAATGGTGATTTATTACTATCTAATAATTGGATCTATACTCCTATTATTCCCGGGCGCAAGGATAATCTAACTACTATTAAGAGTTTTGATTTCTATCCACAAGAGATCAAGAATAATATATTATCCTCTATTATTATCCCGGAATTTATTATCCCCAAAGGTTTTGTGCTGCCACGAGATCTAGCGATGCTGGCTGGTCATCTACCTATAGGGCTAAGTGATGTCGAGCTTGCTAGTGATAGAGAAGCAGAGTTTAGGCGCAGGCTCAAAGCTGATGAAGCGAATAACCTTAGTCTTATTAGCTATGATCATAACTCTGGCGAGATTAAGAATATAGAGTTTAAAGACAAGCTTGAGACTAAGCCTCTAGTAGAAGCTTCTAAGCAATTAGCTTTTGTTACTGCACTTAAGAGTTTTGATAAAGAAATTTATGCTGCTGATTATAATAAAGCTACTATATATAAGCTCAAATCTAGTCCAGAAGAGTATTTGAAGCTTGGTAAAGCTCAGGGACTTAAGGATTTTGCTTTTAGTTACGATGGTACTTTATTGTATGTGCTTACAGCTAAAGATTCTAAGCTACTTGTCTATAAGCGTGATGGGCTTAAGCTTATGCGTGAGCTTGATATAGCTTCAGGAGCTTTTGGCTTGATGACTTATAGTGCTGATGCTGGTCAAGCTGACTATGTCGCGTTTGCGCTTAAGTCTAGTGCTGAGATTAATTTGGTTAGTAGTTTTGAACATAGAATAACTAGCCGTATAAGCACTGCTAATTTAGATCTTATGCCAGATGCTTTTACTATAGCTGCTGGCGAAGTTTTTATTATCGCTAGAGACAGAATTAAGGATAAGGCAGTTAAGCTAGTGGCGATGGATATAGTTAGCGCTAAGCTGGATAGATATATAGATCTTGATTTTATGCCTTCAGCGATATTAAGTCATGCAGGTAGTGTTTATGTCGCAGGCAACTCTAAGCTTATTCGCTTAAACCCAGTCACTAAGGAGATTACAGCAACGGTAGATCTTGGCACAGATCTTGTCGATCCGCGTTCTTTGCATTTGACTAAGACTGCTGCTTTTATGCTGATCGCTTGCTCAGGCTCTAATAATATTGGTGTTATTGACCTAGCTTCTATGCAACTAGTCAAAAAAATAGATATAGGCTCGCGCGCGCATCAGCTACTGGTATGGTAAGAAGCGCTTATATACATCTGCCTTTTTGCAAAACCAAATGTCCTTATTGTGATTTTGCTTCTGAAGCGATTAGTCCAGTTGAGCATCAGCAGCGTTCAGAGACTTATATAGCAAGGCTGCTTGCTGAAATTGATTATCGTGCAACTAATGCTGCTCGGCCCATGGTGGCAGAGATGAGTCAATTGCTGTCACCATGGACAATTTATTTTGGTGGCGGTACTCCTAGTCTAGAGAGTCCAGAAACTATCGCAGGCATTATTAAGCATCTGCGCCGTTACTATACTATAGATGCTGATGCCGAGATAACCCTAGAGGCTAACCCCGGTACTATCGATAGAGCTAAACTGGCAGCGTTTAAAGATGCGGGTGTAAACCGTATTAGTATTGGTGTTCAGACTTTTGATCCAGTACTATTGCAGAAGCTGGGGCGCGGGCATAGCATAGAAGATACTGAACGTGCGCTAAGTGATGTTGCTAGTTTGGGTTTTAAATCTTGGAGCTTAGATCTTATATATGGTTTGCCCGGACAGACTGTAGAGTCGTGGCAGCAGACTCTTGAGAGGGCGCTAGAGTTTAAGCCAGCGCATATCTCAGCTTACGCGCTCAGCATAGAAGCTACTACTCCTTATGGTGCTTATTACAAAAGTAGCAAGCACCCAGAATTGCCTATAGAAGATGAGGTTGCGACTATGTATGAAATTACAGCAGCTAAGCTTCAAGCTGCAGGTCTAGCTCGCTATGAAATTAGTAACTGGGCTCAGCCCGGTCACGAGTCGCAGCATAATCTTACTTATTGGCTAGCGGATGAATATCTTGCTGTGGGTGTTGGCGCACATGGCTATCTTAACTCTAAGCGTTACGCTAACCCTAAGCAGCTTAGCGAATATATGACTATTGATTTTAGTGAGCAAGAGCAGCTGGAGATTAGCCTTGAAGAGAGCCGTATCGAGACTATACTCTTGGGTCTGCGCCTCGAAAGTGGTATTGACCTTATAGATGAGCTGAAACCTTATATTAATGTGGCTAAGCTTGAGCAGTTTACTCAGTTAGGTTTAATTGAGCGCGGACCTACTATAAAATTAACTGATAGGGGTATTTTGCTGAGTAATAAGGTTATTGCTGAGCTATTAACTACTAATGCAGTTTAAATCTAAGCGTTTCAAATATCTAATAATTGCTTTGGCTGCTTTGGTTTTAGTTTTAACTACTACTTATATTTATTTAGTTCAAATTCGTAAATTAGATCTTGAAACCATCATAACTAGTTTTGCTGAAAGTAAAATGGATGGTGACTTGGTTTTAAGCAAGTTTCGTTATAAGCTGGACGCTACTAGTATTCGTCTTAGCGCAGATCGCATAGTAATCACTGATAAGCAAGCTAAGATTTTTCTTGAGGCTGAGCAACCAGTAGCAGAGTTTAAGTGGCAGAATTTGCTTAGTCTAAATCCGCTCAAACGCTATCAGTTACTGAGTTCTAGCTACGCTAAACTGTATCTGGCGCGTGATACTAATGGTCGCTGGAATTATCAGAAGATTTTTAGATCTAAGCCAGACCAAAAACCCATATATGTCGAGCAGGCTAGTTTTCCGAAGCTAGATATAGATATTATTGATGAATTATATCCAGATCATGAGATTAGTTACCATGATATGCGAGTAATTTGGCAGAAACAAGGTTTCAAGCGAGTTTATGATATTGATATAGATTCAGGAACGACTAGTCTTGGTAATCATGCTCGCCTAGTGGGTTCTATTGCTACCGGTAATATTGAGCATATATTGCGCCAGCGTTTTGATTTTAGTTATGACCTCAAGGACATCACTCCAGAAGATTTTGCGCCAATACTACATTTAGCAGGTTTTGATCAGGAGCAGGTGGCTCTTATTTCTCGTCTTGGTAAGCTTAGTCTTCAAGGTAAATGGGGCTATTTTGGTTCTAAGCTTTTAACTCTTGATAGTGATTTGACTATGCAGCAGCAAGGTCTTGGTTTCAGGGCTAAGATCTACGGTGACTTCAAAACCATTAGGGGTGAGACTTTGATGAACTGGCAGATAGATGCGCCTAGTTTTAATTTAGCTGCTTGGCTTAGTGCTTATGCTAGTGCTTTTGCTGCTCATCCGATTAAGGGTGCTGAACATTATCAGCGCGCGGCTACTCTTATAGCTAGTAGATTTAGAATTATTCACCCCCAGGAATACACTAGTCTTAAGCTTATTGCGCGCGGTACTGTTAAGAAACCAGAATTCAAAATCGAGATACCTTTATTGGATAACAAAGGTCATTACACTTATTATCCTAGCAGTGGTGAAATCAAAAAAATCATTGGCGATTTCTCTGACCGTGAAGGCAAAACTATAATAACTAAGCTAGTGGTGCCGCTGAATTATGCAAGCCTAGTGCTCTCTGGTTGGCTTGGTCATGATTTGGCTTTTGATTTGTTACTTAAGAGTGAGGGTATTACTCTCAGTCAGCTCAAAGCACTTATATTAGATTTGCCTTACGCAACTATTTATCAAGATCTTATTCGCAGGCTAGAGCTTAATGGTTTTGGTTCTATTGATGTTAGGATGGCAAGACCAGCACCGAACAAAGAGATCAAAATCCTAGGAACGGCTCAGTTAGCCAAAGTTAGTATCTATCACCCAGATTATCCAACTCGTTTTGATAATGTCTTCGCTACTATTAATCTTAAGGCTGATCAGTGGGAGTTAACTAAACTTAGTGGCAATTTTGCTGGTGACTATTTTGAGGCGGCAGGTACTCTTGGTTTAGATGAAGATATTAGTAAACCCAAAATCGCTCTTAAGCTGGCTATTCCAGAGTTGGATTTAGCCAAGTTGGTTGAATCGAGATTGCTGACATTGTTTGCGCTTGAGAAGCGCATACAATCAGCTTCTGGTAAGGTTGCTAATCTACTCTTAGAGATTAGAGATGTACCACTGGCGAACCAATCAGGCAAACGTTTTTATCGTTTGTTAGGTAATTTAGATCTTAATAATATAAGTCTTAATGATTTTAATCGAGTTAATGGCAAGCTTGATTTTACTCAAGAAGGGCTGAAGATTAATAATCTTATATTTGCTTTAGCTGATGGTAGCTGCGTGCTTAATGGCATGCTTAAGCAAACCAGTAACAACGGTCAGCCTAGCTGGCAGCCAGACATTAATCTGACTGCTGTTAATCTTGAACTTAGTAAAGCTAAGTCGATTATAGATAGTTTTATCCAAGCTAAGCCTAACCCCGAGTCAAAACAACTTCAGTTCGCTGATTTTGAAGTTTATGATGGGGTGATCAATGCCAGCTTGCATATCGATAAGATTGGTGCTGTTGGTAAGCTTAGCTTTGATAAGTTAAATTTTCAGTATAACCCACTAGCTACGCCGATTAGAGAGGCTAAGGGTTCTATAGTTATATCGGCTGATCGTACGGTTAATATTAGTTCACTTAGTGGACTCTATGGTGCTAGTGAGTTTCGTTCTAAAGGTAAAGTCAAGAATTTATTTGTTGAGAAACCTGAAAATAGAATTCCAGAGTATCAGCTTAGTGTTAATGGTGATTTCTTTATGCCTGAGATATTACCATTGCTACCTAAGGTGATTAAGAAATATTGTGTTTTCAAAGGTAAAATGCCGGTAAAACTTAGCGCTAGCGGTAGTAAGGCTAAAACTATTATTGATATAGAGGCGGAACTTACTAAACTCGATAAATTTAGTTATTTCAATTGGCTTGAACTGGATCCTAGTTATCAAGTTGTAGCTAAATCTAAGTTTATGATTACTCCGCAACTTATAGTTTCCGAGGATTCGCAGCTAATCTTCTCTAAGCCGGGTCTTAATATCGCAGCCCCAGTTAAAACTTATTTTAATATCAAAGATTATAAAGACCCTAACGCTATTAGTTACTATACTAGGTTCGAAACAGCAGTTCCTGAGCCTAATATAGGGCTATTAGGCCCGCATATACTTACCATGAAGCCATTTAATGTGCGTTATGGCAGTGGTAGTTTTAGTTGTCAGACGCATGGTAGTTCTACTACTCAGCAAACCAATTGCGATTTTAAGTTTGATGATGCTACTTTGGCTAAGTTTGGTATTGGTGATCTTAATGCGATAGCTGTAGATATGAAAATGCTCTCTGTTGGTAGTCTGCCGCTTGAAACTAAAATCAGAGCTGCTCGTGGTGATTGGAACACAGTGCCGTTTAGCAAGCTCAGTTTAGAACTTAGCTCTAATGCTAATACTATGATTGCTAATAATATTAAAGCTAATATTGGCGAAGGTAGTGCTCAGTGTGATTTTACTCTTAAGTATTCTGATTTAAGTTCAGTATTCGATATTCGTGGTCAGAATTTACCTGCGCATGATGTGGCTCAAGGACTATGGGCACTAGGTTCAGAGGTTCCAGAAGGTCTTGTCGATATTAATTTTATTGGAGCTACCCAAGGTATAGAGCAGGAAGAGATGTTCTTTAATTTAGTTGGTACCGCGGATATTATGGTTAAGAACGGTAAGCTTTCTACACTCAAATCGATGCAGCGATTATTGTCTGCTATTAATGGTGTGATGAGTTTTGATCTTAATAACGTTGCTCAGTCACTAGTTAATTATCAGGGTGGTTTGTTCGATTATATTATCAGTGCGCTGGATTATAACCGTGGTGTGATGAGTACTAAGCGTCTCTTGCTTAAAGCACCGCAGATGGAAATGATATTTAAGGGTAATGCTGACTACAATAAGGATTACATTGAGATACAAGGTATAGGTTTAATACCAAAACATGAAAAATCTTTATTAGATAAAGTTGGCATAGGTCCGGTTAATCTGGGTAATGCTCTCTCTTTATTTAAGTCTGGTGATAAGACTAAGCGTTACTTCAGCTTCCAGATGTCTGGACCTATATCTAATCAAGAGCTTACTAATAAATCTATCCAAGATACTTTTACTTGGGTGGAAGAAGCTCCTCTAGCAGGGTTTTAGCGATTTTGACTTGAGCCGGCTCTAGACTCTCAATAAGGTCAAGCTCAATATTGAAGCGGTTTTTACGCTTCTGCTGCCACTCAGCGAACCTCGGGTCGCGGCAAGCAGCGCGCATCACTTCATAAGTATTAGCTTCGAATTTGAAACCGAGCTTAGCTGCAAACCTCACGGCTCTATAGACTCTAGTCGGATCGTCAATAAAACTATTATCGTGGAAGATGCGGATTTGTTTGTTGCTTATGTCTTCCATGTTGTTTACTAGGTCAAGAATGTTTAGTCCGTCACTGCGAGCAGAAGGCGAAGCAGTCCACTGCGCAATGGATTGCTTCGTCGCTTCGCTCCTCGCAATGACGGCAACCAGCGCATTAATAGTAAAATCCCTGCGCGGCAAATCTCTGCGCACTCGCTCCATGCGATCTTCATCTTGGCAAAGTTCAACATCAGGAAAAGCCGCAGGACAGGGATATGTCTCCGTGCGTGTGCTAGCAAGTTCTATATCGTATTCTTCTAGTCCTTCTACTTCTATCTTGGCAGTGCGAAACGGTTCGAAGATTTCTTTAACCTTAATTGATGGCATTATAATATTATTATAATTAGATTTATTGCTCTGGGAGCTGGTTTTGAGCGCGAAGTCTATGGCATCGCCAGTATAGAGTAGATCTATATCTCTGCCTTCTTGCCCTAGTATCACTAGATCCCTAAGATAGCCGCCGACAATTAGTAGTATCTCTCCTTCTGCTTTAGCTGCAGCTGCATAGTTATTGAGAAAATTACTAAGTTTGCTATCCATATTAGCTAACAAGTACTTCTTGCGGCAAGCGAGCGAAGAAACCCGGAAAAGAAGTATTCACAAACTCGGTTTCTAATATCTCTATGTCAGCTAATGCATGCAGGGCTGCTACCGCTGAGCTCATAGCGATACGATGATCGCCTTTGCTATCTACTGTGCCGCCAGAGCTGAATGGCTCTCCAGTACTACCTTCTATAATCATGCCATCATCAGTAGCTTCTACGCGCGCGCCTAGTACCCGCATCATATTAACAGTGCTAGTAATGCGATTAGACTCCTTGACCTTAAGCTCTTCAGCGTTGCGTATCACTGTAGTGCCGCGTGCTTGAGCCGCAAGCACGGCGATCACAGGAATCTCATCTATAAGTCTAGGAATAATATCGCCTTCTATAGTTATGCCGCGCAGCTCTGAGTGACGCACGGTGATATCGGCGACAGGCTCTCTGCCTTCTAGTCTCTGATTAGTGATGCTGATATCTGCGCCCATTGCTTGCAGTACATCGATAATCCCGGTGCGGGTTGGATTAATACCTATAGCCGGGAGAGTTAATTCAGATCCCGGTACTATCGTTGCAGCCACTAAGAAGAAAGCAGCGCTGGAGATATCACTGGGGACAGCGAATTTTTGGGCTTGAAGATTAATGCCACCATTTATTGAGACACTAAAAATGGATTGCTTCGCTTCGCTCGCAATGACAAGCTTCACACCAAAAGCCTCAAGCATCAGCTCAGTATGATTGCGCGATAGATGATCTTCACTCACTGTGGTTGTTCCTTCAGCATTGAGCCCAGCGAGTAATATCGCTGATTTGATTTGAGCAGAAGCGACAGGTGAGTGGTAATTAATACCGTGAAGTTTACTTGGCTTGATAGTTAATGGTGCGCGTCCATCATGGCTCTCTATTATTGCGCCCATTTGAGTGAGCGGGTCTATTACTCTGCGCATAGGGCGCCCGCTTAGTGACTCGTCGCCAGTCAGCGTAGTAGTGAATGCTAAACCCGAGAATAATCCAGTTAAGAGACGCATGCCAGTACCAGAATTACCCAGATATATTTCTGAGCTAGGGGCTTTAAGTGCTGCGAAGCCACGTCCATATATACGCAAGCTAGTCTCTGACGGGCTTTCGATCTTAACACCTAGTGCCTCGAAGGCTCTACGGGTGCAGACACAATCTTCACCAGTTAGAAAATTACTAACTTCTGTTATACCTTCAGCAAGACTCCCAAACATCACCGAGCGGTGCGAAACAGATTTATCGCCGGGGATATTAATGATGCCGCGCAGTCCGTTTTTGTTTTTGAGTCTAGATACTGTAGTTTTCATTTATTGTGCCTGTGAATCGTCATCCTGAGCGAAGCGAAGGATCCCTTTGCTGTTGCCGAAGGGATCACCACGCGGCTATGCCGCTGGTGATGACATGGCAAGATCATTAGCACTAATAATCTTGCCGTAGATAGCCGAAGCTGCTACCGTAGCTGGGCTCGCTAGATGCGCGCGCGAGCCAGTGCCCATGCGCCCCGGGAAGTTACGGTTAGTACTAGAGATGCAACGATTGCCCGGAGCAACTACGCCCATGCTCATACCAAGGCAAGGTCCGCAGCTAGCATGAGTCCACAGAGCCCCAGCATCTTGGAACACATCATGCAGCCCTTCACGCTCTGCTTGACGTTTAACTTCTTGCGAGCCCGGAGTAATAATAGTAGGGATGCGCACTTTGTGTCCGCGCAAAATATCAGCTGCGATACGCAAATCACTAATGCGAGCGTTAGTGCAGCTACCAATGAAGGCTTGATCTAACTCTAGATCAGTGATCTTAGTACCGACTTTCACGCCCATGTATTCAAGAGCTTTTTCGTCAGCGTCAGCTGGAATCGCAGAGCGGGTGCTGACTGCTTCGCCGGGGTTTATACCCCAAGTCACCATAGGTTCAAGCTTAGATATATCAAGCTCTACTTCAGTGTCGTACTGAGCGCCGGGATCTGCTTTATACTCTGACCATTTCTTAACTAGCGCGTCGAATTCTTTAGAGTCTTGTGGAATTTGCTCGCGGTTGCGCAGATACTCGAACGTCACCTCATCAGCTTCGATCATGCCACTAGTAGCACCAGCTTCTATTGCCATATTGCAGATAGTCATGCGCTCTTCCATATCAAGATCACGAATGCCATCACCAGTGTACTCAAGCACGTATCCAGTGCCGCCCTTAAAACTAATTTTATTGATGATAGCTAGGATGATGTCTTTAGCATAGACACCGGGTTTGCGCTTACCAGTAACATTAATGCGCATCACTTTAGGTTTCTTCAGCAGTAGACACTGAGATAACATCGCACCAGCATTAGCTGTAGTACCTATGCCTAGAGCGAAACAAGCAAAAGCTCCATTAGTGCAAGTATGTGAGTCGCCGCAACATAGAGTCATACCCGGCTGCACGTAACCACGCTCAGGCGCAACGATATGGCAGATGCCGTTCTCACCGATATCGAAATGTCTAATATTATGTTTGCGTGCCCACTTACGTAGCACGTCTGCTTGAACTGCTGTGGCTGTATCTTTAGCTGGTGCGACGTGATCGTTAATCGCGAGGATGCGACTAGCATCAAAAATTCTGCCACCGAACTCTTCATCGATCTGAATGGCTCCCTGCGGAGTGGTGATCTCATGCGCGACTATCCTATCCATAAATACTAGATAGTTGCCGCCCGGTAGTTCTTCAACCAGATGTGCGTCCCATACTTTATCGAATAGTGTTTTTGGCATTGTTTATTGGCTGCATTTAAGCAGCTCTTAGGTTAATAATCCTAGCAAGACGCTATTTATTGGTTTTTGGCTTAGAATGTGTTAAGATTTTATTTATAATTGATTTTGGTTTAGGACAAGGAGGTTCTAGATGTCAGATCCAACATTAACAGTTATTCCAGGTGGTAAAAGGCCCTGATGAAACGCATTATCCGCCTGAGGCTAAGCCTAACCCCTATATTACTCTTTGGTTAACTACAGCAAGCTTTCTTCTTGAAAAACCTGAAGCACCAAATGTTTTAGATCCAAAGGTTCTAAAAGATCACGATTACCCAAAAAACACTACGGGTATAGTTTTTAGTGATGGTCATATGGTAGTTTCTCGCGCTTCAAGAAAGGATGTCAGCCCTTCCAACCCTGAGCCGAGACCTGATTTGCTTGAGATAGTAGTTCCTCGAAAGGGTGAGGAAGCTCCTTATGAATATTTAGCAGCTTTGAAAGCAGTTGATTTCGATGATGCTGATCCCAATAAGGCTATTTTTAGAAAACTGTTAACTAAGGTTAGGAGTGCGAATAGCAGAGTAGCAGCCGAGCATCTTGCATAAGCAGCCTAAATTATAATATTATTATAAGTATTGACAAATCACTCTTATTTACCTTAAAATAATAGGGTATGAAAACACTACCATCTATTGCTGGATTATTAGGCGCTGCAGCATTAACTACTGCTACTGCAACAGAAGCCAAGGCACAAGTAGCTAGTTTAGGGCCAAATGCTCACGGCATCCAAAAAATAGCTGTAACCGCTGATGGCGGCAAGCAGCTTCAAGGAACTAACATTGCTGGTGTTACTAAATTTTTTCAAGTGCAAGGTTTGCCTTCAGTTACTAATGCCGGTGAAATAGCAACTGAACTTGCTAAGGCTAGAGCAGCTACTCATACTTTGCCAAAGGAATTTTATGTAGTACCGCCTACTTTGACTAATAATGTTTCACTAACAGCGCAGGCAGCATTTGTTAATCAAGGTCAAATTATTTTTGCATTAGAAAAACCTACAGGTATTGTTTTTACCGAAGCCCAAACCTTTAATGGTACTGCAGCTGATTTTAAAGACAAATTAGGCAAAGGAATTTTAGGGACTCTATCTGATGGCGAGATAGGACAGCTTGCCCAGCCTTTCGTTCCATCAGATTTATCAGGTAGCGTTATAACACCAGCAGCAGTACAGTATCAAAAGCTCGTAGTAGCTGGTGGTACTACTGTTTATACGGCTCCAGGACTAGATCCTAAAACAGCAGCTGCAATCATGGCAGCATTTGGAACAAGAAGCTTAGGTCCTAGTCCAGCCACAAAATAACTAAGCCTTAACCACCCCTTAACCTTGATCGGATATACAAGGTTATGACTTTTGATGGTGCATCAATAGCGGGTTTTGATAGTAAGATTTTGGCGCTGCAAGGCCAAGCAGAATCTACTAAATCAGAGGCTTTTGCTGATGATGTTACAGGTAAAGTCGCTCTGCTTAAGGGCAATATTAATTTGGCTTTTAGTCATTTTGCTAAGGCTATGGATTCTCGATCTGCAGTAGATGCTTTGCAGTCTGAGATTTCAGCAGCTAGTGCTGATAAAGCTTCTGCCGAAAGAGAAGTTCAAGTTAGCGCAGAGAAATCTAATAATAAGAAGCCAGAAATTGCTAAAGACCCTCAAGAGAAACAAGACTCTTCTAAATCGGGACTTAAATACCTAAATCCTGCCGACTAAATTCAAGCTCTCCCCCCCCCAACGAGAAAGAAAAGCCTCCCCCAAGTGTGGAGGCTTTTTCTTTTGTAGTTAACCTAGCCTTAACTTATTTTCAATATAACTAATTAGATGGCAGCTAACGGCGCCAATATTAATAACCCTTCGCTACAGGGCTATGTAGCACCTAAGCAGCTTGAGCAGCCAGTTGTAGAAAGGCCGCGCCTTAAGTCATCAGTCACTCCGACCACAGTAGCTCCCAAGCGTGGTCTTGAAAAAGATCAATTTCAAAAAGCAGAACTGAAACAAGAATTAGTTCAGCGCAGTCAAGAAACTACAGTCAAAAGACATAGTCCAGAGCAAGCGCAGCAGCTTGCTCAAAAAATCGCAAACAGTTCTATTACTACTGGTAATGCTGCGATAGTAGCTCAGCCTAATACTCAAAAGCCAGAAGATAAAAAAGATCCTAAGAATATAGATCGTAAAATCGCTCGCTTAGTGCGTGAGGGTAAAACTACTGAAGCTTCAGATCTAATTCAGGAGCAAGTGCGCACAGCTTTTAGCAATCGTGATATCGAAGCTGCCAACAAGTGGATGCAGAAGCAGCAGAAGGTCCGTTCAGGTAAGCTGTCGCTGCCTACTCCAGATCTAGTTGCTGATGGTCAGATGTCTAGCCTCTATGCGCGCGGGCTTACTAGTTCAGCTGAGACTTCAGATCTACTGAATAATATAGCGGCTACTCCTGGTGCTGGTAGTGTAGCTGATGCTAAGCTTGCTAGCTTCTTGCGTAATAAATCTGGCGCTGAGCGTATAGCGGCTCCAGCTCCTAACTATACGCCTAAGGCAGCTTCAGTTACTGAGCGTGCTACTGCTCTTGCTTCAGCGCTAGCTATGACGGGTACTGCGCCATGGGACGGTCCTAAACTTATCGCGGCTTAGCAAAAACGAGCCGAACGGCTTGTTTTTGCGCTTGAATACCATCTATAGCTCTTCGTATTAAACTAGAATAGTGCCCGAGAAACCACCAGCCAAAAGCTCAGCTGAACTTCGCGAAGAACATGATCGCTTGATGGCGCGTGCCTCTATTAAAGTCGCTGTACTAAGTTTTATTAATCAAAAACAAGAAACTATTTCAGAGGAGTTGCAAACTTATTGGGATAGTCTTGATGCTACTGCTTGGGCGCAGCATCTTAAATATTTTAAACAGGAACTTAAGACTTATAAACAAGCCAAAGTTAAAGAACTGTTATTGGATTTGGATAATTATATTACTGACTGTAAGCGTTTAGTACCTGCTTTTAATCGCAGCCGTGAAGAGGTTTTGCTAATGGTAGCAATAGGACAGCTCGACATTAAAGAGTTCGTTGGGGCTTTTACTCAGCTGCCCAGTAATAGAGAGAAGCTTGATCGCAAATTACATAAAGAACTGAAGATGTTAGATTATGCTGATGATCAAGCGTTGAAGCGGCTTGATGAACTTACTCTGACTCTCGATACACCTCGAATTAAGCAAAAAGAAGTAGATGCTATAGAGCAAGAAATAGCAGAGATAGATCGAAGTATCCAAGAGCGCAAAACCAAACGTGAAAGCATTTCAATTAAGCTGGTTGAGTGGAAAACCCGCGGCAATATTGATATTGCTGATGGTAAGAAATTTAGGTTAGATGCTTAGCTTTCGCAATGAGTGTAGCGAAGT
>Ga0172372_10005556_pt1 | contig 17506 bp, 14 predicted proteins | sample LakKiv5m_2_FD_114544 | JGI IMG/M metagenome (GOLD analysis project Ga0172372, IMG submission 114544) | Freshwater microbial communities from Kabuno Bay, South-Kivu, Congo - kab_092012_9.5m | ecosystem: Environmental > Aquatic > Freshwater > Lake | place: Democratic Republic of the Congo...
ACCCCGATGTCGTCCGGGTCGCCCAGGATCTCCACCTGGATGCGCTGGCCGAAGCTGCGGGCGCGGGAGAGCAGCAGGATGCCGCACGTCATGGTCGCGGGCGAGGACCCGCGGAGGAGGACGTTCATCAGGAGGCTCCTTCGGCGGCGTCCGAACGCCGGAAGGCGTGGCGGATGCCGTGGAAGAGGAACAGGGGAATCGCGCCGGAGATGAGGACCACGAAGAGGGCGAGATCCCCCCCCGAGCCGCCGGCGAGGACCGCGGTGAGGACGAGGCCGACGATCCCGAGGCCGATCGAGGTGCGACGCACGTGCTCGGGAGAGGCCCAGGCCTCCGCGATGTGCCCGAAGCGGGTGTCGTCCACCGCCTCGCGCCAGCGCACGTACCGGGACCACTCGGCGAAGAGCCCGGCGGACGCGTAGAGGCTCCCCGCGGCGACCACCGCCAGCAGGAGGACCAACCAGCGGCCGGCGCTCGGCTCGCGGAGGAAGAGGACCCAGGCCCACAGCGCCACGCCCATCACCACCAGCCACGGCCAACCGACCCGGAAGGCCAGCCGCGCCCAGCGTTGCGGGAGGGCCGGCATGCCGCCCCCGGGGATCTCCCCCACCGCGCGTACCCCCGCCTTCACCCGGACGAACTCGAGCCACTCGGGGAAGAGGTGCACCACCACCTGCGAGGTGGGCGCCGCCCCGTCGGGCAGCCAGTGCACGAGCTCGGTGGACCGCGCCTCGCCCGCCACCCGCCGCCCCACCATGGCGCGGGCCTTGACCCGGATCAGGTAGTCCCGGTCGCGATCCTCGGCGAGGAACTCGGCCCGGCCTACGGCCTCGATCTCGGCGAGTGCCGGAGAGCGGACGGGGAGCAGCGCGTAGAGCGCCTGGTGCAGCGGGGCGAGGTGCGCGGGCACCGCCCGCCCCGACGGGGTGACGAGCTTCACCGGGCCGTGCACGGAGAGCAGGTCCACGACGACGTCGGGGAGCTCCGCCACCTAGCCCCTCGCGACCCGGATCGACGCGACCTCGCCGTCCAGCTCGACGGAGAGCTCGTCCCCCTCGGTCTCGCCCAGCCGGCCCCGGACCGCCTCGGCGACGAGCTCGTGGAACCGGGTGCGCATGCGCTCCGTGCGCGCCCCGCCCTCCACGTCGAACACGACCGCGTCCTCGTAGGCGAGGCCCTCAGCCTTGCGCCAGGCCTGGATCCGGGCCACGACCTCGCGGGCGAGCCCCTCCTCGCGGAGGTCCTCGTCCAGCGTGGCGTGGAGGGCCACCACCACGCGCGCCGAGCCGGCGGCCTGGAAGCCGGCCTTGGGCTCCACCCCCACCACCACCTCGGTGGGGCCGAGGGTGACCGGACCGGCGGGCAGGTCGAGCGTGAGCCCGCCCCCGAGCACCTGCCGGCGCACCTCCGCCCCGTCCATGCCCGCCAGCGCCGCCGCGCAGGCCTTCATGTCCTTGCCCAGCCGCGCCCCGAGGACCTTGAAGTCGGGCTTGACCTTGAAGTCCACGAAGTCCTCGGCCCGCGTCGAGAAGTGCACCTCGCGCACGTTCAGCTCGTCCTTGACGAGCCCGACGAGCGGCTCCAGGCGGGCCCGCATCGCCGGGTCGGCGAGGACGATCTCCACCGCGGCGAGGGGCTGGCGGACCCGCACCCCCACGTTGGCGCGCGCCGCCAGGCCGAGGGACGCGATCTCGCGCACCAGCGCCATGTCGGCCCCCGCCGCCGAGGACACGTGCGCGTCCACGGGGCTGGGCCAGTCGCACAGGTGCACCGAGTCGGGCTCGCCGGACTGGCGCAGGTTGCGGTACAGGCCCTCCGCCATGAAGGGCACGAAGGGGGCGATGATGCGGGCGAGCCCCCGGAGGACGAAGCAGAGGGTGTCGCGCGCGTCCGCCGCGTCCGGACCGTCGAAGCGCTCGCGCGAGCGGCGCAGCCACCAGTTGGACAGCGCGTCCACGAATTCCTGGATGGCCCGGGCCGGCTCGTAGATCGCGTAGTCGTCCAGCCACGCCGTGCAGCGGCGCACCAGCTCGTCGAGCTCGTGCAGGATCCAGGCGTCCAGCGGGTGCGCCCCGCGCGGGGGGCCGGGCTCGTGCGCCCCCGCGTTGAGCCGGTAGAACTCGTAGACGTTCTTGAGGCGGAACAGGAACTCGCGCTGCCCGTCGAGGATCGCCTTCAGCGAGATGCGGGTGTTGGTCCACGGCGGGCTCGACGCGTAGAAGAGCCAGCGGTACGCGTCGGCCCCGGGGGCGGGGAAGGGCACGGTCAGGGTGGTGGCCGCGCCGAGACGCGCGACGTCCGCGGGGTTCATGGCGACCGCGTCCTTGGGCACGCGCGCGACCTCGACCACCTGGAAGGTGGTGCCGTCCGGGGCGGTGAGCCGCTCCTCCGGGGCGCATCCGAGCGACTTCACCTGGGCCGGCTTGAGCCCGACCTTGCCGGGCGGCACGGCCGGGTCCTCGACGAGCTTCACCTTCATGCGGCCTTCGAAGACCACGTCGGGCGAGGTGTAGTTGCCCTTGGACTTGGACTCCTTCTCCCCCTTGGCGTCGCACACGTGCCCGAGGACGATGCAGGTCCGGTAGGGGCGGGGCCAGCCCACGGGCTCGAGCCCCAACTGCCGGCACGTGGCGTCGTCGAAGAGCAGCGTCGAGATCATGAGCTGCGAGTAGAACCAGCCCCGTGTCTGATCCACGGCCTCGCTGATGAAGTCGGCCGGGAAGGCCTGGGCGAAGGCCTCCTTCCCCTGGTGGGGGAAGCCCCACTGCGCGAAGGACATGCAGCCCGAGTCGAACCAGCAGTCGATGACCTCGGGCACCCGCTTCATCGGGCCGGCGCAGGACGGGCAGGTGAGCTGGACGCGGTCGATGTAGGGCTTGTGCACCTGCAGGTCGCGCGACACCGAGGGGTCGAGCGTGCCGCCCAGGGCCTCGAGCTGGCTCACCCCGGTGGGGGCCACGCGCTCGCCGCAGCTCGCACAGGTCCAGATGTTGAGGGGCGTGCCCCAGAAGCGCTCGCGGGAGAGCGCCCAGTCCACGTTGTTGCGGAGGAAGTCGCCGAAGCGCCCGTCGCGGATGGTCTCGGGGAACCAGCGCACCTTGGCGTTGTTGGCCAGCGCCTGGTCCTTGAAGGCGGTGGTGCGGATGAACCACGCCGGCCGCGCGTACTGGATGAGCGGGTCCGAGGAGGCGCGCGGACAGAAGGGGTACTCGTGCCGGATCTGGTCCACCTTGTGGACGAGGCCGCGACCCTTGAGCTCCCGGACGATGTCGCCGTCGGCTTCCTTGCAGAAGCGGCCCGCCAGGAAGCCGGTGCCGGCCACGAAGCGGCCGTCCGGGCCGACGAGCTGGAGGAAGCCCAGCCCCTCGGCCTTCCGCACCTGGAAGTCCGCCTCACCGAACGCGGGCGCGGTGTGGACGATCCCGGTGCCGGCGTCCAGGGTGACGTGCTCCCCGGCCACGACCACGTAGCTCCGCCCCCCGTCGGGCGGCGCGAACGTGTAGAGCGGGGTGTAGGCCAGGCCCACCAGGTCCGCGCCCTTCACCGTGCGCACCACCTCCCCCTCGGGCGCCAGCGCCGCGGCCGCGACCAGGGTCTCCTCCCCCACCCGCACGAAGACGTAGTCCAGGTCCGGGTGCACCGCGAGCGCCACGTTGCTGGGCAGCGTCCACGGGGTGGTCGTCCAGGCCAGGAAGTAGGTGCCGGGCTGCCCCACCACCGGGAAGCGCACCGTCACCGACGGGTCCTCCACCGTGCGGTAGCCCTCGCCCACCTCGCCCGCGGAGAGCGCCGTGCCCCCCTGCGGCCACCACCACACCACCTTGTAGTCCTGGTAGAGCAGGCCGTTGGCGAAGAGGCGGGACAGCGCCCACCACACGCTCTCCACGTAGGAGCGGTGGTAGGTGACGTAGGCGTCCTCGAGGTTCACCCAGAAGCCCACCCGCTCGGTCATCTCCTCCCACTCGCGGGTGTAGGTGAAGACGTTGTCGATGCACTTGTGGACGAAGGGCTCCATCCCGTAGGCCTCGATCGCCGCCTTCCCGTGGATGCCGAGCTCCTTCTCCACCTCCACCTCGACGGGGAGGCCGTGGGTGTCCCATCCGGCCTTCCGGTCCACGCGGTAGCCGCGCATGGTGCGGTAGCGGGGGAACAGGTCCTTGATCACCCGCGTCAGCACGTGCCCGTTGTGGGGCATGCCGTTCGCGGTGGGCGGGCCTTCGTAGAAGACCCAGCGCGGCGCGTCGGCACGCTGGGCCAACGACGCCTGGAACACCTGTCGCTCCTTCCAGAACCGTAGGACCTCCGCCTCCAGCTCGACAGGGGTGGGGAGTTCGGCAAGGCGGGGCATCAGGGCGTCCTCGGGGCCCGGCCGTCTAACCCGCGCCCGCCCGGGCCGGTCGCCCCCGTGTCGAAGGGGGGCGGAGTGGTGAATACAATTGGCTCCTCCGGCGTCCAAAGCTCATGCTGCTCCCTTTCATCGCCGACGCCCTGGCGGACGGCGGCCTCCCGGCGACCGACGCGCGCTTCGCGTTCGCGCTGTACTGCAACCCCACCTGCGACGGTGAGGTGATGGACGCGCTGGACGACGGCCTCCGGGCCATCCGGTCGCGCGACGGCTTCCCCCCGGAGGCGACGAGCCCCCAGCGCATCATGGGCCTGGCCGGGGTCGAGTTCGGGATCCCCGACGCCGACTACGCCGCGACCTACGGCGTGGAGGTGGGGGACGCTGCGGCCCTGGCCGGGAGCGAGCAGGTGCTCGTCGCCTGGGTGGCCGGCCCCCGCCACGAGGCCCGCGCCACCCTGGCGGTGGCCCACGCCGCGTTCGCCACCGCCGCCCGGATCGGGGGCGGTTGGGTGGAGGACCTGGACACCGGCACGGTGTACGGCGCCTCCGCCTGGGCGGCGCGGGACCCCCGGGGGCCGCTCACCGACTGGTTCGTGGTGGACGCCGAGCCCGCGAAGGAAGGCGACGACTCCACCTTGCGGGTGGTGAGCCGGGGCCTGCGGCGCTTCGGCCTCCCCGAGCTCGTGGTGGAGGACGTCCCCGCCGAGGCCGCCGGGGACGTGGCGTTCGTGGTGAACGCCGTCGCCGAGACCCTGGACGCGAAGGGCGGCGCGGTCGGGGACTCGGTCCAGGTGGACTCGGCCTTCGTGCAGGGCATGGCGTCGCTCTCCCCGGCCGAGGCGGGGGAGGAGGACCCTGCCCCCCCGCTCCTGCGGCTCCGCTTCGAGGGTTCGCTGGCGGTCGGGGCCGAGGAGCCCGCGCCCGAGCCGGCGCCCGTCGATCTGCTCCCTCCCGTGCCCGTGGCGGCGATCGACCCCACGCCGGCGCCGCTCGCGTTGCCCTACGGTGAGCCCGCGCCGCAGACCCGCACCGACGCCCCGTCCGAACCGGCGCCCCCGCCGCCCGCTTCGCTCGCCGAGGCCCGCGCCCAGGCCACCGCGCGCCTGGACGGGGTCGTGCGGGCCGCGTGGTCGGCCGGGCTCCGGGAAGGCGAGGTCGTGGCGGTGTCCGCGCCGTTCCGCACCCGGACCGGCGGCACCGAGTACCTGTGGGTGGAGCTCAGGCAGTGGTCCGGCACCAACATGTCCGGGGTCCTGGCGAACGAGCCCTACGCCGTCCCGAACCTCCACAAGGGGGATCTCGTCGCGGTCCGGCAGGCCGACGTCTTCGACTACATCTGGAAGAAGGCCGACGGCACGCGCGAGGGGAACGGGACCGCGCCCTTCGTCACTCGGTGAGCTTCTGACGGGGGGCGCCGTGGCGGCCGGCGCCGGCGACGAAGGCCCGGACCCCCTCCCCCGCGGCGGCGAGGGACTCGAGCCCGAGGCGCAGCTCGTTGGCGAGGGCCTCGTCGAGGGTGAGCCCCTCCTGCTCGATGAGGGAGCGCCGGTCGTTGCGCAGGCAGGTCTGGGGCAGCTCGGCCAGCGCGGTGGCGAGGGCGAGCGCCGCGTCCAACGCGGTCCCGGGCGCGACCACCCGGTTCACGAGCCCGATGGCGAGCGCCTCGTCGGCGAGGACCGATCGCCCCGTGAGCACGAGGTCCATGGCCCGCCCGGCCCCGATGAGCCGCGGCAGGCGGACCGTGCCACCGTCCACGAGCGGGACGCCCCAGCGACGGCAGTACACCCCGAAGACGGCGTCCGCGGCGGCCACGCGCAGGTCGCACCAGAGCGCCAGCTCCAAGCCCCCCGCGACGGCGTGCCCCTCGACGGCGGCGATGACGGGCTTGGTGAGGCGCATACGCGTGGGCCCCAACGGGCCGTCGCCGTCCGGCGCGACCCGATTGGGTTCACCCGCGGCGATCGCGGCCAGGTCCGCGCCGGAACAGAAGGTCCCGCCCGCCCCGTGCAACACCGCCACCCGCAGCGCAGGATCGGCGTCGAAGGCGCGGAAGGCGGCCGAAAGCGCGTCCGCGGTTGCGCGATCGACGGCGTTCCGCCGCTCGGGCCGATCGATCTGCACGACGAGCACCGTCCCGTGGACCTGCTGCTGCACCATCTCCCTCGGCTATCCAGCGCCCGGTCGGCGCGGCGCACGACAGCCCGGAGGGCCCCGGGCTATCCTTCCCGTGGCACGGATCGGACCGCTCATGTTGCTCGCATGCCTGCTCGCGCTGGCCCAGGCCCCGCCGATCACCCCGGGGATGTCCCGCACCCGCGTGCTCCAGACGGACGGTACCGAGCTCGTCGGCGAGCTGGTCGCCGTCGCCGAGGCCGAGATCGTGCTCCGGGTCGAGGGTCGGCTGCTCGTTGTTCCGCGGGTATCGATCGCGTCGATGACCCCCACGGACGCCTCCCCGGACCCCGCCGCCTCCACCGTCCTGCCCACGGCGCCGGCGGCCCCGGGGACGGTGGAAGCCCCGGCGGCGCCTGAGACGGCCTGGACCCCCGCGGCCCCCGAGGCGCCCCCGGCGGTCTCCACGATCCCGGAGGTGGCGCCCGCACCGGAGCCGGCCGCCGCACCGACCACCGGCCCCTACTGGGCGCCCGTGCCCGCCGTCCCCCCGCGGCCCGAGCCGATCGCGCTCGACGTGGAGCCGAGCACCTTCCCCCGCGGGCTCCTGGTGGGCGGCACGAGCGCGGCGGGGGTGGGCGTCGTCACCCACCTCATCGCCGGCGAGCCCCCGGACGGCTTCACGACCTCCCCGCTCAACACCTTCGCGGTCTTCGCCGAAACCGGCGGAGGCGCCGCGGTGCTCACCGGAGCCACCCTGGAGCGCGCCGCGCTGCGTCGGCAGGGCCACCGGGTGAACGCGGTCGCGCTCGGCTTCGGCTGGAGCTTCTGGGGCCTCGGCGCGGCGGGTCTGGGGGTCGCCAACGCGCTGGGCGCCGAGCCGGCGCCCCTGAACGTGGGCAGCGGGCTCATGGGCGCCGGGCTCGCGCTCGGGCTGGTGCAGACCCTCGTCAATCGGTGAGGAAGCGGCGGTAGGCGGCGCCCGTCTCCTCCACCATCCGCTCCACCGAGAAGAGCTGCGCCCGGGCGATCCCCTCCCCCCGAGGGCGCGCGAGCGCCGCGAGCATGCCGGCCGCGAGGGCGTCGGCGTTCCGCGGGGGGACCAGCACCCCGGCGTCTCCGATCAGCTCCGGCAGCCCTCCCGCGGTGGTGGCCACGACCGGGCAACCCGCGAGCATCGCCTCCACCACCACCTGCCCGAAGCCCTCCTCCACCGAGGGGTGCACGAGCACGTCGATGGAGCGGAAGAACCCGCCCAGCTCGGGGACCTGCCCGAGCAGGTGCACCCGGCCCTCCAGGCCGCGCTCCCGCGCCCGCTCCATGAGCGCCCCGCGGTTCGGCCCCTCGCCCGCCAGGACCAGGCTCCCCCGCAGGGCGAACAGCGCGTCCACCGCGTAGCGGTGCCCCTTGTGGTCCACGAGCGCGCCGGCGCAGCCGAACACGGGACGGGGCAGCGGGTCCGGCTCGGGCCCGTCCTCGGCGGGCTCCACCCCGTCGTAGACCACGACCACGCGCTCCGGCTCGACGCCGGCCCGCTCCATCACCGCGGCGACCGCGCGGCTCACCGCGATCACCCCGGCGGCGCGCCGGTACTTCCAGGGGTCGCGCGGCACGAAGTCCACCCGACGGTGCACCACCGTGCGCTTGCCGGCCAGCAGGCAGAGCCCGTGGGCGTGCGGGGTGTGCGCCGCGAAGAGGTCGGCCTGCACCTCGAGCAGCGCGAGCGCGTTGCGCGGGTCCCCGCCGGGCCGCAGGGCGACGTGGGGCGGGCCCACCACCGCGGCGAGCGCCGAGCCCGGCACGCCGGCCCAGCGATCCTCCGGTCGGCCGCGGAGCAGGTAGGCGAGCTGCTGCTGCCCACCCCGCCACTCCACGGCGGTGTCCACGTGGACGATCCTCATCGCCTCATCCGGGCGAGCCGTCCACGCTCCGGTGGGTCAGGGCCACGGCGACCGTGCCCGCGCGCGTCCCCACCCAGGCCCGCACCGGCACCCGCCAGGCGTCCTCGGTGAGGAGGAGCCGGACCGACCCGGCGTAGTCACCTTCGGAGGCCGAGCGGACCGTCAGCTCCCGGGTGGGGACGCCGTCCACCTCGGGACCCGGGGCCGCCGTGGCGGCGAGGGTGAGGGTGCGCTTGCCGTTGAACACGGGCAGGTCCACGGTGGTGCCGACCTCGGGCGCGTCCACCCGCAGCCGGTACACGGCCGAGATGGGGTCCTCGGCCCCCTCCACCCACCGGTAGCGGCTCTCCCAGCTCCGCCACCCCTCGTCGAAGCGCTGCGAGCGCGCCACGAGGACCTCGGGCGGACCGAGGCGCATGTCCTGGTCCTGGTGGAAGCGCCCCTCGCGGAATCGGGTCTCGTAGCGCCGGCTCCCCCCCGAGGCGCCGAAGCTGGACCGCATCCAGTCGTCGATGGGGTACAGGTGGTCGAGCCAGCCGGCGTTCCGCGCGCCCGTCTCCACCACCCAACCTTCGGCTCCGCCCCGAAGCGTGGACCAGGCCGTCCCGGCGTCGATCCCGAGCCAGGACACGGTCCACTCGAGCCGCTCCCCGGCGGTGAGGGGCGCCGCGAGCGCCCATCCGGCCAGGAGGAGCGGCAGCAGCTCAGAAGCTCACGGGCTTGCGGGCCGAGGGGACGGGCTCCGCGGCGGGCGCACCGATGGCCCCCATGGCCGGCGCGGGGCGCGGCGCGAGCGCCGGCTCCTCCCCGGCGGCCACGGTCGGCTCGTCCTCCACCTCGGGCGCCGACGCGACCTCGGGCGCCGGCGCGACCTCGGGCTCCTCCTCCTGCGCGGCGGCGTCGAGCGGGCCTTCGGCGACGGGCTGACCGCCGGCCGGGGAGTCCACCACGGCCACCAGCGGGACGACCAGCGGCTCGGCGCGCAGCGCGACCTCGGGGAGGGCGCGCGCCGGCGCGGCGGGCGCGGCGGCGGGGGGCGCGCCCACGACGCCGATCGGCACCGGCACCCGGACGGCGGTGCGCACGAAGCTCTCCACCCGGTGGCAGGGGACGATGAGGATCACGCCCGAGAGGTCCCCCTCGGTGACGCTGATCTGGCAGTCACCACCGAACTCGTAGCGGGCCAGGTCACCTTCGATGGTGGCTCCGGAGTCGAGCGTGATGGAGTCGGCCCAGGCGGAGAGGGTGAGCGCGAGCAACATGATGTCTCCTACGTACACCCCATCGGACACCTTCATCCACCCGAAGCGCTACCTGAGCGAGGGACGGGATCGCGGCCGGGCTTCCAGCGGCGGTGCAGCCAGAGCCAGCCGTGGGGGGCGGCGCGGATACGCTCCTCGTACCACCGGTTGACGGTGTCGGTGATGGCCTGGAGGTCGGCCTCCGCGTCCCCCGTGCGCGCGGGCAGCGGGAGGGGCCGGAAGGCGACGGCGTGGTGCCCGCGCCCCAGGCGCACCGGCCAGCCCGCGTACACCGGCTGCCCGGTGCGCAGCACGGCCGAGGCCAGCCCCAGCGAGGTGCGGGCGGGCCGGCCGAAGAAGGGGCTCGGGACCCCGGCCGGGTGGTGCTGATCCTGCACGAAGCAGACGGACCAACCGGCGGTCAGCGCGCGGTAGGCGTCCTCCATCCGGGTTCCGGTCAGGAGCATCGCCACCTGGTGCCGCTCCCGGAGCGCGGCCATGCGCTCGCGGACCCAGCGGTTCGCGGGGGTCTTCAGGAAGATGGCGAAGGGGTGCCGGTCCGCGCAGGCCAGGAGGCCGAGATCCCAGCTGCCGCCGTGCCCGGCGACGAGGAGGCTGCCGGGCGGCACGCCCTCCATCTCCACGTCCACCCGCACGTCCGGCGCCCCCCGATCGTAGCGGAGCAGCTCGAAGTAGCCGAGGACGAGGTCGTGCATCATCCGGGTCAGCACGACGCGCGGGGCGGCCTCGGGGAGCGCGGCGGCGAGGTTCGCCACGGCCTCGGCGCGCCGCACCGGGAGGACCCACCACCACAGCCAGGCCACCACGCCGGCGAGCCCGTCCGCGACCGGGAGGGGTACGCGGCCGAGCACGGCGAGGAGCAGGTCACGCGGGTCCACGGAGCCCCTCCAGGAGCGCCTGGAGCGCGTCGAGCGGCGCCCCCGGCGTGGGGACGACCTCGACCAGGAGCGCCCAGACGCCCGCGTCGGGCGGGAGCCGGGCGGCGTCCTTCTCGGTGGTCACCACCACGTACTCGTCCTGCCAGGCCTCGATGCCCTGCAGATCCGACCAGCCGAAGCGATGGTGGTCCGGGAAGACGCCGGTGTGCGCGAGGTCGAGCCCGAGCCGACGGAGGAGCGCGAAGAAGCCCTCGGGTCGGGCGATACCCGCGAAGGCCGCCACCCGACGAGCGGGGAGCGCGTCCAGGGGCAGCCGGCGGCCGTGCCGCAGCCAGCCGACGGGCCGATAGGCCGCCTCCACCACCAGCGCGCCGGTCCGCAGGTGCGGGCGCAGCACCGCGGGCAGGGGCCCATGGTTCACCCACACCACCTGGGCCCGCCCGAGCCAGGACAGGGGGACCCGGCGGGTCCCCACCGGGATGGGCCCACCCCCCTCGGGCCAGCGGGCGTCCACCACCACCACCTCGAGGTCCGCGGCGACCGACCCGTTCTGGAGCGCATCGTCGAGGATCGCGACGCCGGCGCCGGCGCGGGCAGCGGCCTCCACGCCCGCCGTCCGGTCGGGGGCGGAGACCACGGTGAGCCCCCGCCGCGCGAGCATGGCGAGCTCGTCGCCGAGCTGGGAGGCCTCCCCCTCGGTGCGCACGCCGCCGCCGGCGTCCCGTCCGTAGCCGCGCGCGACGACCGCGGGCGAGCGACCGGCGAGCCGTCCGGCCAGCCAGGCGGCGACCGGGGTCTTCCCGGCCCCCCCCGCGGTCAGCGCCCCCACGCTCACCACCGGCAGCCGGACGCGGGCCTCCGGGCGCGGGCGCAGCGCCACCCCCAGGGCCCATACGGGGACGAGGGGGGCGAGCCACCACCGGAGCCAGGGCTCCGCGGGCGTGGGCGCCTGCAGGGCGGGAGCCACGAGCTCCACCGTCGCCGCCGCGGCGGCCGCGACCCCCACCGGCTGACGCCCGGCGGCGAGGGCGGCGGTGAGCGCGGCGGGGAGCCCCTCCGGAGTCATGGCGTGGAAGGCACGGAGCCCCTCCCAGGCGCCCGGGTTGGCGTGCGTCCACGGCCCAGCCACGACCGGAGTGCCCGCGGCGCGCGGCTCGGAGGGGGAGTGCCCGCCGACCTCCCGGGAGAAGGTCCCCCCCACGAAGGCCGCGTCGCCCGGCGCGTAGAGCCCCCCGAGCTCGCCCACCGAGTCGAGGAGGAGCACGTCCACCTCGGCGGGGACCGCCCGATCCCCCTGACCCGGACGCCGGAGCGCCGAGCGCGCCAGCCACGCCACCCCGGCGCCGGCCAGCGCCCGGCCCACCTCCGCGAACCGGGCCGGGTCGCGCGGGGCCAGGACGAGGAGCGGGCGGGGCGACAGGGCGGCGCACGCGTCCACCAGGAGGGGCTCGTCGACGGCGTGGGTGCTGCCCGCGACCACCACGGGGCGACCCGCGGGCCACCGCACCGCCGGAGGCGGGAGCGTGGCCTCGGCCTTCAGGTCCCCCGTGACGGACCCGCCCAGCCAGGCCGCGGTGGGTGCGTCCGGCGCGACGAAGACCACGCCCCGGACGAGCAGATCCCACAGACCCAGCGCCCGGAGCCGGCGCGCCCCCGGGCCGACGCGCGCGTTCACCACCACCACCGGGATGGAGCGACGGCGGCAGGCCGCGAGCCAACCCGGCCACAGCTCGGCCTCCACCAGCACCAGGCAGCGCGGCCGCACCCGGTCGAGCCAGGCGCCCACGCAGAAGGGGAGGTCCAGCGGGGCCGCCACCGACTGGTCCGCGCCCGTCTCCTGCCCCGCGGCGGTCGCGCTGGTCCAGGTGCGCAACACCCCCAGCTCCGGCTCCGCGGCGCGCACGGCGGCGATGAACGCGGCGGCCGCGCGCCCCTCGCCGAGCGAGGCGGCGTGGACCCAGACCGCACCCGGCTCCACCTCCGCCTCGGGGAAGCCGAGCCGCTCGCGCGCGCCCCGGCGGAGCCGCGGGTGGAGCAGCACCCCGAGGAGGACCAGCGGCGCGGCGAGCGTGACGAGGAGCTCGTAGACGAGGATCAACCGTCCCCCGGGAGCCAGCCGTACCGGGCCATGTCGACCCCGTCCCCCTGGAACTCCACGCCCTCGGCCTGGAGCCGCGCGCGCTGGAGCATGGCGCGCTCCGGCGTACCCTGGAAGGCCAGGCTCCCGCTGGAGCGGATCACCCGCTGCCAGGGCACGGTGGTGTCGCGCGGGAGCGCGGCCAGCGCCCAGCCGACCTGGCGCGCCCGTCCGGGATGGCCCAGCGCCGCGGCCACGTGCCCGTACCCCATCACCCGGCCGGCCGGGATCTGCTCCACGAGGCCCCAGACGAGGCGGTTCCAACCCTTCATGCGTCCTCCGCCAGGCGAGCGTAGGCCCCACCCGCCGCGAGCAGCTCGGCGTGGGTGCCGCGCTCCACGATGCGGCCGTTCTCCAGCACCACGATGAGGTCGGCGTCCCGGACGGTGGACAGCCGGTGCGCCACCACCAGCGTGGTCCGCCCCGCCTGCAGCCGCTCGAGCGCCTCCTGGACCGCGGCTTCGGACGGCCCGTCCAGGTTGGAGGTGGCCTCGTCGAGGAGCAACACCGGCGCGTCGCGCAGGACCGCACGGGCGATGCACAGGCGCTGGCGCTGGCCCCCCGAGAGGCGCATCCCCAGCTCCTGCACCGGGGTCTGGTAGCCCTGGGGGAGGGCCAGGATGAACTCGTGCGCGTTCGCGGCGCGGGCGGCCTCTTCCACCTCGGCGTCGGTGGCCTCCGGCCGGCCCAGCCGGATGTTCTCGGCCACCGTGTCGGCGAAGAGGAACACCTCCTGGCTCACGACGGCGATCTGCCGCCGGAGCGAGCCGAGGTCGAGCTCCCGGAGGTCCACCCCGTCCCACAGGATGGCGCCGCGCGACGGGTCGCGCAGCCGCGGGAGGAGGGCGAGCAGGGTGGACTTGCCGCTCCCTGAGGCGCCGACGATCGCCACCCGGCGGCCGGCGTCCACCTCCAGGTCCACGCCGTCCAGGACGGGTCCGTCCCCGTAGTCCGCGCCCACCCCGCGGAGCTCGATGCGGACCGGGCGCCCGGCGACGCGCGCCCCCCCCGCGGAGAGGGCGGGCCGGGTGTCCAGGAGGCCGAACACCGTGTCGGCGGCCGCGAGCGAGCGCTGGAACAGCGGGACCACCTCGGAGAGCCCCTTCAGGGGCTGGTTCATGACCGCCAGCGCCACCATGAAGGCGACGAGCGCCCCCGGCTCGAGCTCGCCCGCCGCCACCTGCCCGCCCCCGACGAAGAGCACGAGCCCCACCCCCAGGGCCGCCGCCAGCTCCGTGGCCGGGCCGGGGAGGAGCGACGCGAAGAGCGCCCGGACCTGTGCTCGCTCGTGCGCGCGGTTGAGCGCCGCGAAGCGGGCCGAACGGACGGGCTCGGCACCGAAGAGCTGCACCACCCGGATGCCGGCGAAGCTCTCCTGGGCCAGCGCCGCCAGCGCCGCCCCCGCGTCCAGCGCCTCCTTGGACGCCTCCCGCACCCAGCGACCGAAGCGGTGCAGCGGGAAGGCCGCGAAGGGGAGGAACACGAGGGCCAGCGCGGCGAGGAGCGGGTTCAGCACCACGGCCGAGCCGGCCAGGAACAGCAGGGTCAGCGGCTTCTGCACCGCGGTGACCACCCCGTTGACCGCGTACTGGAGCGCGTTCACGTCGCCGACGAGCCGCGAGGTGCGCTCGCCCGAGGGGAAGCGCCCGTGCCACCCCAGGTCCAGGCCCAGGAGGTGCCCGTGCAGCTCCTCCCGGAGGTCGGACACCACCCGCCAGGCGATGGACCGGGTGAGCGTGGCGCGACCCACGGTCACGAGCCCGTTGAGCACGTACAGGGCCACGATGGCGGGCCCGAGCCAGGCGAGGCCCCGGGGGTCGCGGGCGATGAGCACGTCGTCGAGCGCCCACTGCACCAGGAAGACCGGGGCGCCCTGCAGCGCCGAGCCCACCACCACCAGCCCCGCGGCGCCCGCCAGCGGGGCGCGGAACGGGCGGAAACGCGCGGCGAGACGGCGAGCGGTCGACATCGGCGACTCCGCCCTATCGCGCCGGGCCGTCCCCCACGTGTCCCGACGCGGTGGGGTCCGGCGGGGAGCAGCCCGTCACCTCCACCACCTGCCAGCGCCGCCGGCCCGTGGCCTCGCCGGCCACCACCCGCTCCGGCTCGGAGACCACCGACGCGTCGCCCACCCGGGTGCAGAAGGCATCGACGTTCCAGGTGTCCCCCGAACGGAAGGGGCGCACGTAGAGGCCGCGTTCGGCCCACGGGGTGGGCCAGAGGTCGTACTGGTCCGGCCGGTCCACCCCGGGCAGGGCCACCGCCTCGAGCCCGGTGTAGAACGCGACGATCGCCGCCTCCTGGTACCGGCTCGTGTAGACCGTGGGGATCCCCCAGGCCTCCACGGACTGCGCCAGGAGCCTCCCCTCCCCCAGGCGGCCCGTGGGATCCCCCGGGATGGCGCGCAGCGGGTGGTGGACGTGGACCAGGACCAGCACGCTGGCCGCCGCGGCCATCCCGGCCCCGACCCCCGCCAGCCGGAGGAGCCGCGTCCCCTCGACCGGGGCGCGGGCCAGGAGGAGGCAGGCGCCCAGCCAGGCGGGAGCCGCCCAGTTCGCCTCGGCGGGGGAGCGGGTCGCCGCGAAGGCGAACCAGGCCACCACGGGCGCGGAGGTCCACCAGCACAGCCGGTCCACGCGATCGCCGTGGTACCCCCGCCGCCAGGCCAGGACGCAGGCGAGGAAGAGCACGGGCGTGAGCAGGCCGGCCTGGGCGCCCAGGAACTCGAGCGCGCCGATGGGGCCCGGCGGCTCGCGGCCCAGCCCGTGGTCGAGCTGGAAGCGCCAGGCGATCCAGTCGTGTCGGGCGTTCCAGGCGAGGTTCGGCCCCCAGCAGACGAGCGCGAGGGCCATGGCCCCGAGCCAGCGCCGCCACTCGCGCGGCACCGCGAGGAGCACGAGCACCGGGAGCCCGTAGCCGGTGAGCTTGCCCAGCCCGGCGAGCCCGAAGCCCAGCCCCGCCACGGCCCAGCCGGTGCGGTCCCCGCGCGCGACGCCCGCGAGCGCCAGGGCCCAACCGGCGAGCAGCGGGAGATCCGGCGTGGCCAGGACCCCGCCCAGGGCGTAGAGCGGCGCGCCCGCCACCGCGGCGAGGAAGAGCCAGCGGTGCCGCGCGTGCCGCAGCAGGAGGAGGAGGGCCAGGCTCGAGATCAGCACCGGGCCGAGGCGGACGGCGAGCGGGGTGCGTCCGAGCCAGCCGCCCAGGGCCACCAGCCAGGCCACCGCGGGGGGGTGGTCGAAGTAGCCGGCGTCCAGCCGACGCGACCAGGCCCAGTAGTAGAGCTCGTCCACCACCAGCGGGGTGCTCCCCGCGACCGCCAACCGCCCCAGGACGACGAGGAGCGCCACCCCGACGAGCGCGTACGCACGGAGTGCGGAGACGGGGCCCATCAGGACACCGCTCCGGGGCCCGGCGCCGCTTTCGACCCGATGGGGCTTGCGTGCGGGGCCGGGTCAGTTAAATGCGCGGCCTCCCGGGGCGGTAGCTCAGCTGGGAGAGCACCAGAATGGCATTCTGGGGGTCGAGGGTTCGATTCCCTTCCGCTCCACCACTCACCCCGCCGGCCTCCGGCGGGGTGTTTCACTTTTCGGGCTCCTCGGGGCCAGGCTCCAGCCCGGCGGCCCGTGCGGCGTCCTCCGCGGCCACCAGACGCTCCTCCAGTTCCCGGATGCGCTCCACGCCGCGCCGCAGCCCCGGGTGGTCGATCTCACCGGCTTCCAGGAGCTGCCGCGCTTCCTTGCCCAGCTTGGTGTACATCCGATCGCGATCGTTGCGGAGCTGGCGCAGCGCCAGGCGGTCGCGTCCCTTACGGGCCGCCTTCTCCGCCTCTCCGAGCCCCACCTTGAGCATCCGGCCGACGATGCCACCCACCGCTTCCACCAGCGCCGGGTCCACTCCCGGAATTCGGGTCGCATTTCCCTTCGGTTCCTGCTCGCCCATCCGATCCTCCGACCGCCCGCAGCTATCGCGTCGCCGGTGCCCACGGCCGGCAGATTCGACCGAGGCGGGACGGACACGTTAGGCACCTGCCCAAAGGAAAGCGAATGATCCTCATCGTCGGCGGAACCGGTCGTCTCGGCAACCAGGTGGTCCGCGTGCTGCGCTCGGTCGGGCTCGACACCCGCTGCCTGGTCCGGAAGGGCAGCGAGTACTACTGGCTGAACGACACCGGTACGAACTACTTCTTCGGCGACCTGCGCGACGCGAAGTCGCTGTCGCGCTCGCTCCGCGACGTGCAGTACCTCATCGCCACGGCCGGACTGCGCGTCGAGCGGACCGACAACAACCACAAGAACATGACGGTGGACGGCCACCTCGCCCTCTGGGAGGCCGCCAAGGCCCGCGGAGTGGAGCACGTCGTGTTCGTGAGCTGCCAGGGCGCGGCCGATCCGGGGGACGTGCCGGCCTTCGTGGCCAAGAAGACGGCCGAGGACGCGCTCATCGCCTCCGGCCTCTCCTACACCATCTTCCGGCCGGGCCTCTTCGCGGCGAACTTCGCCGACCTCGTCCGGCGCTCCGAGTACAACGGGAACGTCTTCCTCCCGGGCAACCCGGACACCAAGGTCACCCCCATCCACGGGCGCGACCTCGCGCTGATGTGCATGGGCGCGCTCGACCTCGAGGAGGTCCGCAACAAGATCATCGACGTGGGCGGCCCCGAGACGATGACGGTCAAGGAGGCCTACGAGCGGGCCTGCCGCGTGGCGGGGGTCACCCCGAACTACTGGCGGATGCCGTCGGCCGGGCTTCGCACCCTCGGCACGCTCCTGAAGCCCGTCGCCTCGCGGTGGACGAACCACTTCCGCATGCTCGACGCCTCGTTCAGCGGCGACCACGTGGTGGACGGCGGCGCGGTGGCCCAGCTCTTCGGC
>Ga0172372_10005557_pt1 | contig 17506 bp, 12 predicted proteins | sample LakKiv5m_2_FD_114544 | JGI IMG/M metagenome (GOLD analysis project Ga0172372, IMG submission 114544) | Freshwater microbial communities from Kabuno Bay, South-Kivu, Congo - kab_092012_9.5m | ecosystem: Environmental > Aquatic > Freshwater > Lake | place: Democratic Republic of the Congo...
GTTTAAGGCATCATTCTTTAAAACTGTCGTGGGTCCACGCCCACCGAGAGTTCGAATCTCACCTCATCCGCCAATCTTACTATTGCGAACCGAATCTCCCATAGGTTTTAGCAAATTTCTCTACCCGTCTCCAAGCCCTGTATTTGCGGCCTCTCTCTACATTTGAATTTCCATTTCACGCTTACCTTCTTCTCTCTCGTCAGTAAAATTTTTTGCATTTTTGGGGCATTTCTCTCTCCGTTTCTCCGCTTCACGTTTACCTTTTTAAAAAAGGTAAACATTGATAAATGCTGGCTTCGTGGGTTTTTCATCGAACTTCATGGTATGCCACCTCAAGTGATGTTTCTGACTTTTTTGCAAACTTGTCGTTTTAAAAAAAATAATTTTAAGGATTTTTAAAAAAATCTTGCTAAAATTTCTTATATTTTTTTATGAAAATTTAAATTTTATGCTTCCTTCTCTTTCGATTCTTATCTTGCTGCCTCTGATTGAGCTAATTACTACTGGCTATGTTAAAAAACACCCAAGTTTTCATAATGTTATCCTTGTTGCAATCGTTGGTTTAAGCCTTGTTATATCTATCTCCCTTCCTATTTCAAATCAAATTTATGTTATAGATTTTGGTTTTCTGAAGCTAAAATTTATGTGTGATATTTACTCATATTTTTTTGGAATATTGGTGGTTATAATATGGCTTTTGACCAATCTATACGCCCATTCTTACACTAAACTCAGCTTACGTAGAAACAAGGTTGATAGTTTTTTTAAATTTATTTCCCTCTCAATTTTTGCTACACTGGGAAGTGGATATGCCGCTGATCTTTGGACTCTCTTCATCTTCAATATTTTATTAATTCTATTCATTGCGCCGCTTATTACTCAACATATGAGCAAGAGCTCTTTGAAAGCTAAAAGAATCTATATCGCAACTCATATTGGTACTTCGATTTTATTCTTTCTTCCGGCGGTAATTTTGATTTACTACCTTGGGGGAAATGCCGAGTTTTTGATGCAAAAAAATACTGTTTTGCTGAATAACAAGCCCCTTGCTTCGTTGCTACTGCTTCTCTTTGTTTTTGGGATTTCCAAAAATTGCGTTTTACCATTTCACAATTGGATCACGCGCTCAACCATTGCTCCAAATCCAGTTAGTGCACTTTTGCACTCGGTTGCAGCTGTAAAATCTGGATCAATTGCCATCCTCAAAATAGTCGTCTACATTTTTGGAGTCGAATATATTCAAGATTTAACCTCACATTTCTGGACCGGTGGATGGATTTTTTATTTATGCGGTATCACAGCAGTTTATGCCGCCTATCGTGCTTGGAAGATAACTGACATTAAGAAACGCTTTGCCTATTCAACAATTAGCCAGCTTTCTTACATCATGTCCGGAATAATGATTGCAACACCTCTGGCCATTACTGGTGCACTTTTGCACATCATCTCACATTCACTTTGTAAAGTTGTTTTATTTTATGTTGCCGGAATTTTTGGCACAATTTACAAAACCAGAAACATTCACGAGATAGCTAAAATAGCTCCGCATTTAAAATTATGGATTGCGATTGTTGCTTTTTGTGGTGCTTCTATAATTGGTGTTCCGATGCTTCCAGGTTCGTATGGAAAAGACTATATGATTATTTCGGAGTTTAAAACTCATCACTACGCAGCGCTAGTCTTTCTTGCTACAGGTAGTTTTATCAATATCCTTTATATCTATCCTATTGTTAAAGCTGCATTTTTTACAAAATCAGCGGCAGAAATTCAGATTAAAGAAATCCCGTTAACAATGCGTCTTTCAATTATTATTGGCACAATTCTGGCCATTTTGATGGGAATTTTTATTTCTAATTTCAGTGAGTTTTTAAAACTTTATATTTAGGCATCTGCTTTTGATTCTGAATTACTTTTTTGATTACTCACCTTATTACAAGGTAAGTTTTTATGAAGAATGCTATTAAAAGTTTTAGGTCAGATTTTATTGCGAGCATAGTTGTGTTTTTTATTGCTCTGCCACTTTGTCTTGGGATAGCACTCGCATCTGGAGCTCCACTTTTTTCCGGAATAATTGCCGGAGTGGTTGGCGGAATAGTTGTAGGCATTTTAAGTGGATCGGCAATTGGCGTTAGTGGCCCAGCAACTGGTCTGGTTACAATTATTTTTGGATATTTAGCCTCGGTTGGCGGAACGTGGGAAGCCTTCCTTTTTGCAGTTATTTTAATGGGAATAATTCAAATCCTTTTAGGATATTTGAAACTCGGAACAATTGCTTATTATTTTCCTTCATCTGTCATTAATGGAATGCTTGCCGGCATCGGATTGACAATTATTTTAAAGCAACTTCCTCATGCTTTAGGCTATGATTTTAGCCACACTAAAGAATACGCTTTAACAAAAATTATAGAAAAAAGTTATTTTTTTGAAATCCAAAACATACTTGACCACATTAATTTAGGCGTGGTTATTATCAGTTTGATTTCGATTTTTACTTTAATTTTTTGGGAAACTTTTTTAACAAAGAAGTATAAATTTTTTAAAATAATACCATCCCCCTTATTTGTAGTAGGGATTGGCATAGCGATGTCCACTCTGTTTCTATACAATTTGCTGCCATTTAGTCTTGGAGAAAATCAACTTGTAAAACTTCCAACCCCTACATCTAGCGCCGAGTTCCTTGGACAATTTCACTTGCCGGATTTTAGTCAAATAACCAATCCCCGCATCTATATTTTAGCTACAATTCTTGCCATTGTTGCGAGTCTAGAAACTCTTTTATCAGCAGAAGCTAGTGACAAGCTTGATTTGAAAAAAAGAATTACCCCGACCAATCGGGAACTAAAAGCACAAGGTTTTGGAAATATAATCTCAGGTCTTATTGGTGGATTACCAATAACCCAAGTAGCTCTACGCAGTAGTGTAAATGTTGAATTCGGCGCTAAAACTAAGCTTTCCACAATCTTGCACGGAATAATTATGATGATTTGCGTAATTTCGATTCCGAGACTTTTGAATATGATCCCAATTGCAACCTTGGCCTGCATATTAATTGCCATCGGATATAAATTATCCAAACCACATCTTTTTAAAAAGATGTATAATTCCGGATGGCAACAATTTACTCCATTTATCGTAACAATCTTAGCAATGCTTTTAACAGATCTTTTAGAAGGAGTTGCTCTTGGTATTGCCACCTCAATTTACTGCATACTCTATAACATTTTTAAAAATCCTTATCATCATATTGAAGATAAAGAAGGAGCGCACCACGAACATATCATAAGACTTGCAGAAGAGGTATCTTTTCTTAACAAAGGGAGAATTTTAGAACTTTTAGGCAAAATTCAGGAAGGTTCAAAAGTAGTAATTGATGGAAGTCATTCAAAAAATATCCATCCGGATGTGCTTGAGGTCATAAAGGATTTTATGGTTAGCGCTAAATCAAAAAGAATTTTACTTGAAATAAAAGGAATAAAAAACTATAATGCTCACCATGGTTTTAGTATTTGAGCCAGAATTTTAATATAAAAGAAGGTTATACGAAAGAGAGAATTGCAGTCATTGCTGGTTTTAGATCGCCGATGGGTAAAGTGGGTGGAGCATTAAGAAATTTAACTGCTCACGACTTAGGTGCTTATGTTGTAAAAGAAGTTTTGATTCGCTCGAAGGTTGATCCAAGTCAAATTGATGAAGTAATTATAGGAAATGTAGCCCAGCCGGCCGAAGCGGCAAATATTGCCCGCGTAATTGCCTTAAAAGCAGGCATCCCAGAAAGCATACCAGCCTTTACAGTTCACAGAAATTGCGCTTCAGGTATGGAAGCGATGACAACCGCATGTTCAAAAATTTTAAATGGTGAAGCTGAGATTATTTTGGCTGGAGGTGTGGAATCGATGAGTAATATTCCATTCTTGTTCAGCAAAAAAATGACGGCATTTTTTACTAATTTGATGAAGGCAAAATCCTTGCCTCAAAAACTTTCAACACTTCTAACTTTTCGACTTAAATTTTTGCAGCCTATTGTGGGTTTGGTTCAAGGCTTAACCGACCCAGTTTCCGGATTAATCATGGGCTGCACGGCAGAGAATGTAGCAAAAGATTTTAAAATCACTCGCGAAGAACAAGATGAGTTTTCTTTGCGCTCTCATCAAAAAGCTGAAGCTGCTACCAATACAGGAATTTTTAGAGAAGAAATTATCCCAATTTTTAACGATAACAAAACCTTAATTCTTGAAGAGGATGAAGGAATTCGCAAAGGTCAAAAAATTGAAGATTTAGCAAAGCTGAAGCCTTACTTTGAAAGATCTACCGGAACCGTTACCGTTGGGAACTCTTCACAAATTACCGATGGCGCTGCTTTCGAGATTTTAATGCGTGAATCAAAAGCTAAAGAAATGGGATTAGATGTTTTGGGCTATATAAGAGGATTTGCTTATGCTGGCGTAGATCCGAGCAGAATGGGATTGGGACCAGTCTTTTCTTCAAAAAAACTTTTTGACAAAACTGGCTTAAACTTAAAAGACATTGAGTTGATTGAGCTCAATGAAGCCTTCGCAGCGCAGGTGATAGGTTGTCAAAGAGCATTCGCATCAGAAGAATTTTCTAAAAAGCATTTTGGCTTGAAAGAGGCTTTGGGCAAAATAGATCCAAAAATTATCAACGTAAATGGTGGAGGTGTGGCACTTGGCCATCCGGTCGGTATGTCTGGCGCAAGAATTGTGATTCACTTACTTCGTGAGCTAAAACGTCGTGGCAAAAATCGTGGTCTTGCAACTATTTGTATTGGCGGCGGACAAGGTGGCTCGGTAATTGTTGAGGTGAATTAATTGGCTAAATCTACTTAGAACAATAAATAAATTTAAAATCATGAAAACAACAGCTTTAAATCAAACTCACCGCGACCAAGGTGCAAAAATGGTTGAATTTGCTGGTTATGATATGCCGGTTCAATATGCAGATGGAATGTTGAAAGAGCACGAATGGACGCGTTCTGGTAATGTTGGGATTTTCGACGTTTCACACATGGGACAATTCATCGCTGAAGGTACCGAAGTTGTAAAATTTTTGTCGCACATCACTCCAACCGATTTTTCTTTAAGCACTCCTGCACTTGCCAAATATACGGTTCTCACTAATCCTGAAGGTGGAATCATTGATGATTTAATCATCACCAAAATTACCGACACAAAATTTTTTATCGTGCTTAATGCCGGCTGCAAAGAAAAAGATGCGGCATGGATTCATAAAAACTTGCCAGCAGGAATTAAATTTGAAGAGCTCGCTGACCGCTCACTAATCGCTGTTCAAGGCGGCAAAGCGGAAGAAGTTTTGAATCGCTTTTTAGCCGCAGAAAATTTAGCAGAATTGCCTTACATGAATCTTGGAACTTACAAATTCAAAAACGGTGAAGAAGTTTTTATTGGTCGCACTGGATACACAGGCGAAGATGGCTTTGAAGTTTCAATTAAAAATTCCGCTGCAGCAAAATTCTGGCTTGATTTATCAGCTGAAAAAGAAGTTAAACCAATCGGTCTAGGTGCTCGCGACTCTCTTCGTCTTGAAATGGGTTATCCACTTTACGGACATGATTTAGACGATACAACTTCGCCAATTGAAGCTGGAATCGGCTGGGTTGTGAGCAAAAGTAGCACTAATTTCATCGGTTCAAATCGCGTGTTAAAAGAGAAAACCGAAGGCGTAAAAAGAAAAAGAATCGGCGTAAAACTATTAGACCGCGGCATCGCACGCGAAGGTACTGAAATCAGAAAAGATGGCAAAAAAATCGGAGTTTTAAGTTCTGGTGGCTTTTCACCAAACCTAAAAGTTTCAATTGGCCAAGGCTATTTTGACACTTCTATTGCAAAGGTCGGCGATAATGTTGTAGCCGTTGTTCGCGATCGCGAAATTCCTGCGGTTTTAACTTCTCCCGTTTTTGTAGAAGCTAAAACCAAATCAGTAAAAAAATAATTTTAATAATTTAATTGGAGACGAGATATGAAATTTACTAAAGACCATGAATGGATTAAAGTTGAAGGTGATATTGCTACAATTGGAATTACTGAATATGCAGCTGAAGCACTGGGTGAATTGGTTTATGTTGAGCTTCCGAAAGTTGGAAATAAATACGGTAAACATGATGCTTTTGCTGTTGTCGAATCTTCAAAATCAGCAAGCGATGTTTATATTCCTGTCTCCGGCGAAGTTGTTGCAATCAATGAGTCTCTAACTTCTCAACCTGAATTGGTTAACAATTCTGCTTATAAAGACGGCTGGATCGCTAAAGTCAAAATGAGTAATACAACCGACCTAACTGACGCAATGGATGAAGCAAACTACAAAGAGTTTTTGCAGGATAAATAGTTCTGATTTCGGCAAAGTTTAGTAAAATTTTCTTATTTTAGGTGCAATTTATGAGCAAACAAAACAATAGCAAATCTACAACAAAGAGTTCCAAAGATTTAGAAGCTCTACAATTTCATACCCAAGGTCAACCTGGTAAGGTTGCTATGCAACCGACTAAACCACTTAATACTCAACGCGATCTTGCACTAGCTTATTCTCCTGGTGTTGCTGTACCATGTTTGGAAATTCAAAAAAATCCTGATCTAGCTTACGACTACACTTCGAAAGGTAATTACGTTGCGGTGATTTCCAATGGTACTGCCGTTCTTGGTTTGGGAAATCTTGGCGCGCTTGCCGGCAAACCCGTAATGGAAGGCAAATCAGTTTTATTCAAACGTTTCGCCGACATTGATTCGGTTGATATCGAAGTTGCTACAGAAAATGCAGATGAATTCATCAATGCTGTAAAATATTTAGGACCAACTTGGGGTGGAATTAACTTAGAAGATATCAAGGCTCCAGAATGTTTTATCATCGAAAGCAAACTTCGTGAAATCATGGATATTCCGGTTTTCCATGATGACCAACACGGAACTGCCATAGTTTCTGCTGCAGGCATTATCAACGCTCTACACATTTCTGGTAAAAAATTTAAGGAAATAAAAGTTGTGGTTAATGGCGCAGGTTCTGCGGGAATCGCCTGTTTGGAACTTTTAAAAGCAATGGGTTTGCCGCATGACAATGCTATTCTTTGCGACACTAAAGGTACGATTTACAAAGGCCGCACCGAAGGTATGAATCAATGGAAATCTGCTCATGCTGTAGAAACCAAAGCCCGCACTCTCACTGAGGCAATGAAAGATGCCGACGTATTTCTAGGTCTTTCCGCTAAAGGCGCAGTGACTAAAGAAATGGTGAAATCAATGGCAAAAAATCCAGTAATTTTTGCTATGGCCAATCCTGATCCCGAGATCACTCCAGAAGAAGTTCACTCAGTTCGCGATGATGCTATCGTTGCCACTGGTCGTTCTGATTATGAAAACCAAGTGAATAATGTAATGGGTTTTCCCTATATTTTTCGTGGCGCTTTAGATGTGCGTGCTTCGACAATTAATGAAGAAATGAAAATCGCCGCAGCTAACGCAATAGCAGCGCTTGCCCGTGAGCATGTTCCAGACGAAGTAATAAAAGCTTACGGCGGCGGGGATATTAAATTTGGAAAACATTACATCATTCCGACCCCCTTTGATGCACGCTTGATCCAAGTTGTTCCAATTGCCGTTGCTAAAGCCGCGGTTGAAACTGGCGTTGCTCACAAACCGATTAAAGATTGGGAAGCTTACAGAAAACAGTTACAAGCTCGTCGTGATCCTACAGTTAATAGCCTCAGCACAATATTCGATAGATTAGAAAGATCTCCAAAAAAAGTAATTTTTGCTGAAGGTGAACAACCGGAAATCATCCGTGTTGCCGCAATGTGGCGTGATTCTGGTTACGGAAAGCCAATTCTAGTTGGTAAAAAAGAGCGTATTCTTGAAAACATGAAAGAAGCCAATGTAGAACCGAAAGGAATCGAAATTTACAACGCCGCAATCTCTGAGGAAAACAATAAATATACTGATTATCTCTACAAAAAATTACAGCGAGAAGGTGTCTTGCGTTCTGATTGCGCGCGTATGGTAAAAAATGATCGCAATATTTTTGCAGCATCGATGCTTGCTTGCGGCCATGGCGATGCTTTAGTTACTGGCTTAACTCGTGGTTACAGAAAATCTTTAACTGATGTATGGAAAGTGGTAAAAAACAAGAAAGATAAAATTCTTCTTGGCGTTTCGATGGTTATTTCAAAAGGTAAAACAATTTTCATCTCCGACACTGCTTGCTCAGAACTTTCTTCTTCAGAACATTTGGCAAAAATAGCAATTCAAACTGCTAAAAAAGTGCGTGATATGGGCTATGAACCTCGTGTCGCTTTTCTTTCATTTTCGAATTTCGGCTCTGCCTTAAAAACTGAATCTGAACGCATTAAACATGCGGTTGAGTTGCTAGATAGTATGAAAGTTGCCAAAAAGATTGATTTTGAATATGACGGCGAAATGACGGCCGATGTGGCACTAAATATGGACAAAATGGCTCGTTATCCTTTCTGTCGTTTAACCGCTCCGGCTAACATTTTGATTTGCCCTGGATTACACTCAGCATCTATTGCTACAAAACTTTTAGAAGAAGTTGGAAACTGCACCGTAATTGGCCCAATTTTAGATGGTTTTGAAAAGTCGGTGCAAATAGTAACCATGCGCTCATCAATTAACGACATTTTGAATATAGCAGCAATTGCTGCGGTCGATACTTCTTCAACTTAATTTTAAAAAATAATGCGCTATCTAGCTCTAACTCCAGCTGATCGTGATGAGATGCTAAAAACCATTGGTGCTTCCTCTATTGATCAACTTTACGATGCTGTTCCATCAAAATTTCTTTTAAAGAAACCAATTGAGAATTTACCGAATCATCAAGGCGAAATTGAGGTTGAAGCAACTTTAAATTTATTGGCAAATAAAAATCGTGCTGCCTCTGAAGGCCCTTTTTTCCTCGGTGCTGGATGCTATAAACATCACATCCCTTCTGCGGTTGATCACATTATTCAGCGTTCAGAATTTTTAACTTCTTACACGCCTTATCAGCCAGAAATTTCACAAGGAACTTTGGCAACAATTTTTCAATTCCAAAGCATCATAGCGCTTTTGACCGGAATGGAAATCGCAAATGCTTCAATGTATGACGGCGCTACAGCAATGGCAGAAAGTTGTTTGATGACACTTCGCATAAAATCTGGTCGCAAGAATATTGCAACCCTTGGTCATATTCATCCTGATTATTTAGATGTTACAAAAACTTATTTAGATTTAAATGACGCGAAATTCGTGACTGAAATTGACGAATCTTGCGCCGCGATCATTGTGCAATATCCGGATTTTTACGGCGAAGTTAATAATTTAGATGAGGTAAGAAGAAAATGCGATGCCGCCGGTGCGCTATTGGTTGTAGTTACCAACGAAATTTTATCGCTCGGGCTTTTAGAAGCACCAAAACAAGCTGACATTGTGGTTGGTGAAGCCTCATCCATCGGCGTTGGCTTAAATTTTGGCGGACCATCACTCGGATTTTTCGCCTGCAAGAAAGAATTCGTACGTCAAATGCCGGGCAGAATCTGCGGTGCTACAATTGATGCTGACGGCAAACCAGGTTATGTTCTGACTTTAAGTGCCCGCGAACAACATATTCGACGCGAAAAAGCGACTTCCAACATTTGTTCAAATCAAGGTTTATGCGCCACTGCTTTTACAATTCACGCTTCTTTGCTTGGTGAAAATGGCTTTAAAAAACTAGCTCTAATCAATCACAAAAAAGCCTGCGACTTATCTGAGGAACTGATAAAAGTTAAAGGTGTGAAAATTTTGAATAAAAGCTTCTTCAATGAGTTTACAATTGAGTTAAGCAAAGATGCGCTTGAAGTTAATAAAAAACTTTTAGCCAAAAATATTATCGGCGGTTTTGCTTCCGAAAATAAAATGATTGTCGCGGTTAGCGAGTTAACTTCTGAAGCTGACATCAAAACTTTGGCAAACGAATTAGAAAAAATCTTAAACTAGGATAGTTATGACATTTACTCCAAAAGAAATCGGCGGCTTAAGACAAGAAACCGAACTTCTCATCAAACAAACTCGCCTTGGCGCTTGCGGTGTTGATTTGCCAGAAGTTAAGGATTTTTCCCTTAAAACTGGACAAAAAAAACGTGAAAAAATTGGCCTTGCTGAAGTTAACGAACCACAAGTAGTTCGTCATTTCGTACGTCTTTCCAACCAAAATTATTCAATTGATGCCGGATTTTATCCGCTTGGTTCTTGCACTATGAAACACAATCCGCGCTTAAATGAAAAAATGGCGCGTCTTCCTGGCTTCGCTGACATTCACCCATTACAAGATCAGTCAACTGTTCAAGGTGCTTTGGAATTGATGTATGATTTGCAAAACTGGTTAGCAACTTTAACTGGTTTAGACTCTGTTTCTTTAGCTCCAGCCGCTGGCGCGCAAGGTGAATTTTCTGGCATGTTGGTTATTAAAAAAGCTCACGAGAAAAAAGGTGAAGCAGCTACCAGAAAAATCGTTTTGATTCCCGATTCTGCTCACGGCACAAACCCAGCAACTTCGGCGATATGCGGCTTTCAAATCAAAGTTATTCCGTCAAATTCCGAAGGTTTGATTGATCTTGATTTATTTAAAAAATTAATCGCTGAACACGGCACTGCAATTGCCGGAACCATGATTACCAATCCGAATACTTGCGGTAAATTCGAAAAAAATATCAAAGAAATTGCTGACTTAATTCATTCAGTCGGAGCTTATTTTTATTGTGATGGAGCTAATTATAACGCGATTGTCGGCAAAGTTCGTCCTGCCGATATAGGTGTTGATGTTATGCATTTCAACTTGCACAAAACTTTCTCAACTCCTCATGGCGGCGGCGGACCTGGTTCTGGACCGATTGCTGTTCGTAAAGAATTGGCAGAATTTTTGCCAACTCCTCATGTTAAAAAAGAAGGAAGTATTTACAAACTTTATGTACCAAAAAATTCTTGCGGCAAAGTAAAGGGCTTTAACGGACAATTTGGAGTTCATGTTCGTGCTTTAACTTACATGCTTTCGCACGGAACTGACGGATTGCAAAAAGTTGCTGAAGATGCAGTTTTAAGTGCTAATTACATTCTGGCAAAATTGAAAGATCATTATCACGTACCATTTCCAGGCAATTGCATGCATGAATGTTTACTGACTGACAAAATTCAAAAAGCACAAGGCTTAAGCACGCTCGACATCGCGAAAGCTCTGATTGAATATGGCATTCACCCGATGACAATTTTCTTCCCACTCGTAGTGCAAGGTGCGATGTTAATTGAGCCAACTGAAACTGAAACCAAGGAAACAATTGATGATTTTATTTCTACCATGATTTTTATCGCTAAAGAAATTAAAGATGGTCGTGGCGATAAGTTTCATAATTATCCACTATCAACTCCAAGAAGAAGATTGGATGAAATTAAGGCAGCAAAGAATCCGGTTACAAACTGGTTTTAAAACCGCTCCTTAGTTTTTCTTTAGCTTCTAGGATATGTTCTGACTTTATGATGAGTGGTGGCAAAATTCTTATCATGTTGTTTCTAGCTGGAACTAGCAAAAGGCCCTCTTTGATCAAGCTTTCTATAATTTCAGTATTTTTAATTTTTTGATTAATTTTAATTCCAAGCATTAGTCCAATACCTCTTACTTCTTCAACCACTTCGGGAAACTCTTTTTGCAGATTTTGTAACTCGGTTTTTAATTCGATGCTAATGCTTCTAACATGCTCTAAAAAACCTTTTTCAAGAATTATATCTAAAGCCATGTTTGCTAAAGCAATTGCAAGCTGATTCCCGTAGCAAGTAGTTCCATGATTAGTAAAAGTATTATTAGCACCACCAATAACTTCAGATGTTGCAAGACATGCTCCCATAGGAAATCCGCCAGCAATTGCTTTAGCAACAGAAATAATATCTGGCCTTACACCATAATATTCATAAGAAAAAAGATAGCCGGTTCTTCCCATGCCGCATTGCACTTCATCAAAAGCTAACAACAAACCTTCATCATCACAAATTTTTCGCAATTCTTTAATAAAATTCTTATCAGAAACCACGATACCCTCTTCACCCTGAATCGGTTCCACTAAAATACCTGCAGTATTTTGATTAATAGATTTTCTTACTGCTTCAATGTCGTTAAATTTTATAGTGTCAAAGCCAGGCAAAATAGGCTCAAAACCCTCTATGTTTTTCTTGTTTCCTGCTGCTGAAATTGTAGCCATAGTTCTACCATGAAAAGCACCAGTAAAAGTGATGATACGATTCTTGTGTGGCAAACCTTTTGCAAAAAAATGATAACGAATCATCTTTATTGCGCATTCTACACTTTCAGCACCAGAATTACAAAAAAAAGCATGATCGGCAAAGGTACTATTGGTTAGTTTTTTTACATAATTATCTAACACATCAAACTTATAACCATTTGGTAGATGCCATAGTTTTTTAGCTTGAGATAAAAGTGCATCAGTCATTCTTGGATGACAGTGACCAAAAGCGTTAACAGCAATACCAGCTCCAAAATCAAGATACTTTTTGCCATCTGAAAAAAGATAAACTCCTTCGCCATGAGAAAATGAAATATCAAATCTTTTATGGACTGGAAGAAGTTTTGGGCTAGTAGTCATTTTAACAATTTTCTATAAGCAAGCTCACATAACACTTGAGTCTGCACATTTTTTTATGCATGGATTTTTTCTAACTTTCATTTAAAACAAAATCATCGATTCTGCGCAGACAGATTTCTTCTGTCAGTTCCAAAAGCTTTTTTACATCTTTTGCTAAGATTACTAAATCTTGTTTTGAAATCCGAAAATCAGGATCGTACCTACCACCAATGTAAGCATCATCTAGCAGCTTAAAACGATCTTTGTCTTTTTGATTCTTTTTAGGAAAAAGTATCTTGAGATCGGGATGATATTTGGCGGTTTTTTGCCCTAGTAACCAAAGAAAATGCTCTTTTGGATTGTAATTGGTAAAGACTAATAGGATTGCTTTGTAACAAGATTCTGCAACCTGATGCAATTGAAATGCCGCATTTTTACACCGTTCTCGTGACATCATTAATTCAAATGCAGCAAAGAAATCCACAGCACTTCTGAACCATTCATCGAAATGATCTTGTGCGATTCTCTGTTTTTCTTTTGGCTTTAATTTTCTCTTGTTGGCCAGTTTATATTTTTTGGAATCATAAAGGTAGATACCTTCTTTCTTTATGTCGGTGAAGAAGTATTGCCCTTCGGCAAGGCTTATGTTCAGATTCTCAATATCATGAGCAATAACTCTAACAGGAGCCGTTAGTTTTAGTTTTTCAGTTTTGTTCCATGAGGCAAACTTGTCAGTGGATTTCTTTTTTTCTGTCACAACCAAAACATCATAATCCGAAATATGTCCTGTTCTTCTTCCTTCTTTTAAATCTTTTGCCTCTTTGTAATCACCGCGCGCGTAAGAACCAAAAAGAATAATCTTCTCAACATCTTTGCAGGTTTTTTGAATTGCTGCTATTATTTTAGCTAGCTCTTCTTGTTTGCTTTGCGGTAAATATTTAAGAGATTTTTTCATCATTTAATTTTTAATGTTTTGTACCATTTTCTAAAAATTCTTCCTGCTTTATCATTATTACACTCAACTGTTGTTAAGTTTATACCTTACACTCCTACCTTGACCAACTCTGGTTAATTTTTTCATTTCAAACAACTTTTTAATTATCGATTCAACAGTTCTCGCAGGAAATCCCGTTGCCTCAATTGCGTCTTTGCGGCTAAATTCTTTGTTTGGCAAAGTTTGTGCCCATTGCCAAAGAGTTAATTGCTTTTCTGAAAGAAGATATTCGATGGTTTCACCTTGAAGAATTTTTAAAGCGTGAGTTGCCTGTAAATTCACAATTTTTAAGAAAAATATTAGCCACTCAGAAATATCTTCTTTTTCACTTTTCCAGGTTCTTTGGGTTTTATTTAGTGCCAAATAATAGTCGGCCTTATGAGATTCGATCAGCTTTTCATGAGATACGATAGTGGTAAAATTGTAGCCAAATTTGAGCAAAAGAAGATTGGTTAGAAGCCTACTGGTTCTGCCATTACCATCTTGAAAGGGGTGAATTGCCAAATATTCAAAAATGAAATTAGCGATGAGAATTAGTGGATGTTTTTTTTGTTCTTTCAGGACTTCAGTAAACCAGGTAATTAGCTCCTGCATTTCTTTTTTTACCAAATGCGGCGGAGTTGGATCAAAGATTACGCCAACCAGATTTCCTTTTTTATCTTTAGCCTCTACACGATTTGAGCCAAATTTATATTGTCCTTTGTGACGCGAATCTTTTTCACTATATTGCAGCATTTGGTTATGCAGACCAAGAATCCAGGATTCAGTAATGTTGATATCGCCATAATTTTCAAACACGGTTTCAAGACATTCCAAATAGCCGGCAACTTCTTGCTCATCTCTGGTTTTAAATTTTTTAATGCGCAGATTCTTATAAAGTTTTTCAACCTCCACATCGGATAATTTATTTCCTTCAATACGATTGGATGCGCCGGTAGAAGTAACTATTACAGAGCTGGTTAAGCGTTCAATAGCTTGAGGCAGGAACTTATCAGTAAGTGTAAAACTATTTTTTACCGCATCAATTTTGGCAATTGTTGAATAGACTTCTTCAATGACATTAGCTTTCAGTTCTAATCTTGTGTTTAGTCTAAATTGTTTGAAATCCATTCAGTAACTCAATTGTGTTATTATGTAATATTTGCACCATGATAACTACATCTATTGCCTCAGTTATCTATGTGATATATCGTGATATTGTGTGAGATTAATTGCCTTAAGTCAATAAAACTTTTGAGATATCCGCAAAAATGTCCAATTATGTCTAATCGTATAAAACAGGCAGTTCAAACCCATGGCAAAAAAGTGGTAATTGAAAAAGTTCGCAAATATTGGTTGCAAGCTCACCAGTGAAAATTTCTCTAAATTTTCGTTTAAGCTTGAGGTATCTTGAAGCCTTATAAATACTGAATGTAAAAAATGGAGACAAGTTCGGTTCGAATCCCATCAGCTCCGCCATACCTAGCAGCCGTTCATTTTGTCTCATTCTCGAACTTTTGGTCTCCGAAGTACAGTTGAAAACCAAAATTTCCCTTTATTTTCTAGCGTAGAAAAATTCACGCTAAGCCAGAATGGGCTTAACTGCGGAGATGTTTTTTCCAGCAAAGATGTCTCAACGGAGATTGGAAAAAATTCGTCTCCTCTAGAAAAAATAGGGAATTAAATAGTTTTTTGGATTGTTATAGGCTTGTAAGTCGTTGATATTACTGGCTGCATCAAGGTTAAGCTGACATGGAGATTCGGAGAATTTGTCTCACTATTTTTTTCTGAGCTTTACTTTTTTTGTCGAAGTACACATTTGAAAATAAAGGCTTTAGAAGCATTTTATCGAAATTTTCCAACCGATAGCATCCGGCTGTTTTGTGTCATTCTCGAACTCTTGGTTAAGCTGAATTTTTTTTATAAAAAAATTTTATCTAAAAATGGACATCGAAAATCTTTTCAAGAAATGGGAAAAATATCTGACAGGAAAAGTAGATCATCAACCCGGTCAAGTTCTGGCAAATCATTCTGTCATGGTAAATATTCAGCGAATGGTGAATGATGATTTTATATTCAGAACTTTTAATGATGCTGGATTTGAGATGTCTAAAAATAAAGATAATTACGAAAAACATTTTTGCTCGAATGAGCATTTAATTCGAGCTCTAACAAAATGGCATCAAGAAACACAATCATTATACGTAAGACGACTTACTGAAGATTCTGGCAAAGGATGGAAAGATACATGTTCACTGATGAATTTATTAACTGATATAGAAAAAAATTCTTGTCATGTGAATCGAAAATCATTCTGTGATTTTTATAAAAATGAAGAAGCCTATGCAAATGCCATGTTTGATAGTTTATCAGAAAGCGGTGCGAACAGAAAAACTTCTGATAAAATTAGCAAAAATTATATCAAACAACTAAAAGCAAAGTTAAGAACTTTGGAAATTCTGGAGGTAAGAGCTTACACCGATCAAGTTGTTGCACATTCAGATTTTGAAAGCTTTGGCGGTAATTTAAGTATAGAAAAAATACAAAAATGTCACAAGTCGATCATAGAAGTTTATAGAGATATTGAACTTAATTTTTTCTTGCGAGGATCTGATTTTGGAGAAACAACATTATCGAAAGAATTAGTACTACAAAAAGCTGACAAACCATTTTTAGAAAGATATGCCATTTAAGCAACATCTATGCTTTATTACTCCGTCTGATGATACGTTAATTTATAAGTACATGGACTTTTACAAATCCGAATCACTCATCAAAAAAGTGCATCAATCTTTTTGCTTAAAAAGATTAACTTTTAATGGAAAGCCAGATAAAATTTAGGAAAAACTTTTTTCAAAAAAATGTCAGAACAATTTGGAATTTTAGCAAAAATACCGTCCGCCATTAAAAGATTGGAGGTAATGTATAGAAATTATGAAAAAAAGATATTTCACGAAATAATCTGCAATACTTCAATCTTTGTAAGAGAAGCGATATCTTATGATAATTGTAATGGCGGAATGACTGGACACGGAGTGGTATTTTTTCTCGGTGAAGATGTTATTGAAAAAATTAAAGATTTCGATTCGCAAAGAAAAATTTGTGAAAAACTCTTAAAAGATTTAAGAGAGTGTATAAATCTACCAAATGAGTTCGTAGAAAGCGTTTCGATCGAACTATTTGATGATAATGATCAAGAATGCGGGTTAGCAATAAAAGCATTGCTAGGTCAACCAATTGTAAATCCTGATTCTTTAACTGTTTGGAAATTTGGTTATATAAGATTGTTCATAAGTCACAGGGATGATTACAAAAGAGAAGCATCGGAATTAGCAAATTATCTTGAGGGTTATGGTATATCCTCTTTTGTGGCTCACGATACAATAGAACCTATGGAAGAATGGCAACATACTATAAAAAAAGCTCTACAAACCATGGAAGTTATGCTAGTTTTTATAACGGATAATTTTTTTGAAAGTCATTGGACCAATCAAGAGATTGGCGTTGCTCTTGCCAGAGGCATTCCTATTATTTCTCTAAAATTACAGAAAACAGAACCAAAAGGTTTTATTAGTCATATTCAAGCAATACCTAGCAAACTTTCTTCAACCAAAGATTCTGTAGATGGGATATATCAAACTTTAATCAAAAAGCTTGGCCAGGAAGAAAGAATCAGAAAGTCTGCCGTTCAAGCATTTGTCAAATCACCTAATTTTGACGAAACAAAAAATAGATTTACCAGGCTGCAGTCCTTAGAAAAAATAACCGATATAGATATACAGCAGATTATTGAAGGATTTATGCAAAACGACCAACTGCATGGATCAATTTATCTCACCAACCAAAATAAAAGGCTTATTTCATTTTTGAATAATAGAACTGGTAAAAACTATACAATTCAGGGCAAA
>Ga0172372_10005558_pt1 | contig 17503 bp, 16 predicted proteins | sample LakKiv5m_2_FD_114544 | JGI IMG/M metagenome (GOLD analysis project Ga0172372, IMG submission 114544) | Freshwater microbial communities from Kabuno Bay, South-Kivu, Congo - kab_092012_9.5m | ecosystem: Environmental > Aquatic > Freshwater > Lake | place: Democratic Republic of the Congo...
CCGGTGCTCGCGCTCGAAGGCGAGACCCAGCGGGCGCCCGGCTTCGCTTCGAGCGGTCCCAACGAGAACGGCGCCTACCGCGTTGCGAGCCTCCCCATCGGCGGCAACGCGCTCGCCGTCACGGTGAGCACCTACCGACAGGACGACGGCATCCTGCTTGACGCCGACATCCTCGTGAAGGAGTCGCGCGACGTGCGGTTGCTCGACGAGGTGCCGGCGCGGCGTGACCGACGCCGCTACGACCTCGCCTCGCTGCTCGCGCACGAGTCGGGCCACGTCCTCGGTCTCGGTGAGTCGATGGACGACGCCTCCGCGACGATGTGGCCGCGCCTCGCGCTCGGGGACACGAGCGCGCGCACCATCGAGGCCGACGACGAGGCGGGCGTGCGCGCGATCTACGCCGAGATGCTCCCAGGGAGTTCCGACGGGACGCCGACGCCCTTGCTCGGCGGGGGCTGCAGTGCGGGTCGTGGGGCTGCGCGGGCGCCCGGCGCGATGGATGGGGCGCGCTCTGGAATGGGGCGCGGGTCGAGTGCGCTGGCGGCTCTGGCGCTCCTTGGGTTCGCGCTCTTCTCCCGCGTTCGGGGAGCGCGACGGGCATCCGTCGGAGCAGCGCTCGTACTTGCGGGCGCGAACCTCGTCGTCGCCTCGCCGGCGGTGCGCGCCGACGATGGTCAGCAGGGCGTCTTGCGCGTGGTCGCGACGCGTTGGGAGGGCGGACTGCTCGTGACGGATGTCGAGTTCGTCGGTTCGTCCGGAGCCATTGCGCTCACGGTGCCGGGCGGCGCGCGCGATGGCGTCGTGCAGCAGGTTGGCGACGCGCTCCCGCCGGCCGAGGGCGCCGCGCTTCGTCTCGAGCTTCCCGGCGCCGACGGCTGGTGCCGCTGGTCGCTCGCGAGCGGCGAAGCGGGCGCCGCCCGCGTTCGGCCTTAGCCGGAAGTGTTCAGCTCGAGGCGTCGCCGGCGCGCGTCGTCGCCGTGACGTCGCGCGGCTCGTCGAAGTCCGTACCGCTGACGATCGTGGCGAGCGTCAGGCCGAGCGCGCCCGCGATCCACTCGAGCTCGATGCGGCGGAAGCGGCGGTGGCCCTTCAACTTGCGGTTGAGGAGCGCGGTGTCGATGCCCGCGCGCCGCGCGAGCGCGGCCTGCGTCAGGGATTGGGAGGAGAGCAGCTGCAGGATGCGGGACGTGATGGGCTCGTGGTTCATCGTTTCCTCTCGACGCGAGCCATCTTGATCACGCCCCCCCGCTTCCACAACCCCCGCGCCGCAGCGAGGCAAGCCGCGCCGAGCTTGACTGTCTCGGGCATCCTCGCTACACACGCCGACGTCTTGCGGGCATAGCTCAGTTGGTAGAGCGTCAGCTTCCCAAGCTGAATGTCGTCGGTTCGAATCCGATTGCCCGCTCCGCACAAGCGCAGTGATTTCGGCAGCTCAGCCCACCTCGGGCCGCCGGTCCGGCGCTCAGCTCCCGTGATGCGCACCACCGGGAACCGCCCGCGGCGAAGGTGGTCGGCGCGACCGAGGGTCAGCCCTCGTCGAGATCGCCCATGAGATCGTCGAACGCGCGATCGACGTCGTCGGTGGCGCTCTTCGCGGGTGGCGGGGGCGGCGCGGGACGTGGTTGGGCGAGCGCGCGAATCCGACCCGCGACGTTGCGGAACCCGGCGTCGCGCTTTTGGACCTTCTGGAAGTAGTAGAGCGCTTCTTTCGGGTCGTGCAGAAGCTCGTACGCGGCGCCGAGCTCGTAGTAGAGGCCGAGCTCTTCGCGCTCGCTCTTGGTGTCGCAGTACAGCCCCTTCTTGAAGTGGCTGATGGCGTCTGCGAAGGCGCCTTTCTCCACGAGGCAGAGCCCCACCATCGTGTGCGCGAGGCACTCCTTGACCGGGTTGCTCATCGACAACTTGAACTCGCCGATCGCGTCGTCGAGCAGGCCCATTTCCTTGTACGCGATGCCGAGATCGAAGTGCGTGTCGGTGTCTTCGAGGCCGATCTGCTCTTCGACGCCCCTCTTGAACTGCGCGAAGACCTGATCGACGTCGGCGATGGGAGCCGCGCTCGACACGTCGTCGAGCGGGTCCAACTCGGCCGCGAGGCGCTCCGCGACGAGGAAGGACTCGTCGGCGTCGGCGGTCGATGCGTCGGCGGGCTCTCCGGCGGGCGCCGCATCGCCGCCGCCGTTTTCGTGGCCGTCGAGCTCGGCGAGCTTTTCGAGGATGAGCGGGTGGCCCGGATGCGTCGCGAGCGTGTCGCGGAGCGTGTCGCGGGCTTCGTCGACGAGCCCCTGCGCCAGGTAGAACTCCACCTCGTCGAGGACGTCCTCGATGTCGGCGGCACTCGCTGGTGGACGCGAGCCCGTGAGCGGGCGTGTCTCGGTGTCTGCTCCTGACGCGACACCTGGCCCTGAGCCGTGCAGCGCCGAAGCGGCCTGCGCCGCAGGGAGCGCGGCCATGGCGTCTCCGCCCACGTCAGGCGTGATCGCGGCGGCCGCATCAGCGTCTGGCAGCTCGCCTGGCACGGGCGTCGCGTCGACGTCTGCGGCGTCGCGCGGGTCCCGGGGCTCCTCGCTCGTTTCGTCGTCGAGGCGGTGCTCGTGCACCGTCGCCGGACCGACGGCTGAGGAATCCTGGACGGTCTCGAATGGGATGTCCGGTCGCGCTGCGGTGTGCGTGTCGAAGGTCGTATCGACGCGCGGGTCTCCCTGCGTCGCGTCGTCGAAGGCCTCGGCGTTTGCTTCGGGCGCCGCGCCATCGTCGTCCACGAACATCACACCGTCGTCTTCGAGAGGCGCGCCGCCGAGGTCGGCGTGAGTCTCCGAAGCACGGGAGGCGAACGTGTCGTCGTCCGTCGGTGGCTCGGCGCCGACATCCTCCACCGACTCGGAAACGGCTTCGAACGGCTCGTCGTCCGTGAGGATGGCGAGCTGCTGCCGCGCGTCGTCGTCGTCCGGGGACAGCGTGACGAGATCGCGCAGCGCGAGGATCGCGTGGTCGGGATGCTCGTCGAGGAGGAGGTCCACGATGGCGCGGAGCTGCGCGACCGCGTCGGCGATGCGCCCCACTTCGAGATACGCGACCTTGAGGCGATCGCGGGCCTCGACGTGGCGGGGCTCGATGTGCACGACCTTCTCGAGTTGCTCGATGACCTTCTGTTTCAGGCCGTAGCGCTGGAAGACCGTGCACTCGTTCAGAAGCCGTGCGACCTGGGCGTCGCGTGATGCATCCGCTTGCGGTCCTGCGGGCGGCGCGGCGGCCTGCGAGCCCTCGTCTTCGATGAGGATGTCGTCGTCAGCCTCTTCGATGGACTCGCCCGCCGACGTTGCCGATGCGCTCGCCGCGGCGGGAGGTGCCGGCACGTCACGGCCCGCAGTGGGCTGGACGATTGCGGATGCGGGCTGGGCCTCGATCGCGGCGCGCGTCGGGACGGCAGCCGTCGGCGTGGCGCTGCCGGTGAGTGCCTGACGCGCGTCTGCGTCGGTCGGGTCGAGCTCGAGGACGCGATGCAGGATGCGCGCGCGCTCGTCCGCGCGCCCCGCGTCTTGATGGATGCGCGCGATCTCCTTGAAAACACTGATCGTCTTCTGCTGTTGCTGCAGACCGAGGAAGGCCTGGCCCAGCAGCTCCAGCGTGACGACGTCCTTGGGGTTCGACTTGAAGCAGGTCTGCAGCTTCGCGAGGGCGCGCTTGGCATCGGCGCGCTCGAGGTAGAGCGTCGCCAGCTCGCGCGCGAGTTTGACGTCGTCGGGACGGTGGAAGAGCAGCCGCTCGCCCACCTTGATGAAATCGTCGACGCGCCCCTGTTCGCGCAACAGCTTTGCGCCGGCCTCGAACTCACGCGCGGCTTCCGGCGTCTTGCCGGCCTTCGAGAGCGACTCCGCGAACTTGATGCGGATCGCGATGTTCTCGGGGTCGAGGTCGACCATCCGCGCCATCGTTTGCAGGCCGCGCTCGAGCTGTCCGTCGCGCGCGAAGACCGTCGCGACCTGCTCGTAGGTCGCGAGCGCGTCCGAGACGAGCGCGAGCTGCTCGTACATCCCTGCGAGACGAAGCTGCGTCTCGATCGATTGGGGATCGAGCTTGAGGATCTGCTTGTAGACCGCGACGGCCTTCAGGAAGAAGCCCTGTTGCGCATACGTCTCGGCGACGCGTCCGTAGGTGTCGACGGCCTCGCGGATCGACCCGAGCCGCGTGTAGAGATCGCCGATCTTCAGCCAGGTGCGGACGTCTTGTGGGTCGTCGCGCACCAGCTTCTGATACTCGATGATCGCCTTGTCCAGAGCGCCCTTCTGCAGGTGCTTCTGGGCCTGATCCAGGATCTTGGTGCGGTCGAGGCTCACGCTGGGGTACGGCGGGGGAGGGGGACGCGAGTCCTCCGCCGTTCGCGCGAGCATAGGACTGCGGCGTATTCCGGGTCAAGCGTTGCGCGCATGCAGTGGTCTCCAAAATCCCCTGCAAAATCGGCATATTCTGAGTGTCGGCCGCACGCGCGGGCGGCCGCGGACGGCCGCGGTGAGGCTCCGGTTTCTGCGTTGCGTCGCGGCTCAGCCGAGCCGCTCGAGGAAGCGCGTCGAGAGCTTCCCGGAGACGAAGTCCGGGTGCTCGAGGATGCGCTGATGGAGCGAGATGTTCGTGCGGATCCCGGTGACGATCATCTCCGAGAGCGCCCGCCGCATCCGCGCGATGGCTTCGGCGCGCGTGCGGCCCTGCGTGATGACCTTCGCGATCATCGAGTCGTAGTGGCTCGGCACGCGGAAGCCGCCGTAGATGCCGCTGTCGACGCGGACGCCCGCGCCGCCGGGCGGGTGGTACTCGGTGACGAGGCCGGGCCACGGCGCGTAGGTGACGGGATCTTCGGCGTTGATGCGGCACTCGATCGAGTGCCCGCGCGGGAGGATGGGCGCGTCGGCGGCGAGCGTGTCGGCGAACGTCGGCGGCTCACCGGCCGCCATGCGGATCTGTTCGGCGACGAGGTCGATGCCCGTGACCATCTCCGTCACCGGGTGCTCGACCTGGACGCGGGTGTTCATCTCCATGAACGACAGCGAGCCGTCCTCGGCCATGAGGAACTCGAGCGTGCCGAGCGAGCGATAGCCGCTCTGGCGCATCGCGCCCGCGATCACCTGCGCCATGTGCGCGCGCAGCTCGGCGGAGACGGCGACGCTCGGGGCCTCTTCGAGCAGCTTCTGGTGGCGGCGCTGGATCGAGCACTCGCGCTCGCCGAGCACGTAGGCCGCGCCCTTGCCGTCGCAGAGCACCTGGAACTCGATGTGACGCGGCTCTTCGACGAAGCGCTCGCAATAGAGATTGCCGTTCTTGAAGCCGGCGATCGCCTCCTGCTGCGCTTGTGGGAAGAGGCGTCGCATCTCCTCGGCGCTGCGGATGATCTTCATGCCGCGCCCGCCGCCGCCGCCCGCGGCCTTGAGCATCACGGGGAAGCCGATGCGCGTGGCCTCGGACGCTGCGTGGTCGGCGTCGAGCAGGACGTCGGTGCCGGGTAGCAGCGGCAGGCCGTACGCCTTCGCTGCTTCGCGCGCGGAGACCTTGTCGCCCCAGCGCCTCATGTCCTCGGGCGTCGGCCCGATGAAGTCGAGCCCGCACTGCGCGCAGATCGACGCGAACTCCGCGTTCTCGGAGAGAAAGCCGTAGCCCGGGTGCACCGCGTCGGCGCCGGTGATCTCGGCCGCGGCGATGATCGCGGGCACGTGCAGATAGCTCTGACGCGCGGGCGCGGGGCCGATGCACACGGCCTCGTCGGCGAAGCGCACGTGCAGCGCCTGCGCGTCGACCTCGCTGTGCACGGCGACGGTGGCGATGCCGAGCTCGCGGCAGGCGCGGATGATGCGCAGCGCGATCTCGCCGCGGTTCGCGATGAGGATCTTCTTGAACACGGCGGCGCTCGCCTCAGGCCTTGCGCACGCGGAAGAGCTTGTCGCCGTACTCGACGGGCTTGCCGTTTTCGACGAGCAACTCGACGATGGTGCCCGCGATCTCCGACTCGATCTCGTTCATCAGCTTCATCGCCTCGACGATGCAGAGCGCCTGCCCGGGGCGGATGGCGCTGCCGACCTCGACGAAGGAGGGCGAGTCGGGCGAGGGCGAGCGGTAGAAGGTGCCGACGAAGGGCGACGTCACGTAGACGAGGCTCGGATCGTCCGCCGCGAGGGGCGCGGGGGCGGGGGGCTCGGTCGTCGGCATGGCCGGAGCCGGCGGCGGAGCCATCGAGTAGCCCGGCGATGCGACGAAGGACACGGCGCCGCCCGCGGGCGCGCCGCCCTCGCGGACGAGACGGATCTTCTCGTCGCCCTTCTCGATGGCGAGCTCGTGGATGTCGAACTGCTTGAGGGCGCGCATCAGCTCGCGCAACTGCTTGAGATCGATGTCCATCGAAGGGGCGGCTCCTTGACGTGCGAGGGAATGGATACCCGAAGAAGGCGGGCCGCTTATAGCGGCTCTCCGCGAATCTGTCCCGCCGCAACGCGTCAGTGCGGTCGGCGCGCTCGGCGCGGTGCACGCGGTGCGCGCACCTTCGTGGGGCTGGGAGGAGTCATGCGCCGCAGATGCGTGACGAGCGCGCGCAGCCCGAGCAGATAGCTCTCGGCGCCGAATCCGCCGATCACGCCGACGCACACGCCGGCGGTCAGCGAGCGCTGTCGAAACTCCTCGCGCGCGTGGACGTTCGACAGGTGGACCTCGACGGCCGGCAGCGCGACGGCCGCGAGCGCGTCACGCAGCGCAACGGAGGTGTGCGTGTAGGCGGCCGGGTTGATCACGATTCCGTCGGCGTGGCCGAGCGCCTGCTGGATGCGTGTGACGAGCTCGCCCTCGACGTTCGATTGGTGGATGTCGACGTCGACGCTGAGTTCGGCCCCGAGCGCGCGGATGCGCGCGTCGATCGCCGCGAGGGTGTCGCTGCCGTAGAGGTGCGGCTCGCGTCGCCCGAGCAGATTGAGGTTCGGACCGTGCAGGACGAGGACGCGCATCGCGACCGGCGCGCGTCAGCCGAGCGCGTCGACCAGCTTCCCGGAGCCGGTGCGCAGGAGATAGCGAGCCTTGCCGGTGTTTCCGCCCGGCGCGACCGTCACGGCGACGAAGTACTCGTCGTTCAGAAGCCGGATGACGGTCGTCATGTTCTCCGCGGCGATGGTCACCTCTCGCGCGGCGCCCGCCTCGAGCATCTCAGCCGCCTTGCGGATCTGCGAGAGGACGACGCTGAACTCCATGCCGACCGACTCGACGTTCAGCGTCCCATCGCCTGCGAGATACTGCTCCACCGGGATGCCGTCGTAGCCCATCAGGATGGCGGCGACGCCGCCCTCGGTTCCCTCGACGACCTGCTGCAGCACTTCGCGGAACATGCACGCCTCCCGCGCCGGAATGGCCCACGACGCGCCGCGATTCCCGCACGGCGGGAAGCGGCGGTCAAGAACTGCGTGCGCCGTCGGGTACGGACTTCCAGACCATCGGCTCGCGCGTGCGCTGGGCTCGCGCGGCCTCGACGGTCGACAGCCACAGCCGCCGGAGAACCACAGCCGCCGGAGAACCACGGCCGTCGGAGAACGTCAGCGGCCAGCGATTTGCTGACGGACGAGAAACGGCGCTCACCGTGGGGTGCGCGCCGTGCTCGAACTACCAAGCTCAGTCAGTTGTTGGTGCGGACGAAAGGACTTGAACCTTCACGGGAGTTACCCCACCAGATCCTTAGTCTGGCGCGTATGCCAATTCCGCCACATCCGCTCTCTCAACAGGAGCGCGTTTCTAGCAAAAGGTTCCGAGGCGTCAAGGGCGAAGCAGCGTCTTCGCGGGACCGCGCTCCGAGGTCGCCCGGGAGGCGCTCAGTGGACGCTCATCACGCGCGTCAAGCGCAGCATCAGCGGCGCGTGGAGCAGCGCGCCGTGGACGCGGATGCGGTCGCTGCGCATGCCCTCCCAGACCTTCCGCATCGTCTCGCCGCGCGGATCGGGCAGCGCGCGGCGCGGCGTGAGCTCGACGAGCGACATCGCCATCACGTCGTCGCTCGGTGCGCGGACGGTGACGTCCGGGATGCCCACGATGCCATCGTGCACGATGAGGCGGCCACGCTGGAACTCGAGCGTGAGCGCGACGCCAGCGTCTTCGGCGACGATGGCGACGCGGCCCTCGAGCTTCGCGAAGTCGGCGCGCTTGTGGGGTTTGTCGGCGAGGTTCTGCGAGACGAGCTCGGCGAGCATCGTCGCGAGGCCGTTCTCCGATGCGCCGGGCGCGAGCTCGATGACCTCGGCCATCACGCGAGCCAGCGGCTGTCGACGGCCGACGCGCTCTTCACGAGCTGCCGCGACGACTCGACGTAGCGGATGATGGTCGGCAGGTGGCCTTTCACGAGGCGCAGCTTGTTTTGCATCATCGACTTGATCGGGTCGTCCTTCCCGGTGATGACGTCTTTCCAGCGATCGTAGCGGCCGACGATCACGAAGGGCGCCTCGGCTTCGGCGACGCTGCGCGCGACCCAGCGCGTGGCGCGGCACTCTCCGCCGTGCACGTCGAGGATCATCGCGCAGTCGTCCGGGAGGCCGAGCGCTGCGTCCTTCTCGACCACGAACGCGACCGCGCCGTGTGTCCAGGTCTTGCCGGCCTCGCGGTAGGCGGCGTTCGCGTTGACCGCGTCCTTGTAGGCGTCGGTCCACTCGGGAGACGGAAATGCGTGTGACATCGGCCCGCCTTGTACGCCGCCGCACGGCGCGCGGCAACGCGTGTCGCCTCGCAGAGCGTCCCGTTCAGACGAAGAGGCGGAAGAGCAGGAAGAGGCCGCCCGAGAGCAGCATCGAGGCCGGCAGCGTCATCACCCACGCGAGCAGCACGTTGCGCACCGTCGTGCGTTGGAGCCCCGACTTCTGCGCGACCATCGTGCCCGCGATGCCCGACGAGAGGACGTGCGTCGTGCTCACGGGCAGGCCGAGCTGACCGGAGACGTAGATGGTGCTCGCGGCGACGAGCTCCGCGGCGGCGCCTTGCGCGTACGTGAGGTGCGCCTTGCCGATCTTCTCGCCGACGGTGACGACGATGCGCTTCCAGCCGACCATGGTGCCGATGCCGAGCGAGAGCGCGATGGCGAAGAGCACCCAGCGGGGCGCGTAGTCGGTCAGGCCGCGCACCGCATCGCGCTGGGCGTCGAGCGCCTTCTTCTGGGCGCTCGTGAGCGCGTCGAGGGCGTCCTTCTTGCCGAGCGACTTGAGCGCGTCGTCGAGGAGCATGACGGCCTGGCGCACTTGGAAGCGCTGCTCGCGCGGGATGTCGCGGACGCGTGCGCGGTCGTCGAGCAGGCGCTCGAGGCGGTGCAGGGCGACGAGCGCGCCGGCGCGAGGGTCGTCGATCTTCTGGGCGGTCGCCGGGATCGAGGCGTCGAGGCGCGCGGCCTCTGCGCCGTCCGCGATGATCTCGGCGTGCACGAGCAGTTCGTCGATCTCGTGCACGGCGACCTGCGCGGCGCGCATGCGCTCGGCGTCCGACGCGAGGTCGAGCGCGAAGCCGCCGGGCGCGATGCCGACGAGGATGAGCATGATCAGGCCGACGCCCTTCTGGCCGTCGTTCTGGCCGTGCGCGAACGAGACGCCGCTGCACGTGCCGATGAGCAGGATGCGGATCCAGAGCGGCGGCGGCGTGTTGCCGGGCGGCGGCTCGAAGAGACGCTTGTCGCGCACGAAGTTGCGGATCAGCAGGAAGAGCGCGGCCGCGAGCGAGAAACCGAAGAGCGGCGAGAGCAGCAGCGCGAGGCCGATATCGCCGGCCTTCGACCAGTTGACCCCCTCGCCGAACGAGTGCCCCGGCGTGAGCGAGTTCGCGAGACCGACGCCGATGATCGCGCCGATCAGCGTGTGCGACGACGAGGCGGGCAGGCCGAAGAACCACGTGCCCACGTTCCAGAGAATCGCGCCGCCGAGCAGCGCCATCACCATCGCCAGCGCGCCGCCCGAGCCCTGCGCGACGAGGAGCTCGGTGGGCAGCAGCTTGATGATTCCCATCGCGACGGTGATGCCCCCCGCGAGCACGCCGATGAAGTTGAAGACACCCGAGAGCACGACCGCGCGCCAGGGGCGCAGCGCATTGGTGTAGATGACCGTCGCGACCGCGTTGGCCGTGTCGTGGAAGCCGTTCACGAACTCGAAACCGCAGGCGACGAGCAGCGCGACGACGAGGAACACGGTCGCGAGCGGCGTGAGCGAGTCGACGAAGAGGGCGTCGAACATGGCGCGTTTCCTTCGGGTTCGCGGGGAGGGGGCGGAAGGCGGCGCGAAGATAGACAGCGGATTTCGTGCGAGCCACCTCCGGGAAACGCAGAGATTTTCGCGGTCGGCGGCCCCGTGGCAGGCTCCGCGCGTGGACCTCGCGCTCTCCTCGCCGATTCTTCGAAGTGCTGGATTCATCAACGGTTTTTCGCTTCGCGAGGGAGGTGCGAGCCGCGGCCACTTCGCCTCGTTGAACCTCGGGCGAGCGCTCGGTGACGATTCTGTGAACGTTGAGGAGAACCATCAGCGATTCGCGCGTGCGCTCGGCTACGACGCCGCGCGATTGTTCGAGGTCACGCAGGTGCACGGGGCCGTCGTGCGCAGCGTCGCGGGCGACGAGGAACCGCGAACGGTGCGGGTGGAACGGGCGGATGCGCTCGTGTCGTCGACGGTCGGAGATGCCGTGGGTGTGCGCGTCGCGGACTGCCTGCCGCTGCTCATCGCGGACGCCCGCACGGGTCGCGTTGCGGCGGTGCACTGCGGCTGGCGCAGCGTCGCGGGCGCGATCGTGGAGGCGACGGTGGCGTCACTCGTCGCGCTGGGAAGTCGCCCGCAGGATCTGTACGCGGCCATCGGGCCGCACATCCGCGCCTGCTGTTTCGAGGTCGGCGACGAGGTCGTCGCGGAGCTCTCGCGCGTCGCGCACGGCGTGTCGTTCGTGCGTGCGGGCGCGACCTCGAAGCCGTACGTCGCGCTCAGCGCGATCGTCGGCGCGCAGCTCGATGCGCTCGGTGTCCCGGCTGCGCAGTGTGACGACACGGGCGGCTGCACGCGCTGTGATGCGGCGCGGTTCTTCTCGTTTCGGCGCGATGGCGCGGCGTCGGGGCGACACCTCGCCTTGATCGCGCCGCGTGGCGTCAGCGGCGAAACGCGCGAACTGTGACGAGCGCGAGGCCCGCGAGGAGGCAGAGCGCCCCGGGCGGGACGAGGAAGATCGCGAAGCCCGGATCGCCTTCGGGATGGCCGATCGCGCCGAGCGTGAATCCTGCGGGGACGAGCACGGCGGCTGCGCGGAGCAGGCGACTCGCGGGGATCGCACCGGCGTCATCGGGGAAGAGCGGCGCGCCCGCTTCGCCGAACGCGAGCACCACGAGCGCGAGCGCGGCGCCGTGCGCATGGCCGAGCCGCAGCAGCAGCCGCGTGAGCTCGTCGTCGAGCACGGCCGCGACCTTCCAAGCGTGCGCGGCCTCGAGCAACACGCCCGCGGTCGACCAGACGAGCAGCGACGCCCAGCCGAAGCGGCGCGCGGCATGGCGAATCCGAGCGAGCGCGTCGTCGTCGAGCGGGGTCATTCGCCGATGACGATGTCACGCCCGGGCGCCGTGGCGCGCCAGGAAGAGGTCGCGGCGGCTTCGTCCGCGGGGAGCGTGCAGCTTCCGACGGGCAGCACGGCGCAGAGGCGCGCGAGGGCAGCGCGGCGCGCGGCTTCGGGGGCGAGCGCGTCGTAGGCGGCGAGTGCGGGTGCGGCGTCTGCCGGGACGAAGCGCGCGACGCTGCGTGCGGCGATGCGGCGAATCGCGGGGAAGCGCTCGTCCTCGAGGGCGCGCAGCAGGCGTGCGAGGCGACGCGATCCGATCTCCGCATCGCGCGCAGGGGACTCGCTCGCGCGACCGAGCGCTGCGGCGGCGAGTGCACGCTCGATCGGATCGCCCCCGGCGAGAAGTCGCGCGATCTCGGGGAGTTGCGCGTCTTCGCGCGTGCGTTCAGCGGCCGTGGCGCGTTCGTGCGGGCCGGGCGCGTCGAAGAGCCGCGCCGTCGCGTCGATGGCCCACGCGCGGCTCTCGTCGACGTGGCAGAGCGTGCACGCGTCGGGGCGGGCGTCGCGGGCGTGCGCCGCGGGATCGGGTGACTCGATGCGGTGGCTGCGGTGGGCGTCGACGAGCCCGTAGACGATGCGCGGCATGTGGCAGTCGACGCAGCGCACGCCGCTCGTTCCGACGGGATGTCGGGCGTGTGCGGCTGCGCGCGGCGGCTCGGCGAGCGTGTCGTGGCACTGCGTACACGCAGCGTCACCGACGGTGCTCGGGCGGAGCTGGCCGCGCGGATCGCCTTCGTGCATCGCGTGGCAGCTCTCGCAGGTGAAGCGCGGATCGGCGCGGCACGGAGACGCAAGAAAACCTTGAAATTCATAGGCCGTGAGGCGCGCGGTGCCGTCGCTCCAGAAGCGATCGGCGAAGGCCGTGGTGTCTCCGGCGAGGGGCGTGTCCCGCGCGAGCGGCGTGCTGGTGCGCGCGAGCGTGTCGCCCGGGACGAACGGATCTCCGTGGGTGAGGAGGTCTTCGATGCGTGGCGTGATGCGCTGGCCGTGGCAGCGCCCGCAGATCTCCGCGCTGCGTGTCGCGTCGAGGCGCGCGGGGTTCACGATCGTCGGGTCTGCCGTGTCGCTCGCGTGGAGCGCGTAGCGGCGCGCGGGGCTCGCGTTCGCGCTCGCGTGGGCCTCCCCCGGGCCGTGGCACGCCTCGCACGCGACGCCGAGCTCCGCGACCTCGCTGGTGAACGTTCCGCGTGCGGCGTCCAAACCGGGATTGGGCGACACGTTGTGGCAGAAAATACAATTGTCGTTCCACCGCGTGATGTGCCGGTCGAAGCCGGGCGGGATGCCGTGCGCGCCCGCGCCGGGCTCCGCCGGATCGGCGCCGAGGAAGACGCCGTTCAGCGAGAGGAAGCGCGCCTCCGCGACGCTCCAGACGATGGGCAGGCGGAAGTAGACGTCGCCGTCGCGCGCGAGGAATTGCTGGTAGCGGCGTGAGCCCACCGTGCGCTCCACGGTGGCGCGTCGCACGACCTCGCCGGCGGGATCGCGCAGCGTGATGCGGGGCGCGCCTCGCGCATCGCGGTCCATCGTCGCGCGCACGCCGAGATACGTGATCGACACGCCGTCGAAGTCGCCGAGGAGCGCGCCCGGGGCCTGCGCGTCCTGCGTCATCGTGCGGTGGAAGGTGCGGCGCCAGGAGGCGTCGTGCGCGGGATGACAGCGCGCGCAGGCGGCGGACGTCGCGTGCGACGCGCCATGCAGGTCGCGCGGCGTCTGCAGATCCGTCGCGACCGAGCGCGCTCCGAGCGATGCGCCGACGAGCAGCACCGTCGTCGCGGCGACGGCAAGCACATGCGCTCGACTCATGCGCCGAAGACCTCGGAGCGCGCGGCGAACCGTGCGCGGCGTTGTCTACTTGCGTTCGCCGCCGCTCGACTCGTCGTCGCCGTCATCGTCGTAGCCGGCGCCCTCGCCGATCGGGCGTGATGCGCTGCCGCGCGGCGCCGTCGGCCCGTCGAGCTCGTCGTCCGAGGTCCGGGCGGGAGGCGTCGCGCGCTCGGCGGCCGTGAGCGAGCGGTCCGGATCGTCGGTGATGTTGGCGGCACCGCACGCGGGGAGCGCGAGCGCGAGGAGGAGCGGAGCGAGGATGCGCGTCATGGCGCGAACGTACGCGCTCCGCGGTTCGGGGCACGTCATCGGCAGCTCGACAGCGGGATGCCCTCGACGGTGAGGCCCTCGGGTGTGCAGATCGTGCCGGGTGGGCAGAAGCCGTTCTGACAGGAGTCGATGCAGCGGCCGGTGCGCGACGAGCACACGCCTGAGCGGCACTGCTGCCCGCGCGTGCACGCCGCACCGCTGCGGCCGAGCCCGGCGGGCACGCAGATGTTCGCGGCGAGACCGGTGCGCGAGAGGATCGCGGCGTTGCAGCCGAAGCCCGTGGGACAGCCGGAGGTCGGTATGCAGCGCTCGAGGCAGATTTGCGGCGAGCCCATCTCGGGCACCGCGCAGATCCCCGAGCGGCAATCGAGGTCGGTGCTGCAGGGCGTGCCGATGGGCGATACGCCGCCCGTGAGCGGCGGCTCGCAGACGTTGAAGCCGAGCATGTTCGAGTCGGCGCACGCGGCGGGTGTGCCGAGGATGCGCGGGCAATCGGCGCCCGATGCGCAGTGCCCCGTGCACCACGTCCCGGCGCCGCCGCAGACGCCGAGCGAGGTCGCGCACTGCAGCGCGTCCCCGGGGCAATCGCGGTTCGTCCACGCGCAGACCTTGAGCGAGCTCGCGTCGCCGGCCACGGAGAACACGCAGCCATAACCCCCCGGGCAGTCCGCGGCCGTGCGGCACAGGTGCGTGCAGTGTCCGGGGTTCGTCGCGTCCGGGCTCAAGCACGCGAACGCGCACATGTCGGCCGTCGCGTTCGTGCAGGAGCGGCCGGTGTCGTCGCCCGCGCAGAATCCGGGGGTACCGGGTGCGCTCTGCGAGCAGAAGTGCCAGTCGGCGCACTCCACGTCCTCTCTGCACGTCTTGCTGCACACGCGCGCGGTGCCGCTCGCGTCGGCGACGCAGCGACCGGATTCGCACTGCGCGTCTGCGGTGCAATCCGCGAGATAGCCGAGGCGTGGGCCACCGAGGTCGGGCGGCGGGCCGAGATCGGGCGGGCCGAGATCGATGGGCATGGGGCCGAGGTCGGTTCGGCCGAGGTCCGTGGGCCCGAGGTCCGTCGGCATCGGGCCGAGGTCGCGTGGGGGGCCGAGATCGAGCGGCGGCGGGCCCTGATCGAGGGGCGGCGGGCCGGCGTCCGTGGGCGCCTCACAGCGTCCGATCAGCGAGCAGACCTGGCCGCTCGCGCAGTCGAGGTCGAGGCGGCAGTCCTGCCGGCACGAGCCTGAGAAGCAGTAGCGTCGCGGGCCGCACTGCGAGTTGAAATTGCACTCGGTGTTCGCGCACGCGCCCGTGAACAGCGCAAGCGCGGAGAGTCCGAGGGCGAGCACCGCACGCGAGATCATCGGTGCCGAGCGTAACAGCAAGGCCGCCCGGGGCGCGACGGTCTTCCGGTCCCCGCGCGGACGTGCTACCCGCAGCCTCCATGAGCTGGTTCGAGAAGACGAAGGCGGCCATCGACGCCTCGCAGAAGCGCACGATCGGCGAGGGCGTCTTTCGTCGCTGCGAGGAGTGTGGCGAGACGCTGCTCGCCGAGGAGTTCACCAGCAACCTCGAGGTCTGCCCGAAGTGCGGGCACCACTACCACCTGAGCGGCGAGGGCTGGATCGAGCTGCTCACCGATCCGGGCAGCTTCGAGGAGCACGACGCGCAGCTTGCGTCCGGCGACCCGCTCGAGTTCAAGGACGGCAAGCGCTACCGCGACCGCATCAAGGCCTCGCAGAAGAAGACGGGCGTGACCGACGCCTTCCTCGCAGGGTCGGCGACCATCGACGGGCGGCCCGTGCAGATCGGCACCTTCCTCTTCCGCTTCATGGGCGGCAGCATGGGCTCGGTCGTCGGCGAGAAGATCACGCGCATGCTCGAGCGCGGCGCGGCGCAGCGGCAGCCCGTGGTGCTCCTCTCTTCGTCGGGCGGAGCGCGCATGCAGGAGGGCCTGCTCTCGTTGATGCAGATGGCGAAGACGGTCGCCGCGCTCGGGCGGCTGCGCGAGGCGGGCGTGCCCTTCATCAGCGTGCTGCTCGACCCGACGACGGGCGGTGTCGCCGCGAGCTTCGCCCTGCTCGGCGACGTCAACATCGCCGAGCCGCGCGCGCTCATCGGCTTCGCGGGGGCGCGCGTCATCGAGCAGACGATCCGCGCGAAGCTGCCCGAGGGCTTCCAGCGCGCGGAGTTCCTCCTCGAGCACGGGATGATCGACATCATCTCCGACCGTCAGGGCATGCGCGCCACCATCGCGCGCGTGCTCTCGCACCTCGTCGACTGAGCGCTCCGTGTCGCGCGCCGCGCGCCCTGACTCGCCTCGCCTCGCGATGGACTACTTCGCCGCCGTGCGCTGGCTCTACGGGCTCGAGCCGCGCGGCATCCGTCTCGAGCTCGACCGCATGCGCACGGCGCTCGCGCTGCGCGGCGACCCGCAGCGTTCCCTGCGCGTCGTGCACGTCGCCGGGACGAACGGGAAGGGCAGCGTGTCGGCGATGGTCGCTGCCGCGCTGCGGGCTGCGGGGCTGCGCGTCGGGCTCTACACCTCGCCGCATCTGCACCGCTTCGTCGAGCGGATTCGCGTCGATGGGCGTCCGCTCGGCGAGCGCGCGCTCGCGCGGCGCGTCACGGAGCTGCGGGCCTTTCTCGAGTCGCCGGGCGCGCCTGCGCTCACCTTTTTCGAGGTCGCGACGCTGCTCGCGTTCGAGGTCTTCCGCGATGCGCAGCTCGACGTCGTGGTGCTCGAGGTCGGGCTCGGCGGGAGGCTCGACGCGACCAACGTGATCGAGGCGCCGCTCGCCTGCGCGATCACGCGGATCGCACGCGATCACGAGGCCTATCTCGGCGACACGCTCGCGAAGATCGCCTTGGAAAAAGCGGGGATCGCGAAGCCCAGCGTGCCGCTCGTCGTCGGTGCGCGGGATGCGGAGGCACGCGGCGCCATCGAAGCGCGCGCGCAGGCTGTGGGTGCCGCGCCGGTGCTGCGACTCGACGACGAGATCCGCGTGCACGATGCGCCGCGCGGGAGGCTCGCGGTGGAGGTCGGTGAGGTGCGCATCGACGCGCTGCGGCCCGCGCTCGTGGGCGCGCATCAGCACGAGAACGTCGCGGTCGCGGTGGGCGTCCTCGTCGCGCTGCGCTCGCGCGGGATCGCCGTGAGTGACGACGCGATTCGCGCGGGCGTCGCGCGGGTGCGCTGGCCCGGGCGTCTCGAACGCGTGACGCGGGGCGGCACGCACTACCTCTTCGATGCGGCGCACAACCCGGATGGCTGCGTCGCGCTCGGTGCCGCGCTCGCTGCGATGCCACGCCGCGGGACACGCGTGCTGCTCTTCGCCGCCATGCGCGACAAAGACCACGCGCAGATGCTCGCGACGCTCGCGCCGCACTGCGACGACGTCGTCTACACGCGCCCGCAGACGCCTCGCGCCGCTGAGCCCGAAGAGCTTGCCGCGTCGTACCCCGGCGCGTGCGTGCGCGAGGTCCGCGCGGCGCTGACTCTCGCGGGTGCGCTCGCGGGGAAGGGCGGAACGGTCGTCGTCGCGGGGAGCATCTATCTGCTCGCCGCGGCGCGGTCCGCGGTGCTCCACGTGCACACGGAGCCGCCGATCGCGATGTGAGCGAGCCACGTGCGCGCGCAGGCTGCGCGCTTCGTGAGCGAGCGCGTCGTCGTGCGTCCTCCCTCGCTTGACACCCGTCGACGTGCCGCGAACCTTCCGCGCCGTGACGAGCCCGGCGCGCACGACGACCACCGCAGCGGAAGCCACGGTCCCGGGCAGTGCCGTCGCGGGCAGTGCCGTCGCGGGCAGTGCCGTCGCGGGCAGTGCCGTCGCGGGCAGTGCCGTCGCGGGCA
>Ga0172372_10005559_pt1 | contig 17503 bp, 15 predicted proteins | sample LakKiv5m_2_FD_114544 | JGI IMG/M metagenome (GOLD analysis project Ga0172372, IMG submission 114544) | Freshwater microbial communities from Kabuno Bay, South-Kivu, Congo - kab_092012_9.5m | ecosystem: Environmental > Aquatic > Freshwater > Lake | place: Democratic Republic of the Congo...
CATGCGCGCCCCCGCGGCCGAAGCCCAGCTCTCCCTGGTGCAGCAGCACCTGGGACGCGAGATCCCGAGCTCGCTGCGCAGCTTCCTCGGCCGGTGGAACGGCGCGAGCCTGTTCCGGGGCGCCCTCCGCATCCGCGGCCTGGCGGACCTCGCGGTCTCGAGCCCGGACGAGCCTCGGGTGGTGCTCTTCGCGGACGGCCCCCGGGACGAGGACCGGTGGGGCTACGCCGCGGTCCCCGGCGGGTGGCACTTCGGCCGATGGACCGGGCGGGAGCTGGTGGCCCAGCACGAGCACTTCCCCCGTTGGCTCTACGCCACGGCCCGGGTGCTGGACGAGGACAAGCGCGACCCCCTGGCGGCCCTGGAGGTCCGGATCGAGGTCGATCCGGACTGCGGGCTCCTCCATCACCAGCGCGGCGAGCTGCTCCTGGCCGCCGGCGACGGCGACGGCGCGCTCAAGGCCTACCGCCGCGCCACCGCGCTCTCCCCCGAGCTGGCCGCGTCGTGGCAGCGCCTCGGCGAGGCCACGCTCTCGGTGGACCACGCCCAGGGGGTGCACGCGCTCTTCATGGCGCTCCGGCACACCTCGCTCCCCCTCCCCTACCCGGGCGCCTCGGCGGCCGATCGCAGCGTGATCCGCACGCTCGAGGGCGTCTTCCCCCCCGGCGACGCGGGCTGGGAGCGGGAGCTGCACCAGTTCATCCACGAGCGCGCGCACGACGTGGCTCCGGGCACCGCCGGGCTCCTCGAGGCGGCCGGCCTCGCGCTCTCGCGGGTGCACCTGGCCCGCGGGGAGCGGAAGGGCGCCCGGGACGCGGTGCAGCGGGTCTTCGACCGGCTCGCCGCGTTCCCCACCGCGGTCGAGATGCCCGAGCTCACCCTCGGGCTCGTGGCCCTGGACACCGAGCTCGGCAACCACGACGAGGCCGAGGAGGCGCTGCGCCGCCTGCGCCGGAACCCCGACGCGCAGGTGCGCGCCCGCGCCGACCTCGCCCTGGCCCGCATCGCGTTCGTGCGCGAAGAGCCCTGGGCGGACGACATCGCGCGGTCCGCCTGGGCCGCGCTCACGGGCGCAGAGGATCGCCTCGACGCGGCGCTGCTGATGGCCGAGCGTCGGGACCCCCAGGCCGTCGAGGACGCGCGCCGGCTCGCCACCGCAGTGGGCGACCCGCAGCGACTCGCCCGCCTGGAGCTCGTCCTGGGCGACCTCGCCCGCGACGAAGGGGACATCCCCGCCGCCTGCCAGCACTACCTCGCCTGCGAAGCGGACGAGGAGTCCCGGTGCCGGGCGCAGATCCGCCTCGGTGACCTCTGCGAGGACCCCGCCGACGCGCTCCCCCACTACGTCGCCGCGGTGTCCGGCTACCAGGCGCTCGGACTCCCGCTCCGAGAGGCGTGGGGGCGGCTCCGCCTGGTCCGTTGCGGCGACGCCTCCCAGGCCGAGGAGGCGCTGCGCATCTTCCGCGACGCCGGGCTCGCGGCCGGGGTGGCCGCCGCGGACGCGCTGGCCGGCCGACCGGGCCACAGCCTGTCCTGGCACCTGAACCTCGCCGCCGAACACGCCCGGCAGCGCTACGACGCCCAGCGTATGCGGCCCCCGCTCACGCGGGCGGACGCCGATCGGCCCGAGCGTCGCCTCGGCGCCCACCGCCGCGCCATCGCCGCCGGCGACACCCGGGTGGTCGCCACGCTCGCCGCCGACCTGAACACCGAGCTGGGTCGACTCCAGTCCGGGGACGGCCGCACCCGCGACCCGGCGGCCATGCGCTTCGTGGCCGGGGTGGACCTCCTGGCCGGGCACCCGAGCTTCGACGCCGCCCGCACCCTGCTCGGCCTGCTCCGTGAGGACCTGCGCCAGCCTGCGGCGGCCTCCGCGCTCCTCGGTGCGTTGGCCCGCTCCCCCAACATGGCGCTCGTCGAGTCGCTCCTCGAGGCCCTGGACACCCTCACCGAGCCCCGGGCGCTCGCCCAGGTGGCCGAGGTGCTGGGGTGGCGCCGCGAGACCGAAGCGGCGCCGCGCCTGCGCGAGCTCGCCGCCACCGGCTCCGGGCCCGTGCGCCGGGCGGCGATCACCGCCCTGGGCCGCATCGGCGACGACGGCGCCGTGGACGTCATCCTCCCCGCGCTGGAGATCCCCGACCTGGCCGAGGAGGCCGCGGTGGCGCTCCTGCTCCTGGGCGAGTGGCGCGGCGTGGACTTCCACGGCCAGGCGCTCGCTCGCGACGTGAGCGGGCTCTCGCAGAGCCCCGGCGAGATCGTCGGGCGCTTCGGCGGCCCGTCCTACCTGCTGCTCCTCCGCGGCGTCTCCGAGCGGGAGGGGCCGGCCGGTCTGGGCGCCATCCAGGGCCTCGGCCTTCTGGGCAGCGTCCGCGCCATCCCGCGGCTCATCGAGCTCGCCGGCGCGCGCGATCCCCTGCGCGCCTCCGTGGCCGGGGCGGCGCTCGAGCTCGTCACCGGGATCCGCCAGGACCCCGAGGAGCCGCACCCGCGCATCAAGTGGGAGGCGTGGTGGAACGAGCACGGGGGCGAGTTCGACCCCGACGAGCGCTACCGACACGGAAAGCCGTTCGGGGTGCGCGTCCTGGTGGACCGCCTCGGCATGGACGACCCGCAGATCCGGCAGTCGGCCTACGAGGAGCTGGTGATCTCCACCGGAGCGCGGCTCCCCTTCGACGCCGACGGGCCCTGGCGCATGCAGCTCGCCCACCGCGGCGCCTGGGAGCGCTGGTGGGCCGACCACGCCCACACGCTCCCGCGCACCGGCTGGCTCTTCTTCGGCGGCCCCACGGGCTGAGCGTGACGGCAGACCCGACCTCCCCCCTGGCCCGGCGCTCGCTCGTCCTGATGAGCGCGCTGTGGGCGCTCGATCACGGCCTCCAGACCGTGTCCAAGCGCATGCTCAAGCGGCTGGGCGTCTCGGGTCCGCAGCGCGCCGCCCTGCGGCTCGTGGCCGAAGCGGAGGGCATCACCCCCGGTCAGCTCGCCCGCCGCCTGCACCACCACCCGAGCACGATCTCCACCGTCACCGCCCGCCTCGTCGCGGCCGGGCTGCTGACCCGCCTCGACGACGCCGACGACGGGAGGCGGCTCCACCTCCAGCTCACCGAGCGGGGACGGGCGCTCAGCCAGGACCCCGCCGGCACGGTGGAGGCCGCCGTGCACGCCACGCTCCTCCGCGTCCCGGAGGAGGAGGTGGAAGCGGCGCGCCGCGTGTTGGAGGTCCTGGTCGAGGAGCTGGCCCGCGTCCGCTAGCGGCGGCCCCGGCCGGCAGGGAGCTGCGGGCTACCCCAGCCGGATCTTGTACGTGCTGCCCTTGCCGCGCTTCTTCTCGTTCCAGGCGTCCTTGGCCTTCTGGAGCCACTCCTTGAACACCTCGTTCTGGGGCTCGAACTGGAGCGCGAACTGGATGTTCATCGCCGCGCCGTTGAAGTCCTCGTCGTTCCAGTTCTGGAGCGCCATCTTCCAGTGCTTCTCCCCCTTGGGGGTCCGCGCGGCCTTGGCGGGGTCCTTCGAGGCCTCCGCGGCGCGGCGCACCTCTTCGGCGGCCGCACCGCCCGAGCGCAGCTGGGCGTCGTAGGCGGCTCGGCTGTCGGGGTCGCGCAGGATCCGTCCCGCCTCGTTCAGGGCGCGAAACACCTCGTTGGCCTTGGTGCGCTGCTCCGGCGACGCGCCGGCCGCCGTGCGATCCGGGTGCAGCCGCCGCGTCTCGCCGCGGAACGCGGGCTCGATGTCGGCCTGGGCGCACTCCTGGGCGAGCCCGAGGATCCGGTAGTGATCCAGCTCGGGGAGCAGCTCGTGGATCGTGTCGATCTCGATACGCGCGCGCAGCCGAGGGTCCATGGCTACCTCACCGCCCCGCTATCGTCCTGGGCCCGCGCGCGCGCGGCGTCCAGCTCGTGCTTCTCCAGGCCGCCACGGGCCTCCACGCGGATGGAGCGTTCCTTCCCCACCTGGTCGTCCACGCCCCGGACGTTGAGGATGCCGTCGCTGTCGAGTTCGAAGCTGACCCGCACCCGGAGCTGACCGCGCGGCAGGGGCGGCAGGTCCTCGATGACGAATTCGCCGAGGCACTCGTTGGACTCGGCCCGCCGGTCCTCGCCCTGGTACACCGCGATCCGCACCTCGGTCTGCTGGTCGAAGGCGGTGTGGAAGTACTTCGTGGCCTCGGTGGGGACCGACGAGTTGCGCTTGATCAGCGGCTCGCAGAGCCCGCCCACCGTCCGTACCGAGAGCGTCTGTGGCGTCACGTCCAGCAGCACCGAGCTGGGGGCGTCGCTCACCGTGGTGAGGTTCCACGCCTGGATGGCGGCGCCGATGGCGACCGCCTCGTCCGGGTTGACCGCCTGCGATGGGATCCGCCCGAAGTACCGCTCCACCGCTTCGCGGACCATCGGGTAGCGGGTCATGCCGCCCACCAGGAGCACGTCGTCCACCTGCCGGGTGGTCATCCCCGCGTTGCGGAGCGCCTCGTCGCACACCTCGAAGGTGCGGCGGACCAGCGGGAGGGTCCAGCTCGCGTAGATGAACCGGTTCACCCGGGTGCGGAACTCGTGTTCGCGGCCATCCCCGCTGCGCCAGGCCGCCGGGACGTGGACCTCCACCTCCTCGGCCTCGGTCAGCGCGATCTTGGCGTGCTCGGCGGCGTCTCGGAGCCGCATGCGCACCAGGCGGTTGTCCTTCAGCGAGCTGCCCACGTCCCGCTCGAGCATGGAGAGGAAGTTGTCGGCGGCCGCGTAGTCGAAGTCGTCGCCGCCGAGGAAGGTGTTCCCGGCGGTCGAGACCACCTCGAAGAGATCGTCGTCGATGCGGAGAATGGACACGTCGAAGGTCCCGCCGCCGAGGTCGTACACCGCGACCTTCTGACGCTGGCCGGTGCCGTACCCGTAGGCGAGGGCCGCCGCGGTGGGTTCGTTGAGGACCCGGAGGCACTCCATCCCGGCCAGCTCCACGGCCTGCCGGGTGCCGGCGCGCTGGAGGTCGTTGAAGTAGGCGGGCACCGTGACGACCGCCCGGTCCACCTCCTCACCGAGGGCCCGTTCGGCGATGCTCTTCATGTGCCGGAGCACGTGCGCGGCGATCTCCTCCGGGCTGTAGATGACGCCGTGGATCCGCAGCCGGGCGTCCCCGTTCTCGCCCTCGGTGATCCCGAAGGCCGAGTGCTGCAGGAGCCACTGCACCTCCTCGGCGTGGAACTTCCGGCCGATGAGGCGCTTGGCCGAGTTCACCGTGGCTTCGGGGGCGTGGAGGAACTGCCGGCGCGCCCGCGTCCCGACCACCACGGAGCGGTTGTGCCCGATCGCCACCACCGAAGGCTGTGTGCGGCGGCCCTCTTCGTCCGCCAGGACCACCGGCCGACCGTCCACCACGGCTGCCGCACAAGAGTTCGACGTACCGAGGTCGATTCCGACGGCGATGCCCATTCGTCCGCCTAACGGACCCCCGCCCCCTCGCGCCAACGCGCCCGCGCGCGAAGCAGGAGCGCGACCGCCTCGTCGTGGATCCACCCGTTGGTGGCGAGCACCGACGGGTCTCCCGGCGCCCAGGCGCCGCCGTCCAGAGCGCTGACCCGCCCGCCCGCCTCCTCGACGATCACCGCGCCGGCCGCGGTGTCCCAGGCGTGCAGCCCGAACTCCCAGAACACGTCCACCTGGCCCGCCGCCACCGTGGCGAGGTCCATCGCCGCCGAGCCCGAACGGCGAACCCCGTGGGTGTGCCGGAGGACCTCCTCGACGTAGAGGAGGAGCTCGGGGGCCCGCTCGCGCGCGAGGTTGGGGAAGCCGGTGACCGCCAGGGCATCCGCGACGGTCCGGACATCGGAGACGCGCAGCGGCGCGTCGTCCAGCCGGGCGCCGAAGCCCCGGGCGGCCCGGTACAGCGCGTCGTGGACGGGGTCGTAGATGCACCCCAGCAACGGGCGCGGTCCTTCGCAGAGGCCGATGCTCACGCAGTAGGAGGGGTAGCCGTGGACGAAGTTGGTGGTCCCGTCCAGGGGGTCCACCACCCAGCGCGTGCCGGAGCCCTGGCCCCCCCGCTCCTCGCCCTGCACCGGCAGGTCGGGGCACAGCCGACCGAGCACCTCGCGGATCCGGGCCTCGCTGGCCAGATCCACCTCGGTGACGAAGTCCGCCGCCGCCTTGGCCTGGACGCGGGACGGACGCCCGCGCAGCAGCTCGCCGGCCGACCGGGCCGCGGTGACCGCCACGTCGAGGAGGTGCAGGAGGTCGCTCACGGGCTCTCCAGGATCAGGGTGACCGGTCCGTCGTTCACCAGCGAGACCGCCATGTCGGCGCCGAACACCCCCCGCTGGGCGCCGAGCGCGTCGCAGAGGGACTCGTAGAGGGGGCGGGCGTGCTCCGGGCGGGCCGCGTCCACGAAGGACGGGCGACGGCCCCGGGAGACGTCGGCGTACAGCGTGAACTGCGACACGCACAGGACCTCGCCGCCCACGTCGCGCAGCGACCGGTTCATGCGCCCCTCGGCGTCGGCGAAGATGCGCAGCCCGGCCACGCGGTCCGCCATCCAGGCCACCTGCGCGGGCCCGTCGGCGGGGGCCACCCCCACCAGCAGGAGGAGGCCCGGGCCGATGGACCCGACGGACACGCCGTCCACGCGCACCGCCGCCTCCCGTACCCGCTGCAGGACGACGCGCATCAGCGCGAGCAGCGCAGCCCGCCGTCGTCCGTCGGGGAGCAGCTGACCGTGGTGGCCTGATCGAGCTGGACCACGGTCTTCGCGTCGTCCACCTTCACCATGCAGGTGACCACCCCCTCGAACACCAGGCTGGTGGACCGAGCGAACTGCTCGCTCTGACCGTCGCCGCAGGTCACGGTCCCTTCTCCGCCGCCCACGGTGAAGCGCACCGTGTAGCGGGCGTCGGCCGGAGCCGGCGCCGGCTCGGGTGCGGGCGTGGCGGCCGCGGGGGCGGACGTGGAGGGCTTGGACGAGGGGGTGGAGGCCGGAGTGGAGCTGCTGGTGGAGGGCTTCGAGCTCGTCGCGGGTGCGGCCGGAGCCGGAGCGGCGGCCGGGGCGGGAGCGGGAGCAGCGGCCGGAGCGGGCGCGGCGGACGCGGGGCTCGGACTGGCCGGGGCCGGAGCGGCGGGGGCCGGAGTGGCCGGGGCGGGGACCGCCTCGGGAGCGGCGACCTCCGGGGCCGCGGCCTCCTCGGTCGGCTCCTCGGGGGCGGTGCTGGCGACCTGTTCGAACAGCTGATCCAGCGAGTACCCCAGCGCGAGGACCGCACCGCCCACGGTCACGCCGGCGCAGACGAGCAGCAGCACGCCCGCGCCGACCAGCACCATCAGGCAGGTCAGGATGGGCGAGCGCTTCTTGGGAGGCGGGTCCGCGAAGGGGTCGTCCACCGGCGCGGACGGCGCCGGCTTCGCGGGCGGGGGCGGAGCCGCCGGCGGGGGGGGCGACGAAGCAGTCGGCGGCTTGACCGGGGGCGTGGGCGGGGGCGTCGACGCGACCGGCCCCGCGGGGGCGCGGGGCGGGGCGGGCGGCACCGCGGTGGCACCCGCCGGGGGTACCGCGGTCGCGCCCGCCGGGGGGATCGGAGTGGGGGCGCTCGCGGCGAACGCGGCGGGCGGGGGCGGCTGGGGGGACGGCGCCGCGGGGCTCGCCGCGGCGGGGGGCCGCGGGGAGGGGGCGGCCGGAGGCGGCGCGGCCGGCGCACCCGCGACGGGCCGGGGGGCCTTGGCCGGGATCGCCCCGGCGGGCGGAACCGGGCGGGACATGGCCGGCGCACCGGCCACCGCGATCTGGGCCGGAGCCGGGCGGGCCGGCGGGGCCTCCGCAGCGGCCGGGGGCGGCGCTGCGGCGACCGGGGGCGGCGCCGGGGCGGCGGGGGGCGGCGCCGACGGGAGATCGGGAGCCGGGATGGGGACGGCGATGGTGGGGTTGGAGGCCAGCGAACGAGGGGCCCGCGCGGCCGGCGCCGGCTCCGGGGCCAGGAGCGCCACCGGGGGCTCCGTGGGCGGGTCGTCCTCGTCCGGACTGTAGGTCGTCGTGGCCCGCAGGCCCGGATGGCTGGGCGCGTGGGTGCCGGCGGGCCCTGAGGGGACGGTGAAGCCCGACACCACCCGCCGCGACCACTCCTCGACGGACTCACCGGTGGCCCGGCGGGCGATCATGCGCAGGCGCGAGGCGGCCGTGGCAGGGGACGGGCGCTCGGCGGGGTCGAAGGCGAGCAGCGCGGTCACCAGCTGCCGGAGGTCGGCGGCGTCCCCCACCGCCAGGGTGGCCACGCCGAGGGCGGCGACGCGTTCGGCGAGCTTGGGGCCGTACGCATCCGGCGCTCGGGGCATCGCGCCCAGGGGTCGCGGCGCGAGCAGCGCGTAGGCGAGCGCGCCCAGGCCGTAGCGGTCGGCGCTGCTCTCGTCGGGACGCCCCTCCGGGGCCTTCGTGGCCCGGCGCAGGATGCCGTAGCCTTCCACGGCGATCTGCCCGTCAGCGACGAGCTTCACGTGGGCGGGACGGAGGTCGCCGTGGACCTGGTTGTTGGACTCGGCGACCGCCAGGATCTCGGCCACCCCGGCCACGAGGTCGAGCGCGGCCCGGAGCGGGGGGCGCCCGCCGTCCAGCAGCGTGTCGAGCCCCTGGCCGCCCGGGCTGGCCAGGGCGGCGCGGATCGCGCCCGAGGGGTCTCGGATGTAGCAGGCAGGGGTCATGACTCACCTTCCGCCGCGCCGGCTCCGGGCGGGGATCCACGGCGTCTAACCGACCGGTGGAAACTCGGGTGCGGGTTCATCGCGTGGCCTGCTCGAGGCTCGTCACCCAGGCGACGCCGGCCCCCCGCTGGCTCCCCACCCGAACCTGCCAGGCACCCGGCGGCGCCGGCGTCGTGCTGGGGTCGGGCGTGGGCGTGGCCACCTTCCCCTCGGGGTCCGCCAGCGGCGGGAGCACCGGCGGGGGGAGCGGCGTCCACGGGCCGATCCACAGCCCCCACCGGCCCCGCCCCTCGCCGTCCACGGTGAGCCTCCACCCGTCGCCGTCCGGGGTGACCGCCAGGACGGTGGAGACGCGCTCACCCGCGCCGGAGCGCCGGAGGAGCCGAGGCGGGCGGGACACGGTGTCCAGCTCCAGCTCCGCCACGGTGCCGGAGTCGGGGGGGCGGCGCCATCCGTCCAGGTCGGCGATGCGCCAGAGCCGGGGAGGCAGGCGGGACAGATCGGCCAGCGGATCGCCGGCGCCGGGGTCGTCGTAGCACTCGGTGACCGGGTCGATGACGTGCTCGGTGAGCTCCGCCTCGGCCTCGGTGACGAAGGGACCCTGGCCGTCCCAGCGCAGTCGGCGCCGGGATGCGTCGTACCACTGCAGGGTGTGGACCTCGTCGGCGCCGGCGGGGGCGCGGGCGGTGAGCGTCCAGCCGTCGGCGGAGGGCGCGAGCGAGACCGGGCTCCCGGTCCACTCGTCCTGGCCCACCTCGAAGCGGACGGGGCCGTCCCCTGCCGGGATGGACAGGCGCGGCAGCACCTCTCCGCAGGGCTGGTGGACCACCCAACGGCCCTCGCGCGCGGTGAGCCGGACCCAGGTGCCGACCAGCTCGGGCGGAAAGGCGCCCACCGCCGGGGCAGCGGGCGGGACGGCGGCGGGAGAGGTCGCGGCGGGGGTGTCCGCCGCCGGCGGCGCCGGAGCGGGGGCGGCCAGGCCCGAGCAGGCGAGGAGCAGCAGCAGCATCACCCGCCCGCGTAGAGCTGGATGTCGGTGCCCACCGCCTCGGCCATGCGGAGGCAGGTGTCGTGGTCCGGGTGGCGCACCACGACGAAGCCGTCCGAAACCAGCGTCTGGACCCAGTTCCGCCGGTACTGCCCGGGCCGGAGCAGCGTCTCGGTGACCACGTGCGCCCCGTAGCGGGCGAGGTAGCCTTGCAGGCCCTCGATCCGCGTGATGCGGCCTTCGCCGGAGGCCCGCTTGAACACGATGCCCACGTTGTAGAGCCGGCGATCCGGGGCCTGGAAGTCCTTCCAGCACACCGCCCGGGCCCACTCCCGGAACAGGTCCACGTCTCCACACCAGTTCATCTGGTCCACGAGGTGGCCGCCCGGGCTCCGGCCGCCGATCTCCCCGAACACGACCTCCCCGTCGGGCTTCAGGTACCACTCCATGTGGGTGAAGCCGGTGCCCATCCCCATGGCCCGGAGCACCTCGAACCCGAGCCGGATCCCCCCCTGGAGCTTCGGCTGGGAGAGGTCCCGCAGCACGAGCGTGATGGGGGAGACCCACTGGTTCGAGCGCGCCACGAGCGGGCGGGGATGGTACTGCGCGACGTTCACGTAGGCCGGGCGCCCGTCGATGCAGATGGTGTCGAAGGTGAACTCCTCGCCCTCCACGAACTCCTCGACGCTGACCTCGGCGACGTGCGCGGTGCGATCCAGCGCCACCGCCAGCTCGGCCGCATCGTTCACCCGGAAGGTGTCGGCCGACCCGGCCCCGGCGATGGGCTTGATGATGAGCGGGTAGCCGAAGCGCTCAGCCGCGGCGTGGACCTCGGCCCGGGACCGCGCCCGGGCGTGGTGCGGCACCCGGAGCCCCGCGGCCTCCACGCGGCGCTTCATGAGCTCCTTGTCGCGGAACCCCCGGGCGGTCTCGAGCGACATCCCCGGTACCCCCATCGCCTCGCGGACCATCGCGGCCTGCTCCACGAACGGCTCCCACAGGCACTCCACCCGATCGAAGCGGTGCCCGCGGGCGCGCGCGGCAGCGACGATCGCCGAGGCGTCGTGCAGGGGCATCTGCAGGTAGTCGGAGAGCGAGCGCTTCACCATGTCCGGCAGGCCGTGCACCGGCCCGTCGCCCACTCCCACCACCTCGGCGCCGACCTCGGCCAGCCCGCGGGTGAAGTCGTTCATCTCGGGGGGGTAGCCGGGGGAGAAGAAGAGCACCTTCATGGGCGACCGCTATCCGACCGGCCGCCGGAGGACCCTGGCCCGGGTCGCGCGGACCTCCGTTTCGTGACCGTTGCAGTTCTCCCTCAGGGCTATGGAGAACTGGCCATGTCCGTTCGAGCCCCTCGGCCAAAATCAGCAGGAAACCACCTCCTCAGACCCTCTGCTCAATATTTGAGCACACTACTAGTGCAGTCATATCAGATGCTTATCGTTGTTTTCACTTCAGGTCCCGAGCGAGGCAAGTTATCCACAAGTAGGGAAAACTTTGCGGCGATCCGGTGACCTCGGGCGGGCCTGGACGGAGGAGGGGCCGACGGGCGTTCGGGGTGATAGCGGGCGCCGCGGAGGTACTCATGACCCGAATCACTGCTTTCCTCGCCCTCTCCACGCTGATCCTCGCTCCCGGCTGCAAGAAGAAGGAGGCCGAGACCGCGCCTGCCGCCGGCGCCGGGAACGTGCTCAAGGGCGCCACCCTCCCCGAGGGCGACGACGCCAAGGCCTTCGCCACCACCCTGATGACCCACAAGGCGGTGGACATCAAGCCGACCGACAACGGCGACATGCCCTTCGTCTACAAGACCCTCGCGTTCAGCGCGGAGAACAACGGCTGGCTGGCGGACGCGGTCCTCGGCCAGGGCGCCGACAGCATCCCCTGCCAGGAGATCGGCACCTGGAAGATCGAGGAGGTCAAGTCGCCCTCCACCGCCGTCATGACCTGGTCCGTGAACAAGACCACCTGCGCCGGCCGCGCCCCGCAGAACACGATGCGCGTCGAGGTCACCATCAAGGACGGCAACTACGACGTGAGCATGCGCTAGCGCATGCCCCCGGCGACCCACCTCGCCATCGACGCGGGCCTGGTCGGCGTCCCCCTCTCCTGGGGAGAGGGACGCGGCCGGGCCCGTCTCGTCACCACTCCCGCCATGGCCGCGGACGCCCGCGGGCTCGTGCACGGGGGCTTCGTCTTCGGCCTGGCGGACTACGCCGCGATGCTCGCCGTGGACGATCCGCTCGTGGTCCTCGGGTCGGCCGACACCCGCTTCCTCGCTCCGGTGCGGGTGGGCGAGGTGGTCGAGGCCGAAGCGGAGCGCACCGAGGTGAAGGGGCGCAAGCACGCGGTGCGGGTCGTGGCCCGGGTGGGCGAGCGGGTCGTGCTCGAAGGGGTGTTCACCACCTTCGTGCTCGACACCCACGTGCTCGACCGCTGATCAGGCGGCGGGGACCCGGGCGATGAGCGCCTGGGCCGCCCGGAAGCCGTCCAAGGCGGCCGAAACGATCCCGCCCGCGAAGCCGGCGCCCTCCCCGCACGGGATCAGGCCCGGAAGGCTCACGCTCTCCAGGCTCACCGGATCCCGGAGGAAGCGGAGCGGAGCGGTGGTGCGCGTCTCGGGGGCGATGAGCACGCCCTCGGGCCCGGCGAAGCCCGGCAGCTCCGCGTCGAACTTCAGGATGGCGTCGCGCATGCCCTGGATCACGGGGGCCGGGAGGAGCGCGGCGAGGTCCACCGGCACCCCGCCGAAGGGGTAGCTCACGCGGGGGAGCGCCGTGGACGGCCGACCGCGGAGGAAGTCCTCCACGCGCTGCGCCGGGGCGCGGAAGTCGCCGGTGAGTCGGTACGCGGCGCGCTCGATGCGGTCCTGGAAGCGGACGCCGGCCAGCGGGTCCGCCGCGCCGTAGTCCGGCACGCCCACCTGCACGATCAGCGCCGAGTTCGCCCACCGCGCCCGGCGGGTGGAGAAGCTCATCCCGTTGACCACCACGTGCTCCGCCTCGGCCTGGGCCGGGACCACGAGGCCCCCCGGGCACATGCAGAAGGTGTAGGCGGCCCGCCCGCCCGGGGGCGTCCAGGCGAGGCGGTAGGAGGCGGCCGGGAGCTCCCCTCGCCCACCGGGGTAGCGGGCGTCGTCCACGAGCGCCTGGGGGTGCTCGATCCGCGCGCCGATCGCGATCGGGCGCAGCTCGGCCACCGCGCCGGCCTCGAGGAGGGCCTCCATGGTGTCCCGAGCCGAGTGGCCGGTCGCCACGATCACCGGCCCGCCGCGGAGCTCCCCGTCGGCCAGCCGCACCCCGACGCAACGCCCGCCCTCGACGAGGAAGCCCTCCACCCGGGCGCCGAACCGCACCTCCACCCCGGCGTCCAGGAGCCGCCGGCGCAGGACCGGGAGGATGGCGCGCACCCGGTCCGTCCCGAGGTGCGCCCAGGCCTCCTGGAGGATGTCCGGCCGGGCGCCCGCCTCGACCAGCGTGCGGAACACCCAGCCCAGCTCGCCGTCGCGCCGCCGGGTGTAGATCTTGCCGTCCGAGAAGGTCCCGGCGCCGCCCTCCCCGAAGAGGATGTTGTTCTCGACGTCGAGCGCGCCGCCCCGCCAGAACCGGTTCACCTCGGGCACCCGGCGCTCCACCGGCTGGCCGCGCTCGAGGAGCACCGCCGGCGCCCCGGCCTCCGCCAGGCGCAGCGCGGCGAAGAGACCGGCCGGTCCGGCGCCCACGACGATGGGTCGGCCGGACCAACGGCGGGCGCCCACCGCCACCACCCCGGTGCGCTTCACCTCGTCGCGGTCCGTCCAGGCGCGGATGCCCGGCCCCGGGGTCCAGGTTCCCTCCACGCGCACCCGGTAGCTCCCGACCCAGCGCGGCGGGCGGGCGCGCGCGTCCAGGGAGCGGCGCACCAGCTCCACCTCGGCGAGGTCCGACGGGGTGGACCCGAGCCGCTCCGCCAGCGCGGGGCGCGGGTCGTCGGCGACGGGGACGTTGGACACCAGCAACAGCACCGCGCGCGTCTCTATGCCGAAGCCGGGGAGCCCGGTTGGGTTTGTCGCGCGAGGGTGGACGCCGCGTTAGGCGCGCCGCCCCTCCCTCCCCACGGTGTTCCCATGGCTCTCCGCGTCGCAATCAACGGTTTCGGTCGCATCGGTCGTTGTGTCCTCCGCATCGCCCACGGGGACCCCAACGTCGAGATCGTCCACATCAACGATCTCATCGAGACCACCCAGCTCGCGCACCTCCTCAAGCACGACTCGGTGCACGGCAACTGGGGCCCCTCGGTGAAGGCGGTCGAGGGCGGGATCGAGATCGACGGTCGCCTGGTGAAGGTCACCGCCGAGAAGGACCCGGCGAAGCTCCCCTGGAAGGACGAGCGCGTGGACGTGGTGCTGGAGTGCACCGGCCTGTTCACCAAGCGCGAGAAGGCCCAGGCCCACATCGACGCGGGCGCCCGGCGCGTGATCATCTCCGCCCCCGCGACCGACGAGGACATCACGGTCTGCATGGGCGTCAACGACGACAAGCTCGACCTCTCCCGGCACACCATCATCTCGAACGCGAGCTGCACCACCAACTGCCTCGCGCCCTTCGCCAAGGTGCTCAACGACACCTTCGGCATCGAGATGGGGCTGATGACCACCATCCACTCCTACACGATGGACCAGAACCTCCTCGACGCCCCCCACCGCAAGGGCGACCTCCGGCGGGCGCGCGCGTCGGCCCTCAACATGGTGCCGACCTCCACGGGCGCGGCCAAGGCCGTGGGCCTGGTGCTGCCCGAGCTCAAGGGCAAGCTCAACGGGCTCGCCATGCGCGTCCCCACCCCGAACGTCTCCGTGGTGGACCTGACCTTCACCTCCAACAAGCCGGTCACCAAGGACGCCATCAACGCGGCGCTGAAGGCAGCGGCGGCCGGCCCGCTCAAGGGCATCCTCGACGCGCAGTCGGCGCCGCTCGTCTCGACCGACCTCAACGGCAACCCCCACTCCTCCATCGTCGACCTCGACCTCACCCAGACCATCGGGGACAAGATGGCGAAGGTGTTCTCCTGGTACGACAACGAGTGGGGCTTCTCCAACCGCATGGTGGACCTCTGCCGCAAGATCGCGAAGGGGGCCTGATGCGCATCCCGTCGATCAGCGATCTGGAGCTCGACAACCGCCGGGTGTTCCTCCGCGTGGACTTCAACGTCCCCATGGAAGGGGGCCGGATCACCGACGACACCCGCGTGCGCGCCGCCCTCCCCACCATCGAGTTCCTTCGCAAGAAGGGGTGCAAGCTGGTGATCGCCTCCCACCTGGGGCGGCCGAAGGGCGTGGACCCCACCCAGTCCCTGGAGCCCGCCGGGGCGCGCCTGGCCGAGCTGTTGAACACCGAGGTGCGGCTCGCCCACGACATCGTGGGCGACGACGTGGAGGCCATGTCCAAGGAGCTCCCGCCGGGAGGCATCATCCTCCTGGAGAACACCCGCTTCCACCCCGGCGAGAAGTCGAACGACGAGGCCTTCGCCGCGCAGCTCGGCCGGCTCGGCGAGGTGTACGTGGGCGACGCCTTCGGCACCATGCACCGGGCCGAGACCTCGATGGTGGGCGCGGTGGCGCACTTCGAGGAGGCTGCGGTCGGCTTCCTCGTCCAGAAGGAGCTGCAGGCGCTGGGGCGCTGCGTCGACGGCGGCGAGCGGCCCTACGTGGCCATCCTCGGCGGGGCCAAGGTGTCCGACAAGATCGCGGTCATCGAAGCCCTGGCCACCCGGGTCGACGTGCTCCTCATCGGGGGCGCGATGGCCTACACCTTCCTCGCCGCCAAGGGCGTGCCCGTCGGGAGCTCCCGCGTGGAGGCCGACAAGCTCGACCTGGCCCGGCGGCTCCTGGACCGGTGCGCCGAGAAGGGGGTGGTGGTCCACCTCCCGGTCGATCACGTCGTCAACAGCTCCTTCGAGTCCACCGACCCTCCTCGGGTGGTGTCGGCCATCGCCGAGGGCGAGATGGGCCTGGACGTGGGCCCGGCCACGGTGGCGGCCTACGCCGCCGAGATCGCCAAGGCGCGGACCGTCTTCTGGAACGGCCCCATGGGGGTGTTCGAGCGGGAGATGTACGCCGGCGGCACCAAGGGCGTGGCCGAGGCGGTGGCCGCGTGCAGCGGGTACACCGTGGTGGGCGGAGGCGACTCCGCGGCGGCGGCCGAGAAGTTCGGGCTCGCCGAGCGGTTCACCCACGTCTCCACCGGCGGCGGGGCGTCCCTCGAGCTCATCGAAGGCAAGGACCTGCCGGGGGTGAAGGCCATCCGCGAGAAGGCGAAGCGCTGATGCGCCGGCCCTTCGTCTGCGGCAACTGGAAGATGCACAAGGCGCCCGCCGACGCGGACAGCTTCGTGGACCAGCTGAAGAAGACCCTGGGTGGCCAGACGGCGGTGGACGTCGCGGTGGCCCCCACCTTCCTCGCGCTCCCCGCGGTGAGCGCGCGGCTGAAGCACTCCGGCATCCAGGTCGCCGCCCAGAACCTCCACGCCGAGGTCCAGGGCGCCTACACGGGCGAGGTCTCGGGCGAGATGCTGCGCTCGGTCGGCGTGGCCTACTGCATCGTCGGCCACTCCGAGCGGCGGCAGCTGTTCGGCGAGACCGACGCGACGGTGGCGAAGAAGGTCGGCGCCTGCTTCCGCTCGGGCCTGCTCCCCATCCTGTGTGTGGGCGAGACGCTCGCCGAGCGCGACGGGGGCCAGGAGCAGCAGGTCGTGGAGCGGCAGCTCTCGGTGGCCCTGGCGGGCGTGCCGTCCGACCAGATGCCGTCCGTCACCATCGCCTACGAGCCGGTCTGGGCCATCGGCACGGGCCGGAACGCCACCCCGGCGCAGGCGCAGGAGATGCACGCCTTCATCCGCGCCTGGCTGAAGGCCAACCACCCCGAGTTCGTGGCCCGCTCCACCCGCATCCAGTACGGGGGCTCGGTGAAGGCCGCGAACGCCGCCGGGCTGCTCGGGCAGCCCGACATCGACGGCGCGCTGGTCGGCGGCGCCGCCCTGGTCGTCGACGAGTTCGTGGGTATCGTAAAGGCCGCGGGGTAGTCCCCCGCGCCGTCGCAACGCCGGGTTAGCCGGCCGCCAAGGTCCGAACATGTACGTCTTCGTCCTCAGCCTCCACGTGGTGCTCTGCATCCTCCTGGTGCTCATCGTCCTGATGCAGCCCGGCAAGGGCGCCGACATCTCCTCCGCGTTCGGCGGCGGATCGAGCTCCCAGCTCTTCGGCGCGGCCGGTCCGGGCAACTTCCTCACCAAGGGCACGGGGCTCATCGCCACGCTGTTCATGGTGACGAGCATCACCCTCGCGCTCTACAGCACCGAAGCGAACATGAGCGGCGTGAACAGCGACGACGCCCTCGAGGAGGCCCTGGAGGCCGGCGAAGCCGGGTCCGGGTTCGGAGCCGGCGGCGCCACCCCGGCGCCCGCCACGCCCGCTTCCGCGCCCGCCACGCCGGCGCCGGAGCCCACCGCGCCCGCCGGCGGCGACGCCGCGCCCGCCCCCGCGGAACCCGCGCCCGCGACCCCGCCGACGCCTTGACACGCTGAGGCCCCGTGCTACATGCGCGGGGCCACGCGCGGGTGGCGGAATGGTAGACGCGCTAGTTTGAGGTGCTAGTGGGGTAACTCCCGTGGGGGTTCAAGTCCCCCCCCGCGCACCACACAGAACGCCGCATCCCCCGGGATGCGGCGTTCGAGTTTTTCCGGCACCCAGGCCAGCCTAGCAGGCTGCTGCGAAAGCCGGACCGAGCAGGCGAAGCTCAGCCGGGCCGCGGTTGACGAGCGCGCTCGACGCGCGATTCGCGAGGAAGGAGCGTGTCGAGACACGCGACTGACGAGCG
>Ga0172372_10005564_pt1 | contig 17498 bp, 7 predicted proteins | sample LakKiv5m_2_FD_114544 | JGI IMG/M metagenome (GOLD analysis project Ga0172372, IMG submission 114544) | Freshwater microbial communities from Kabuno Bay, South-Kivu, Congo - kab_092012_9.5m | ecosystem: Environmental > Aquatic > Freshwater > Lake | place: Democratic Republic of the Congo...
ATTTTTAAAGACGTCGCCGGCAGGCATGTGGCCCCGGTGCTCGCCGTCATCCTCACGGTGCTGCCGATGCCGGCGGACGCCCAGACCGATCCCGGCGAGCCGCTCGCAAGGCCCGACCTGCGGATGCTCGTTCCGGTGATGGCCCGCGACCTCGCGCGCCATCAGGGGCCGCTCGTGCTCGACTCGGTCGTCGCGATCCCCGTTGAATCGGCAGCAGCCCTCGCGCCGCATCGAGGCTGGCTGTCGCTCGGCGGTCTCGATGCGATCGAGGAAAAACAGGCGGCGGAACTAGCCCGGCATGCGGGCCCGCTGGCGCTCGACGGCCTTATCATCCTGCCGCCGGCGAGCGCAGCCGCCCTCGCGCATCTGAGGCATCCATTGTCGGTCGGCCTGCTCGCCCTTTCCCCGGAGACGGCCCGTGCCCTTGCCGGTCACCGCGGTGTCCTCGTGTTGTCGAGGCTCGGCTCGATCTCGGCCGAGGCGGCCGGAGCCCTGGCGGCCCACCGGGGGCCGCTCGCGTTTCCGCGGCTCACGAAACTTTCATATGCCGCCGCATTCGCTCTCGCCCAAATGCCTCATCGCGTGTCGTTCGACGTCCTCGGCGGCCCCGCGGACGAGGCCGACCCGCTCGCTCCGCTCGCAGCACCCTGGATTTTGGGAACGGTTGCTGCGCCACGAAAGGAGCCGTAGGGGTCGGTATACTGTCGGCGTCCAAGACCGACCGATTTCCGGAACGCATTCATGAATCACCCGCCTGTCGCGTCCAGACGCTCCGCGGTGCTCGTCGTCTTCATCCTGATCGCCGGCAGTGCGTTCGCACCCAGCGCGGCCCGCGCCCAGTTCGACCTGGCAGTCGAGCGAAAACTCCTCACGGAATTGCTCGAGGAGGGCAAATACCGCCAGGCCGTCGCGGAGGCCAAGCGCGTCGAGGCGGCGATCAAGCCGCGGAAGAAGAACGTCTCCCTCGGTCCGATGACCATCGTCTATGCAGAGCTGCTCATCTACCGCGGCAGCATCGAGCGGCGCATGGGGAATCTCGATGCCGCCGAGAAGACGCTGAACGACGCCTACAAGATGGTGAGTGAGCCCGGCTTCCAGCAGCTCGTGATGGCTGGATCGCCGCGCGACGAAGGCGAGCAGCAGGGCCGCTACTGGCTGCCGCTCGAGCTGACGTATCTCCGGCTGCTCGACAACACGACGGAACTGTATCTGCAGCGGGTGCGGGCCGCGACCGACGCGCGGGCCGTCGGCCGCGACACCGCCGACCGGGAGCAGATCGACGGCTGGTTCACGCGGATCGACACGCTGATCCGGATGTCGATCGCGGCCCGCAGTTCGCTGCGTGGCCGGCTCTCCGACGAGGAAGACGATCCGATGGCACGGTCGGCCCATGCCCAGATGATGATCACGCAGGCCCGGCCCCGCCGCTTCGCCGGCATGCGGTATCTCGAGGCGAGCAAGCTGCCTTGGACGGTCTCCGCCGACGTAAACACAGACGACGCGGAGGACGTCGCCACGTCGAAGCCCGCGGACGATGCGTCGCCGGAAGACGCCGCCGAGCGCAAGATGCAGTCCGACAGCCAGCGCAGGCGCAGCATCAGCTACCTCGAAGAGTCGATGGGGCTCGGCAACGCCGCGACGACCGCGGCGCTCGCCTCGTTCAAGACTCGCGATGACCCCGAGACCGCACCCCCGCCCGAATTCGTCGCCGCCGCCAGCGAGGCGGCGCTCGTGCGGGCCGAGCCGCTCGTGCCGCTGGCAGAGGCGGAAATGCTTGCGGGCGATCTGAAGTCAGCCCGCCGCCATCTCGACGCCGGTCTCGAGGGGCTCGAGTCGGCCGGTCTCGAGAAGCATCCCGACATCGCGCTGCCGCTGATGCTCTCCGCGGAACTCGCCCTCCGCGAGTCGAAGGCGGCGTTCGATGCCAAGGATTCGCTGGCCTCGAAGCAGTCGGCGAAGCGGGCGGTCGATTCGTTGCAGTCCGCCAAGCAGCTCCTCGAGGCGGAAGACTCGCAATACGATTCGTCGTCGCCGCTGCATGCCCTGCTCGCCGACCTGCTGGCCGGCTCCCGCACGCAGGAGCAGAAGAGCTCGCAGGTACTCGCCGCGAGTGATGCGGCCGACGCGGCCGCCCGCAAGGCGCTCTCCGCCATTAGCAAGGGCGATGCCAAGAAGGCCAAGCCAAAGCCGCCGCCCGCGGCCGTACCCGCCGAACCGCCTGCCGAGTAGGGCAGGCTTCAGCCTGCCGATTGCACGTGCCGCGCCAGACCGCATGTGGCAGCCTGCAGGCCGCCCTCCTCTGGTCCGGCGCGTCTTCAGAGCGGCAGAGTTGCCGCGGTGGCGAAGTGCCGCAGCACCGCCTCGCGAACGTCGAAGTCGATCGACTGCCCGCGGGCGTTCTCCAGCAGCACTGCGGCCCGGTCGGCGCTCCCCGATTCGAGCAGCAGTTCGGCCAACGCCCGTTCGGCCAGCAGCCGCTCTGCGTGCCGCTCGGGCAATCCCCGCGCCGCAGCGGCCGCCGTGCGCTCGGCGAGTGAAAGGCCCCCGGCCAGGTCTCCGGCGCGGGCGTGGGAGAGGGCAAGCTCGCGGCCGGCCCGGATCAGCCCCGGGGCGCACTGCTCGGTGGATACCGCAGCGAGTGCCGGTGCGAGCGCGGCCTCGGCGGCGGCGGCGGTGCGAGTCCATTCCGAGAGCCCCGCGGCCTGTTCAACACGGGCGAGGCGGGCAAGGGCGGGCACAGACTCTGCGTCAACCGTTGCATCGGCCGCCCGTTCCGGCACGCATTCACGGGCCACCGCCACGGCTCGATCGGCGAATCCGGCGGCGAGCAAGGCGTCGCAAAGGGCCACCTGGATGGCCGGCGTCTCTGCCGCGGCCGCATCCGAGGCTCGGCGATCGAGAAACCGTTCAGCAGCATCGATCGCCGATGCCACGTCGCCAAGCTCGCACGCTCTCGCGACGAAAGACTGCACGATCGCCGCGCGGCTGTTGATCGCTTCCCCGGCAATGAGCGTCGCACGTGCCAGGACATAGTTGACCCAGGCCTCGTCGATCTTCCCGGCGGCGACGTCCACCGCGACGGCGGCGAGCAGGATCTCGGCAGTGTCGGGATGAGTGGGCCCCGGCGACTTCATCCGCGCGGCAACGGCGCGATCGACGATGGCCCGGGCCTTGCGCAGGTCTCCGCACTCGACGAGGAAGTACACGTATGGCACGGCCACCTGCGCCACCCGCGGATCATCGACGCCGTGCGTCTTCCACACCTGCTGGCCGAGATCCTTGTAGCGTTGGAACGTGGCGGGCAGTCGCCCCGCCGCCGCATCGGCGGCGATTGCCGCAAGCGTTGCGTCGATCTCAGGATCGCGCGGAGTGGCCGCCGCGACCGGAGCAGTGGCGTCAGCCGCAGTCGGAGCCTGATTGATGGACACCTCCGCCGGGCTCGCCTGCGCGTCCTTCGGTGTTGCCTGGGCCGTCCGCGCGGCATCCGCCGCAGCCAGCGGCACCAACGTCCGCGTCGCGAACTGGTCGGTGGCGCCAAACCGCTTCAACTGTTCCAGCTTCGCGGCCAGCGCGAGGGTTTCGTGATGGCCCGATCCGACCACCGCGTCGGCGATCGCCATCGCCTCGGTGAGCAGTTCCGAGGCCCGCGCGGCGTTGCCGCGTCGCTTGAAGATGTCGGCCGAGTCGGCGAGCAGCCGGGCGACGTCGATCGACTTCGCGCCGTCGCTTTTGAGCTGAGCATCGACGGCGGCCTTGATCAGCTTCGTGGCGGCGTCGGTCTCGCCGGCTGTGCCGAGCGCCACGGCCAGCGTGCGCAGATCGGCCACCGCATCGCTGGTCGCCGCGCGGGCGGCCTGCTCGGCGATCGCCACGGCACGGCCGCGGGCCTCGGTCGCACCGGCGCGGTCCCCGGCCTGCTCCCGCACCGCTGCCAGCCGCAGGAGATCGACCGCCACGAGCGGGTGATCGCGGCCCTGCATTGCCTCGTCAAGCGCGAGAGCCTGGCGAACATCCCGCTCGGCGGCCGCGAGATCCCCCGCCTGTTGGGCGGCGACACCGCGGTGGAAGATGAACCGCGCGGAGAGCGGATCGTCGCGGCGTGCATTGAGCATCTCCGCATCCAGGAGCCGCGCGCGGAGGGCGGCCGCCGACGACGACCTGCCGCTCGCCAGGAGCAACGCGAGCGTGTCGAGCGACGCGAGGGCCGACCGGCGGTCGGGCCTGCCGGCGAGTGAGAGGCCGATCTCGAGAAGACGGCGGGCGCTCTTGCGGTCGCCCGCAGCGAGCGACACGGCCTCGGCCCGCCGCACCGCTTCGCGCAATTCGTCCATCGCCTCCGCCGACGGCCCACCTGCAAAGACCTGTTTTGCGGTTTTTTCCACGTCGTCCACGAGGCTCGCCGCCACCGGATCCTGCCCCTGTGCCTGGCGGATGCCAAGCAGCCGCAGGGCGACGACGAGCGCCCGTGGCGAACTCGAGCCGCCGCGCTCGATGGCGATTTTGTGTGCCTCCTCGTAGAGCACGGCCGCCCCGTCGTAGTCGGTCGTCCGCTGCCGCATGTCGGCAAGCGCCACGAGCAGGTCGGCGCGGTCGAGATCGCGATCCGGTCCGCCCCGAAGATCGCCGATCGCCTTCTCCAGCATGCTGCGGGCCTCGTTCCGCTTGCCGAGCCGATACTTGCTCCGGGCCGCGGCGATCACGGCGGCGGCCGACACCGTCGGCGGCGGGGCCGGCTTGTCGGCGGCGGGCGCGGCGGCCGCCGGCTTGCGGGCGGGCTTGGCAGTGGCCTCGATCTTCGCGATCTGATCCTTGGCGTCGGGGAGCTTGGCCGCCATGTCTCGGGCCCGGGCCAGATTGGCGGCGGCGGCCTCGTCATCGCCGAGGAGCTGCTGGAGCCTGGCGATGTCGGCCAGATCGGTCGCCGATCCTGATCGCTCGGTATCGGCCAGCCGCATCTCGATCTCGATCGCCCGGCGCAGGTCGGTGCGGGCCGCGTCGGCCGCGCCGATCGACTCCCGCACTTCGGCGAGCTTCGTGAGCAGCCTCACTTTTTCAGCGGGGTCGGCCTCCGGATCAGCGTCGAGTCCGGCCAGGAGCCGCTCCATCAGCGGAATCGCCTCTGCGTCACGGCCGAGCGCGAGAAGCACGATCGCCAGCGGCTTCACGGTCGCGAGCGTCACCTCGTGCTCCGGGCCCACAGTCGCCTCCCAGATGCCAAGCGCCCGCCTAAGGGCCTGCTCCGCCTGTTCGTTCTTGCCCATCGCGCGGTAGGTGCGGGAGAGCGGCAGCAGCGCCCCGGCGATGTCGGGGTGCTCCGCGCCCAGCGCAGCCTCGTAGATCGCGATCCCCGCCTCATACATCGCCGTCGCCGCGGCATAGTCGCGGGCCGCCTGCCGCGCGTTAGCCATGGTGACGAGCACGTCGGCGACGTGCTCGTGCGACTCGCCGAACTGCGACCGCCGGATCGCGACAAGGCTGTCTCGAAGCGCCCCGCCCTTGCCGGCATCGCCAGACTTCTCGCAGAGCGCGGCCGCGGCGTCCACGAGCCGGCAGAATTCCTCCTCGGCGTGCGCGCCCTGCCGCGGCACCCGCCGCTCCAGGATCTGCGCCACGCACTGTTCGGCGGTCTTGGCGTCGCCTGCCCGCACGGCGCACTCCGCGAGCCGCGCGAGCACGTCGAGCGTGGCCGCGTGCGCCGGCCCGTGCTCCCGCTGCATCGTCTGCAGCGCCGTCCGCAGAAGCGCCTCCGCCGCCTTCGTGTCGCCATTGCCCACGAGGCAGCGGCCAAGGCCGGTCTGGTCGGCGGCCACGTCCACATGCGCGGGCCCGAGCAGCCGCTCGTCAAGCGCGAGTGCCTCGCGGTAGAGTTCGCTTGCCCGGTCGAAGGAGTCGGCGGCGAGGAGCGCACCGGCCGCAAGCCGCAGCCCCTCGGCCGCCCGCGGATCGTCCTGTCCGGCAAGCTCGCGCAGTCGGCCGACGATTGTCTCGAAGCCCGCATCCCACGGGTCGTCGTCGCCGCGCTTCTGCGCCACGTCCACGAGATGCAGCCGGTCGATGAGCGGCTCGGCGCCGTCGGCGCCGAGGTGGGCCGCGGCGAGATCGCGGGCCCGTGTGTAGGCATCGATGGCCGGCGAGTAGTCCTCGTTGGCCAGGTGCAGGGCCGCCAGATGCCGCAGCGACGGCACCAGCACGGCGGGCGGGGCGTCGGCCGCTTCGGCGGCGGCGATCGCGTCGGCCTGGAGCGTGATCGCTTCGGTGGCGGCGCCGCCATGCGCGATCAGATCGGTGAGCGTCATCACCGCCGCGAGCGTCTCGGGGGCCGAGGCGCCGAACTTTTCGCGATTGACCGCGATGATCCGCCGGGCGTTGGCGGCGGCGCCGGTCCAGTCGCCGAGCGCCGCCTGCACGGCGTCGAGTTCCTCGAGCGCCTTGAGCGTGGCGGGGTGATCTGGTCCGAGCGTCTCCTCAAAGATCTCCACGGAACGGGCGAGTTCGCGGCGGGCCTGAAACGTCTGCTCATGCTCGGGGCCGAGCGATGTGTCGAGCATGCGGACGGCCTTCTTCAGCATGTCCACCACGCTCTCATACTTGCCAAGCGAGGCATGCACCTTGCCGAGCAGGAGCAGCGAGGCCGCCAGCGGCACCTCCTGGCTCGCCTGCCCCTCGCGAGCGAGCGCCTCCCGCAGCGCCACCGCCTTTTGCAGCGGCCCTTCCGCGTCCTGCATCTTGTCGTTTTCGACGAGGATCTCCGCGGCCAGGTCGAGGAGCGGCAGCTGGTCGGGGTGGCCGTCGCCCCGCGTCTTCTTCACGATGCCGTTGGCGGCCCGCAGATCGGTGAGCGCCTGCTCGAAGTCACCCGCCTCCCGCTTCCGCTGCGCGCTTTCGAGGTACTGCTGCACCCGCACGTCCCCTTCGACGCCGGCCAGCGTCTTGGCCGGCGATGGCTCGGCAGACCGGCACGGCGTGGAGACCGCGAGCCAGGTCGTGAGCAGCAGGGCGAGTGAAAGGCGGAGTTGATACATGGCGGAATTTTGAGTTTAAACCACCCGCCAGCGTTCTCCGCGCCCTCATGGTTTCCTCATAAAATTGAGCGGCAGGGCGGCTGTTATTCTCGGCATATGGCAGTCTCTCTGCGAGAAAACCGAGCGATTCATTCGGCCCGGTGGCGGGCAGTTGCAGCTGCGTTTGCGGTCGTCACGGCGATCTGGCTGGCGTATGCCGGCGGGCTGGCCTCGCCGTTCATCATGGATGACGCCTCGAGCGTCACGGCGAACAAGTCGATCCGCTCTCTCTGGCCGCTCTGGCCCGTGCTCGTCTACGAGCATGGCGAGGGGAGGACGCACGACGGCCGGCCACTCTTGAATCTTTCGCTGGCCGTCAATCGGGCGGTGACGGGCACATCGCCCGTCGGCTTTCGGGTAGTGAACATTTTCATTCACTGCGGCAACGCGGTCCTGCTGATGGCCTTGGCGAGGCTTTTGCTCGCGCAGCCCGCGGTGCCGGCGGCCGTCCGCACTTGGGCCGGGGAGATCGCGTTCGTGGCGGCGGCGCTCTGGGCGGTGCATCCGCTCGGCACGGGCGCGGTGACGTATGTCGTCCAGCGGGCCGAGTCGCTCGGGGCCTTCATGATCCTGGCGACGGTGCTCGTGGCGGTGCGCGGAATGCTCGCAACCGACGCAGGCAGGCGCACCTGGGCCCTGCCGCTCGTCACAATCGTCTCCGCCCTCGCAGGCACGGCCAAGGAGACGAGCGTGGCGATTCCGTTCGTCACGATCCTCATCGATCGGGCGCTGCTCTCGGGTTCCTGGCGGGGCACGCTCCGGCACTGGCCGTGGCACCTGGCGGCGGCGGCCTCGTGGCCGAGCGTGGGCCTCATGCTCACGGCGCTCGGCGGCCGCGGCTCGTCGGCGGGGCTCGACTCGGCCTCTCCCTGGCTCTACCTGCTCACGCAGGCCAAGGCGATCTGGCTCTACTTCGCGCGGATCGTGTGGCCGCAGGGGCTCGTCTTCGACTACGGCGATTTTCTCTCGTCGGGGCTGGCCGAATCCGGAGGCTGGCTCCTGCTTTCGGCGGCGGTGTTTGCCGGCGTCGCGTATGGCTATGCGAAGTTTCCGGTCGCCTTTCTCGGGCCCCTTCTGTTTTTCGTGCTCCTCGGGCCGACGTCATCGGTGATCCCGGTCAAGACGCAGACGATCGCGGAGCATCGGGCGTATCTCGCGAGCGCAGCCCTGATCGTGCCGGCCGTCGCGGCGGCGTGGCTTGTCGCCCGGGAGCGGCTCGCCCTATCGCCGCGGTTCTGCGGCCTGGCCGCGGCCGCGGCCGCGCTCGCCCTCGGCATCTCGACGGCGGCCCGCAACCGCGAGTTCGTCACCCCCGAGATTCTTTGGCGAAAGGCCCTGGCGGCCGAGTCGCGGAACGAACGGGCGATGATCAATCTCGCGGCGCAGCTGATTGCGAAGAAAAATCCCGCAGCACTCGCGGAGGCCGAGCGGCTCTTGGCTCGGGTGGCGGAGACGGGCCGATATCCAAAGGTGCACAGTGTCAACGTCGGCTCGCTCGCAAAGGCGCAAGGCCGTTATCCAGAGGCACTTGCCGCAATCGATGCGGTCCTCGAACTAACGCCAGATGAGCCGGCCACGCTTGCCGACCGCGGCTACGTTCTCTGGAAGCTCGGCCGGTTGCCAGAGGCTCTCGCCGCGCTCGATCAGGCGCTGGCCCTCGACGACCAGATGGCCCCCGCCTGGCTCAATCGCGGCAATGTGCTCCTCGACTTCGGCCGGCACGAGGAGGCCGAGCGATCGTTCGCCCGATCCGTCGAGGTCGATCCAAAATATGCCAAGGGCTGGGATCATCTCGGCATCGCCCGCCAGGACCGGGGCGACCGGGCCGCCGCCCTCGACGCATTCAATCGGGCGGTCGCATGCGATCCAAAAGACGCCGAGGCGATCTACAACCGCGGCCGGCTACATGCCGAAGCGGGACAGTCCGCCGCAGCCATCGCCGATTTTTCGTCGGCCCTCACGGCCGATCCGGCCTTCCGCGATGCCCATTACAATCGAGCCGTCCTCCTGATCCGCGCAGGTCGCCAGGGAGAGGCACGAGCCGACATCGAAGCGTTCATCCGACTCGGCGGCGAGGCCCCTTCGGCCGTGCTCGCCCTCGTCGGCCTCACCACCAAGCCCTAAAGCCCACTCCATGAACGGCCTGAAGAGCGAACAGCCCTCCGTCGTTGTCTGCATTCCCGTCTTCAACGACGCCAAGAGCGCCGCGCTCCTGCTCGACAAGCTCGACGCCGTCGCCGCGTCGCTGCCCTATGACTTTGCCGTCGTGGTCGTGGACGACGGCTCCCGCCACGACGAGTGCGCGGCCCTCCCTGGCCCGACGCCACACATCCCCGCCGTCGAGGTCCTTCGATTGCGCCGCAACCTCGGCCACCAGCGGGCGATCGCGATCGGCCTGTCGTTCATCGCCGCCGAGACCGATGCTGACTACGCCGTGGTGATGGATGGCGACGGTGAAGACTGCCCGTCTTCGCTGCCCGAGTTGCTCGCCATAGCAACAGACGGCTCGCCCCACACAGCCGTGTTCGCCGAGCGGCTCAAGCGGCATGACGGCGCTGGGTTCATGGTCGGCTACCGGACGTTTCGCCTGCTGCACAGGCTCTTCGTTGGCCGCGACGTGAAGGTGGGCAACTTCAGCGTCCTGCCGCGGCCGGTACTCGAGCGGGTGGTGGGCGTATCGGAGATCTGGAACCACTACGCGGCCGGCGTATTTCACGCCCGGATTCCGGTCGTGCAGGTGCCGATCGCCCGCGGCCGCCGGCTCGCGGGCGAATCGAAGATGAATCTTCCGTCGCTCGTGATGCACGGCATCTGTGCGCTGTCGGTATGGAGCGACGTGATCGTGTCGCGGTTGTTCGTGATCGTGGCCGGGCTGATGGCGGCGGTGGTGGCCGCGCTCGGCGCCGTGCTCGCGATCCGGCTCTTCACGACGGCGGCCATTCCCGGCTGGGCGACGTTCACCGCGGGCATGCTCGTGATCGGCGGCCTGCTGCTCGGGATCGTGAGCCTGCTTTTGGCCGTGTTCGTCCTCGGCAACCGCAGCGCCGCCAACTTCCTGCCCCACCGCGACTGGCGGGATTACGTGCTGCCAGAAGATCACGCCGCCGTCGCAGGCCGCACTCCGCTGGCCACGGAGTGATCGATGGGAGCCCGAACCGCAGGCAAAGGTGAGCGAGCCCCCGGCCCGCCTCGGCACCTCTGGATCGCAGCCGCCGTCATCGCCCTTCTCGCCGCCCACTACGTCCTTGCCTACACGGCCACGCTCGGCGCCTCGACCACGTTCGACGAGCCGCTCCACATGGTGGCTGGCGTCGCCTATTGGACGCTCGACGACTACCGGCTCCAGCCCGAAAACGGCAACCTCCCGCAGCGGTGGTGCGCGATCCCGCTGCTCTTCATGAACCTGAGCTTTCCATCGCTGGACCAGCCCGTCTGGCGGGAGAGCGAGGCGATTCTTCTGGGGCGGCAATATCTCTACACCTGCGGCAACGATCCGCAGGCTATGCTCGCCGCCTCCCGCGCGATGGCCACGGTCTGGTCCACGGCGCTCTGCCTCGTCGTCTTCCTCTGGTCGCGGTCGATCTTCGGCACCTCCGGCGGCCTGGTCTCGCTCGCGCTCGCCGCCTTCTGGCCGGCCCTCGTCGCCCACGGGCCGCTGGCCACGAGCGACGCCTGCGGCGCTCTCTTCTTCACACTCGGCGCCTGGTCGCTGTGGCAGTTGTTCCACCGGATCACGCCCGCCACGCTCGCCGCCGCCTGCCTCGCGCTCGGCCTCGCTCCGATCGCCAAGCATTCGAGCGTGATGCTCGCGCCGGTCGCACTTGTGTACCTCGCCGTGATCGCTGTCCTCGGCCGCCCGCTCGTCGTCGATCTCGGCCCCTGGAAAACGGTCATCCGCGGCCGCTCGCAGCGGACCGCCCTCGCATTCGCTTCGCTGATCGTCCCGCTCGCGGCCGCTGTGTTTTTCATCTGGGCGTCATGCGGTTTTCGATACGACGCCGCTGGGCCCGGCTGCGGTCCGCTCGAGTATCGTCGCTACACAACGCTCGACTCCTGCAACGAGCATGCCGGCGGCATCGGCCGACTGTGCGACCTGCTCGCCGCATGGCGTCTCCTGCCTGAGGGCTGGATCTACGGGTTGAGCTACGTCGGGGCCACCGTGCGGATTCGCAATGCGTTTGCCATCGGTCAGTATTCGAGCGACGGCTGGTGGTGGTACTTCCCGCTCTGCCTCGCGATCAAGAACACGCTGCCTTCGCTCGCCCTTTCGCTGTGGGGCATCGGCACCATCTGCCGCGGCATCCTGCGGAGCATCGGCCGCCGCGTGCCGCTCGATCCGGCGACGTACGACAGTCTCGCGCCCCTCGGCATCCTGGTCGTCCTCTGGCCGACGTTTCTCACGAGCCACCTGAATATCGGCGAACGCCATCTGTTGCCGTCGTACCCGCCGCTGATGGTGCTGGCGGGCGGAGCCCTAGCCACCGCGTCGTCGGCGTGGGCCTGGCGGGCCGTCGTCATCCTGCTCGCCCTCCACGCCGGCGACGTCGCGAGCCGCTGGCCCTCCACGCTCGCCTATTTCAATCAGATCGTGCCGCGGGGCCGCGAGTATCAGTGGCTGGTGGACTCGAATCTCGACTGGGGCCAGGATCTGCTGCGGCTGCGGAAGTGGCTCGAGAGGCATGCTGCCGACAACGAGCGAGTCTATCTTTACTATTTCGGCAGTGACCTACCGGAACATACGCTTCCCAATGCGGAGATTCTGGGGTTCGCGCCAGAAATAGGAACCCCGCAGTCTTTGCAGCCGGGTCTCTACTGCATGAGTGCGACGTCTCTGCAGGCCGTGTACGAGCGCCCCGCGGCATGGTGGTGCGAAAGACATGAAGAGACCTACCAGCGGTCACGCGAATATGTTCGGCGGTCTGCGGCCAATCGCGGCCAGCCAGTTTCCGCTGACGCAGTCGCCACAGCGGATCCCGGTGTTTTCGGTCCCGACACCATGGAGCCAGCAGACTTGGCGCTCGGGGGACTCGCCAACGCTACCCCCCACGACCTGGCGACGTATGCCTTCACCATTCTCCAGACGGCGCGGCTCCGGGCATACCTCCGACAGCACCCGCCGGATGCTTCCGCGGGCGGTTCGATTCTGATCTTTTCTCTGTCTGAGGCAGAACTTCAGGCGGCTCTCACGGGGCCGCCTGCCGAACTCCGCCCAAAGTGCTGGGAGAGCGATCGCGGCGCAGCAGTCGCACCACTTATCCGCCGTGCCGATTCGCTCATCGCCCAGGGCAAATGTGGCGACGCAATCCCGCTGCTCGTAGAAGCCTGTGGCATGAACGACCTCAATCCGGTCCCCTGGGGACTGCTCGCGATTGCCTACGCTGACAACGGCCGGGAAGCCGAGGCGATGCGGGCATTTCGCAGGGCGATTCGCCTGGCGCCAAAGTCCGCTGAGCATCTTTATAACCGCGGCACCTTCCACGTGAAGCGCGGCCACATCGAGGCAGGCATCGCCGACTACGACGCGGCGATTGTCGCCGACCCCAGCTTCCGGCAAGCATACTTCAATCGTGGCGTCGCGATGCTGAGAACGGGCAAAAAGCCGGAGGCAATCGCCGATTTTGCGCGGTTTCGGGATCTTGGAGGCGAACTGCCGGTAGCGCTCGAGCCCCTTCTCGAGAACGCCGGCCCGGAGCGCCGGCCATGATCGCGATCGGCCAACGTCACCGTCGGCTCCATGAACTCCTGATCGTGGTATCGCTGCTGGCCGCGCATCTGGCTCTTGTGTTCACCGCCACGCTCGATGCCACAGCAACCTACGACGAGATCCTGCACATCGCCTCCGGGCTGAACTACTGGCGATCGGGTGACTATCGCTTCCAGCCGGAAAACGGCAACCTGCCCCAGCGCTGGTGCGCGGTGCCGGTGCTTCTCTTGAACCCGCGGTTCTCCGAGGACGCCGCCGCCACGCAGGCTGCCGACGCCATGCGGATCGGTCGCGGGCTGCTCTACCGCTCCGACATCTCGCCGCAACTGATCATGGCGGTGGCTCGCCTCGGCTCCGTTGCCTGGTCGCTCGCCCTCTGCCTCGTCGTATTCTTCTGGTCGAAGTCATTGTTCGGCTTCGGGGGCGGGGTCGTGTCGCTCGCCCTCGCGGCCTTCTGGCCCGCGGTCGTGGCCCACGGCCCGCTGGCTACGAGCGATGTGTGCGGCGCACTCTTCTTCACGCTCGGCGGATGGTCGCTCTGGGAACTGCTGAATCGGGTGAGCGGCCGCACGCTGGCCGCCGCGGCTGCCGCGGTCGGCCTCGCAGCGATCGCGAAGCACTCGAGCGTCGTTCTGGCACCGGTCGCACTCGCCTTTCTCGTGGTGGTGCTCATCGCCGCGAGGCCGCTGCCGGTTCGGCTTGGTTCCTGGTCTACGACGGCGGCGAGCCTGCAGGCCCGAGCATGGATCGCCATGGCAAGCCTCGCGATTCCACTGGCTGCGGCCGCCGGCTGCATTTGGGCATCGTGCGGGTTTCGCTATCTGCCAGTGCCGGGCGGCGATGCCGGGCTCAACTATTACTGGTTCGACACGCTCACCGAATGCGTCGGCCACGCGGGGGGCGTCGGCCTGATCTGCGAGTGGCTTGGCAGCCTGCGATTGCTGCCCGAGGCGTGGCTCTGGGGCATGAGCTACGTCGCCGCCCGAAGTAGCCATCGCTATGCGTTTGCGATCGGCGAGCACTCCGTGTTCGGATGGTGGTGGTTTTTTCCGCTCTGTCTGGCGATCAAAAACACGCTTCCTGCCCTTGCCCTCTGCGGCTGGGGCCTGGTGCGGCAGGTGGCGGCGATCGCCGCCGATCTGCGGGGCCGGCTGCCGCTGCGGGGCGAGACGTGGGGCTGCGTGCCGCTCGTGATCATGCTTGCCGTGCTCTGGCCGATCTTTCTGACGAGCCATCTGAATATCGGCGAGCGGCACCTGCTCCCGTCGTATCCACCGCTCATGATCCTCGCCGGCAGCGTATGGCGGGCGGCGACCTCCCTCCGGCTGAAAGCCTTCATCGTGCTCCTCCTCGGCCTACATGCCGCGGATGTCATGGGCCATTGGCCGGCGACGCTCGCCTATTTCAACCAGATCGTGCCCCGCGGTCGGGCCCATGAGTGGCTCGTCGATTCGAGCCTCGACTGGGGCCAGGATCTGGGCCGGCTCGCGCGGTGGCTCGACCGCAACCGGCGGCCGGGCGAGCCGGTGTATGTCACCTATTTCGGCGGCGTGCGGCCCGACACCACGCTCGCCGATTTCGAGCTGCTCGGCCTGCCGCCGGAGTGGGGCATTCGGCAGTCGTTGCGGCCGGGGCTGTATTGCGTAAGCGCGACGGCGCTCCAGGGCGTGGCCGATCGCCCGCGCGGCCCGTGGTGCCGCACGTTCGAAGATGCCTACCGCGCCGCGGGCGAATGGCTTGCGAAACACGAGAGCGACGACGACGAAGCGTCGGCACGGCAGCTGCTCGCCCCCCTCACCCGCAATCGCGACGAACTGGGCGTCCTGTCGCTTGGCGAGCCGCCATCCGACCATGCCCTCGCCGTCGCCGCCTTCAACATCCTCCAGGCCGGCCGGCTCAAGGCGTTCCTGCGGCACCACCCGCCGGATGCCGTCGTCGGCGGGTCGATCCTCGTGTTCCGGCTCACCGCCACCGACATCGAGCAGGCCTTGCACGGCCCGCCCGCGGAACTTGCCGCGCAATCGTGGTTCGAGCGGGAGCGCTATGGCACGGCCGACGAGCTCGTCCGGCAGGGCCGGCGGCATCTCAATGATGACGAGCCCCACGAAGCTCTGGCTGTATTCCAGTCGGCGACGAGGCTCTATTCCGGCGACCCGCGAGCCTGGGACGGCCTCGCCGTCGTCTGCCAGGCGCTCGGCGACCCTGAGCGCGCGGCGCACGCGGAGCGGCGTCGCGACCGGCTCCAGGCCCGGCTGAACGCAGCGGAGCCTGAGCGATGACCGCCAGCGACGTGCAGGCGTGGCTGACCCGCCACCCGCGGATGATTCTCGCGATCGCAGCCGTAGCGGCGATCGCCGCCTACGCCCCGAGCCTGCGTGGCCCATTCCTCTTCGACGACCTATCCGAGATCGTGGACAACCCCGCGATCCGCACGCTCGTGCCGCCGTGGCGGCCAATGTTCGAGGGGGGAGAGCTGCCGCATCGGCCGATTCCCTATCTCTCGTTCGCCGCCAACTATTCGTTCGGCAGGGTGCTCTCGGCGGTCGTCGGCACGGCGCCGCTCGATCCGCTGCCGTATCACCTCGTCAACGTGGCAATTCATCTCCTCAACGGCTGGCTGCTGTATCACGTTGCGAGCATGCTCCTTGCCCGCCGCCGGCCTGACCATATCGGCTCCTTTTCACCTTCGACAGTCGCTGCGATCGCGGCGGCCCTCTGGCTCGTGCATCCGCTCCAGTCGCAGGCCGTGAGCTATGTCTACCAGCGGATCGAACTGCTCGCGGCCTGTTCCGCGCTGGCCACCGCCGCTGCGTTCCTGAAGGCCGCCGGATCCCCGCGTCCGCTGCCCTGGGTCGCCGCAGCCGTAGTGGCCTGCGGCCTCGGCATGGCCTGCAAGGAGTGGGTCGTGGTCGCGCCGATCGTGATCCTGCTCCTCGACCGGGCGTTTGTGGCACCGTCGTTCCGCGAGATCATCGCCCGGCGCGGCGGCTGGCACCTCGCCCTCTTCGCAACCTGGCCGATCCTGTTCGCCGTCGTGGCCATCGAGCGGCACCGGTACCCCGAGGCGGGCTTTTCCCCCTGGCAGTCGCTCGTCTATGCGGCCAACCAACCGGTGGTGATCCTCTGGTATCTGTCGCGGCTGGTGATTCCGGTGGGGCTTTCGATCGATCATGGCGCCGTGCTCCGGCAGGATGTCTTGGGCGGCGACGCCTGGCTGCTGCTACTTGCTGGCGCCGCGCTGGCCCTCGTCGGCTGGGCCGCGGTCGCGCTGCCACGGCGGCCGGCTGCCGCATTTTCGATCCTCGCGTTTCTGCTTCTGCTCGCCCCCACGTCGAGCCTCCTGCCCGTGCAGGACGTCTGCGTGGAGCATCGGATGTATCTGGCCGCGGCGATTCCGATCACCGCAGTGGTGGCGTTGGTTGCAAGCCACACGCAGATGTTGCTGCCCGTCGCGGCAACGGCGGTCGTCGTCCTGGCCACGTTGACTGCGGCCCGCAATACCGTCTACCGCTCACCGCTCGCCGCCTGGCACGACGCCGTCGTGAAGAGCGGCGGCAGTTCCCGCTCGCTCTCCCGCTACGGCACCGAGCTCTCGAAGCTCGATCGCCATGACGACTCAATCGCCGCCTGCACGGCTGCCGTCGAGCGCAATCCCGTCAATCCCGTGCCGTATGCGGCGCTGGCCGCCGCCCTGCTCAACGCCGATGAGCCCGCGCGGGCGGCAGACGCCTGCCGGGCCGGCCTGGACACTGCGCGTGACGGACAAGCGGGGTTTCGCGATCCCGTCATCGACCGGCTGGGCATGTACCTCGGCCTCGCCCTCGATCGGCTTGGAGACCCGCGGGGCGAGCCCCTGCTCCGCACGGCCGTCGAGCGGCTCCCTGACTCGCTCGCCGCCAAGGAGCATCTGGCGCGGGCGGTCATACGGACCGACCCGGAGGCCGCGGCCGTGCTCTGGTCGCAGATCGCCGCCGCGGCGCCCGACGACCCCTATGTGGTCTTCAACCTCGGCTCGGTGGTCGCCCGGTTCGACCCCGCGGCGGCGCTCGATCTCCTGGGCCGTGCGATCGCCCTTGATCCGAACAACCCCGACGCCCACAACAATCTCGGCAACGCATTTCTCATACTCGGCCGTCATGCTGACGCCATGAACGCCTACCGTCGCTGCATCGAGCTTGCCCCCGGGCATCCGCAGGCGGCCGCGAATCTTGAACGGCTTGGTGCCGGGAGCCGGTGAGGCAGAATGAGCGGCATGAACGACGCTGTTTCGGTCACCCTTTCCGACGCTGCGCCCGCTGAGCCGACGTCGCGGCCGACGACGCCAGCAGGCCTCTCATGGCTCGAACGTGCCCTGATTGCAGCCGCGCTCGCGGCGGCGCTCACGTGGCTCTGGCTCTCGTGGTGCATCTTCCCCCTGCGGAGTTGGAACGACATCCGCCTCGCGCCCACGTTTGCCCTGAAACTCGGTCTCCCGCTCTATCCCGGCGCCGACGGGGCGGCGAGCACGTGGATGTATGGCCCGCTTCCGGTCTGGCTCAACTGGCCGGCCACCTGGATGCCGGGGCCTGGGGAGGCTCTGTTCTTGGCGGGCGGCATGAACATGGCATTCCAAGTTGCCGCAATTGTTGCGGTCTGCCTCGCCTGGCCGACGCCTCGCTCGGGCCCGATCTCGCTCGGCGGCCGGCTGCTGGCCGCCGCCGTCACGATCGCGATCTGGCCCTGGGCCAACTGGC
>Ga0172372_10005566_pt1 | contig 17494 bp, 16 predicted proteins | sample LakKiv5m_2_FD_114544 | JGI IMG/M metagenome (GOLD analysis project Ga0172372, IMG submission 114544) | Freshwater microbial communities from Kabuno Bay, South-Kivu, Congo - kab_092012_9.5m | ecosystem: Environmental > Aquatic > Freshwater > Lake | place: Democratic Republic of the Congo...
CGCAGGGTGTCCTTGAGTGTGTCGACGGTGTCGAACAGCGGCTCCTTGTCCTCCTGGTTGTCCTTGTTGTAGGCCAGGGGCTGGCCCTTCATCAAGGTGATCAGGCCCATCAGGTGGCCCACCACGCGGCCGGTCTTGCCGCGCGCCAGTTCGGGCACGTCGGGATTTTTCTTCTGCGGCATGATGGAACTGCCGGTGGTGAAGCGGTCGGCGATCTTCACGAAACCGAAGTTCTGGCTCATCCACAGGATCAGCTCTTCCGAGAAGCGGCTGATGTGCACCATGCACAGCGAAGCGGCGGCGGTGAATTCGATGGCGAAGTCGCGGTCGCTCACGCCGTCCAGGCTGTTCTGGCACACCGCAGGGGACCCGTGGGCGTCCACCATGCCCAGGGTCCTGGCGACGCGTTCGCGGTCCAGCGGGTAGGTGGTGCCGGCCAGCGCGGCGCTGCCCAGCGGCAGGCGGTTGGTGCGGCGGCGCACGTCGGCCATGCGCTCGGCGTCGCGGCTGAACATCTCCACATAGGCCAGCAGGTGGTGCGCAAAGCTCACCGGCTGGGCCACCTGCAGGTGGGTGAAGCCGGGCAGGATCACGTCCACGTTCTGCTCGGCCACGTCCACCAGGGCGACCTGCAGCTCCTTGAGCAGGTCGCTGATGAGGTCGATCTCGCCGCGCAGCCACAGGCGCACGTCGGTGGCCACCTGGTCGTTGCGGCTGCGGCCGGTGTGCAGGCGCTTGCCGGCGTCGCCCACCAGCTGGGTCAGGCGCGCCTCGATGTTCAGGTGCACGTCTTCCAGGTCCAGCTTCCACTCAAACGTGCCGGCCTCGATCTCGGCGCGGATCTGGGCCATGCCGCGCTCGATGTCGGCCAGGTCGCTGGCGCTGATGATGCGCTGCGCCGCCAGCATCTCGGCGTGTGCCAGGCTGCCGGTGATGTCGGCCAGCCAGAGGCGCTTGTCGAAGAACACGCTGGCGGTGTAGCGTTTGACCAGCTCGCTCATGGGCTCCGAAAACAGGGCGGACCAGGCTTGCGATTTGGTGTCGAGTTGGTTGGTGGACATGGTGAAGCCGATGGCTCGTGAGAAGGCTGCGGGTGGGGTGGGTGGTGCCGTACGGCAGGCGCGCGCGGGGGTTTTCACACTGGCCGTGGCGACCCGGTCAGCCTATAGTTCTACCCCATGAAAGACTCCCGAATTTTATCTGCCTTCCAGGAGCTGCCCCATGCACAGGGCGCGCTGCCGTTGTCGCAGATGCCGGAGCTGCACCGCACCAAACAGTACCTGTTCGACACCTGCCAGGTGGGCGTGGTGCTGCGGGCGGTGGTGTTCGTGCAGGCCATCGTGCTGGTGGGCTCGCTGTTCGAGACCAGCGGCTTGATGGCCTGGGTGGGTCTGACCATGCTGCTGACCGGCGCCGCACAGCCGGCGGTGGTGATCTGGCTGCTGGTGGTCTGTCTGTTCAAGAAGCCGCTGGACCGCCTGCCCCAGGCCGCGCAATGGGCGGTGGCGGTCAGCCTGGGGGCGCTGGCGGCGCTTTACGGTTGTGCGTTGCTCTGGTGGCTGGACCTGCTCGAACGCGCGCCCTGGCTGGCCAGTGCGGCCGCCGGTGCTCTGGTGTCGGCGGTGATGGTGGCCGCGCTGGTCTGGCGGGACCTGGCCCGCATGCCGGCCGGCACCACGGCGCGGCTGACCGAGCTGCAGGCGCGCATCCGGCCGCACTTTCTGTTCAACACGCTCAACAGCGCCATCGCCCTGGTGCGCGAGGAGCCAGCCAAGGCCGAGAGCCTGCTCGAAGACCTCAGCGAGTTGTTCCGCCACGCGCTGGCCGATTCGAAAGAGGCGCGCCCGCTGTGGCAGGAGCTGGAACTGGCGGAGCACTACCTGGCGATCGAGCAGGTGCGCTTTGGCGAGCGCCTGAAGGTGGAATGGAACCTGGACGCCGCCGCGGCCAAGGCCAAGCTGCCGCCCCTGATCCTGCAGCCGCTGGTGGAAAACGCGGTCAAGCACGGTGTGGAGCCCAGCCCCACCGGCGCCACGGTGCGCATCACCACCCAGCGCCGCGGCAGCGTGGTGGTCATCAAGGTCACCAACACCGTGCCGGCCGGCTCGGGCGCCCGTGGCAACGGCCTGGCGCTGGACAATGTGCGCCAGCGCCTGAACCTGCTGCACGATGTGCAGTGCCGCTTCCAGAGCGCCCTGGTCAACGGGGTGTTTCAGGTTCGGCTGGAAATCCCGGTATAAACGTTGGTATTCATTGGGATGGAGCACGCCATGGCATTGAAGGTTCTGATCGTGGACGACGAAGCGCTGGCCCGCTCGCGCCTGCGCACCCTGCTGGGTGACTGCACCGAGCCGCGCGCCGAGGTCGTGGGCGAGGCCGGCAATGCCGTGCAGGCGATGGAGCTGATCCCGCGCACCGGCTGCGATCTGGTGTTGCTGGACATCCACATGCCTGGTGTGGACGGTATCGCACTGGCCAGTGCGCTGCGCGAGCTGGGGGCGCCGCCCGCGGTGGTGTTCGTCACCGCCCATGCCGAGCACGCGGTGCAGGCCTTCGAGCTGGAGGCGGTGGATTACCTGACCAAACCGGTACGCCTGGAGCGCCTGCAGCAGGCGCTGCAGAAAGTGCAGCGCGCGCGCAGCACGGGGGAGGGTGCGCTGGACGTGCCGGGCCTGGGTGAGGCGCTGATCATCCAGGAGCGCGGGCGCAGCGAGCGCGTGGCGCTGTCCGACATCATCTACCTCAAGGCCGAGCTCAAGTACATCACCGTGCGCACGGCTGAGAAAGAACACATCTACGACGGCGCGCTCAGCGACCTCGAACAGAAGTACGCCCACCTGTTTGTGCGTGTGCACCGCAACGCCCTGGTGGCGCGCCGCTGCGTGCGGGCGGTGGAAAAGCACAACGACCCGGTGGAGGGCGAGGGCTGGACGGTGCGGCTCGATGGCGTGGACGAGCGGCTGTCGGTTTCGCGCCGTCAGCTCGCGGCTGTCCGTGAAGCCCTGATGGGGTGACGTGTTGTGCGTTGTCGGTGCTCCGGTCGTCGGCGACCGGGGTGACCGGCTCCGCGAATGTCCCCCGCCAGGGGCTGCGCCCCCGGCTCCTCCTTTATTTCGCTGCGCCGGTCACCCCGATCACCGACGACCTGCAGGCATGCCAGCCTGACGTGCGCAAATCCGTCCCTGGCTGGGCGGTGCAGGGCGTGCTGTGCAGCGAAGTAGAGGAGGAGACGGCCGAAGGCCGTCGGGGGACATGAGCGGAGCAGTGCGCCCTGTGCCGCCCAGCAACGCCCGGGTGCTTGTATGCGCTGCTTTCCTCAAACCTCGGCGGCCTCGATGAGGAAGCGCACCCGCCGCTGACCCTGCCATTCATCGGCATCGAGCCGGAACGCGATCTTCACCGTTGAAGGCAGCGGCTCGGTGTGGCTGAACCACATGCCGTCCACCGGTTCGCCCTGGTGCTTGAGCTTCAGGGCCAGGTGCTTCTCGCCCACCAGCCGCTGGCTGATCACCTGCACCTCTTCGCAGAACACCGGCGGCGCAAAACCCTGGCCCCAGACCTCGGCGTGCAGCGTGTCCACCAGGTCGGCGCGGCGGTACTGCTTGTCGAGGGCGCCGTCGGCTTCGAGCTTGCGCTGCAGCGTGGCGGCGTCCAGCCATTCGTGCGCGACTTGCGCAAAGGCCTGTTCGAAGGTGTCGATGTGTTCTTCGTCAATGGTGCAGCCCGCGGCCATGGCATGCCCCCCGAAGCGCAGCAGCACGCCCGGGTGGCGCTTGGCGACCAGGTCCAGCGCGTCGCGCAAATGGAAACCCGGGATGGACCGGCCCGAGCCCTTGAGTTCGTGCTCCTTGCCCTCGGCGCCGCTGGCCGCGAACACGAAGGTCGGGCGGTGCAGCTTGTCCTTCAGGCGCGAGGCCACGATGCCGACCACGCCCTCGTGGAAATCAGGGTCGAACACGGTGATGGCCGGCGGCGGCTCTTCGCTCTCGTCGAACAGCTCCTCCACGATCATCAGCGCCTGTTCGCGCATCTCGCCTTCAATCGTCTTGCGCTCGCGGTTGATGCCGTCCAGCGTGCGCGCCAGTTCGTCGGCGCGGCCGGGGTCGTCGGTCAGCAGGCATTCGATGCCCAGCGTCATGTCGGCCAGGCGGCCGGCGGCGTTCAGGCGCGGGCCGAGCGCAAAACCGAAATCGAAGGCGCTGGCCTTGGCGGGCTGACGCGCCGCCACCGCGAACAGCGCGGCCATGCCGGGCGGCATGGCGCCGGCGCGCACGCGCTTCAAGCCCTGCGCCACCAGGCGGCGGTTGTTGGCGTCGAGCTTCACCACGTCGGCCACCGTGCCCAGGGCCACCAGCGGCAGCAGGGTGTCAATCTTCGGCTGTGGAACCCGCGCCCCCACGCTCCCCGCTGCGCGTGGTTCGCTGCCCCCCGAGGGGGCTGCCCCGCCTTGGGGCGGCCCGGCGGCGTGGTGGGCATCGAACACCCCGCGCTCACGCAACTCGGCGCGCAGCGCCAGCAGCACGTAGAACATCACGCCCACGCCGGCGATGCTCTTGCTCTCGAAGCCACAGCCGGGCTGGTTGGGGTTGACGATGGTGCAGTCCTGCGGAAGCACCACCGCGCCGTCGATGACCGCGGGCAGGTGGTGGTCGGTCACCAGCACGTTCAGACCGGCTTCGCGCGCCGCGCGCACGCCGGCCACGCTGGCGATGCCGTTGTCCACCGTCACCAGCCAGTCGGCGCCGCGCTGCTTGACGCGCTGTGCGATGGAGGGCGTGAGGCCGTAGCCGTCGGTCACGCGGTCGGGCACCAGGTACTCGACCTTGTCCCAGCCCATCGGCGCGCCCAGCAGCTTGAGGCCGCGCACGCCCACGGCGCAGGCGGTGGCGCCGTCGCAGTCGTAGTCGGCCACGATGCAGATGCGCTGACCGGCGGCCATGGCGTCGGCCAGCTGCCGGGCGGCGTCGTGCGCGCCTTTCATTTGCGCCGGCGGGATCAGCAGGGCCAGGGCGTCGTCGAGCTGCTCTTTGGCGGTGATGCCGCGGGCGGCGAACAGGCGGGCCAGCAGCGGATGCAGGCCGGCCTGCTCCAGCGCCCAGGCGGCGCGCGGCGGCACGTCGCGGGTGATGATCTTCATAGGTCTTTCAGGGTGTCGCTGATGGGCGCGTCGCCGAACAGCCGTTTGATCGAGCGGCCCAGCCGCGCCAAGCCGCCGGCGCGCACCGTGGTCCAGGTGCGGGCGTGGCGTTCGCCGCATAGGGTGAGGGTGACGGGCTCGCCGCGCCGTGCGGCGGCCAGCAGGGTGGCGATACCGCCGTTGTCCAGGGTCTGCCAGGCCTGTTGCCAGGCCGCCCAGTCGCCGCGCAGCGCGGCCTGGCGCAGCGTGTCGGGCATGCGGGGCGGTTCGCGCAGTTCGGGTGCGGTCGCCAGGGCACCGGCGCCGTGCACCCAGAAGCCGTTGATGGCGGTTTGCCCGCGCGCAGCCCGTGCGTCATGCACCGGGTGGCTGTAGAACAGCATCTGTGCTTCGCTCTGCAGGCGCTGCAGCAGCCGCGCCTGGGGGAGCGTGCTGTTGTCGGGCATCCAGTCGCGCGCCGGGCGGCCGCTCACGCGGTCCAGGCTGGCGCAGGTCAGGTCGCGCAGGGGCTCGCCGCGGGCATGCCATTCGGTCGGGCTGTCCCAGCGCAGGGTGAGGCCGTCTTCGCCGCACAGCGGCGCGAAGGCGTCGAACAGGGCTTTCGAATCGGCCGCGTCCAGCCCCAGGCCGGCGCCCGGCACCACCAGCACCTGGTCCATACCCACCTGGTAGTGGCAGAGGCTGAAGAAGGCCTGCGGCTCGGTGGGGGTGTCGCTCTGCGCCGCCGCCCAGGGGATGGCGCCATCGGCCACCGGCAGGCCCAGGGCGCGGGCCAGGGCGCGTTCGTGCGGTGGGCTCAGCTGGTGGTCATCGCCGCGGTCGGCGGTCTGTTCGGCCAGCAGCGGCAGCAGGGCTTGCAGGTTCGGTAGTTGAAGGGTGGCCAGCAGGGCCTGGCATTCGGGTGCGCTGGCGGCGGCAAAGGGAACCAGCAGGTGGCGGGGCGAATCGGCAGACGGGGCGGGCATGCCGCGATTGTCGGGGATGCCACAATGCCCCCAACTTTCCGGACCCATGCAAACCCCTTACGAACTCCTCCTGGGCTGGCGCTACACCCGCGCCGGCCGCGCCACCCGCCGCAACGGCTTCATTTCCTTCATCTCGGGCGTGTCCATGCTGGGCATCGCGCTGGGGGTGGCGGCGCTCATCATCGTGCTCTCGGTCATGAACGGCTTCCAGAAGGAGGTGCGCGACCGGATGCTGGGCGTGCTCTCGCACATCGAGATCTTCGAGCCCGGTGGCCAGGCCATCCCGGGCCTGGACGACACGCTGGCCCGCGTGCGCGCCCACCCCGAGGTGGTGGGCGCTGCGCCCTATGTGGGCGCACAGGCACTGATCGCGCGCGGTGAAGACATGAAGGGCGCGCTGGTGCGCGGCATCGACCCGGCGCAGGAACCGCAGGTGACCGACTTGGCGGCCGACCTGTCACAGACCGTGCTGCCGCGCCTGGTGGCGGGCGAATTTGGCGTCATCCTGGGCGGTGAACTGGCGCGCAGCCTGGGGGTGGGCGTCGGGGATGTGGTGACGCTGATCGCGCCCAGCGGCCAGGTCACGCCGGCCGGCGTGGTGCCGCGCATCCGCCAGATGACGGTGGTGGGCAGCTTCGATTCGGGTCACTACGAATACGACTCGGCGCTGGCCCTTCTGCACACCGAGGACGCGGCGCGCATTTTTCGCGTGGAAGGACCGACCGGCATCCGCGTGAAGATCCAAGACCTGCACGAGGCCCGGCTGGTCGCCATCGACCTGGCTTCCCAGCTCGACCCCGGCCTGCTGGTGCGCGACTGGACGCGGCAGAACCGCACCTGGTTTGCCGCTGTGGAGCTGGAAAAACGCATGATGCGGATCATCCTCACGCTCATCGTGGCGGTGGCGGCGTTCAACCTGGTGTCCACGCTGGTGATGACGGTGACCGACAAGCGCGCCGACATTGCCATCCTGCGCACGCTGGGCGCGAGCCCGCGCAGCATCATGGGCATCTTCATGGTGCAGGGCGCGATGGTCGGCATCCTTGGCACCGCGCTTGGCCTGCTGCTCGGCCTGGGTGTGGCGTTCAACATTGAAACCCTGGTGCCCGCGCTGGAACGCGCCCTGGGCGCCAGTTTCCTGCCGCAGGACGTGTACCTGATCAGCCGCGTGCCCAGCGATCCGCAGCAGCGCGACATCCTGCCGGTGGCGTTGACCTCGCTGGTGCTGGCGTTCGTGGCCACCATCTACCCGAGCTGGCGCGCCAGCCGCGTCAATCCGGCGGAGGCCCTGCGTTATGAGTGAATTGAACCCCCACGCTCCGCCGCTGCGCGGGTCGCTGCCCCCCGGGGGGGCTGCCCATGGCTTGGGGCGACCCGGCGCCATGTGCGATACGGTTCTACAGGCCCAGGGCCTGACCAAGCGCTTCACCGAAGGCCGGCTCGACGTGACGGTGCTCAAAGGCGTGGACCTGACGGTGCGCAAGGGCGAGACGGTCGCCATCGTCGGCGCCTCGGGCTCCGGCAAGAGCACCTTGTTGCACCTGCTGGGTGGGCTGGATGCGCCCACAGCGGGCAGTGTCACGCTCATGGGCCAGAACCTGGCCGGTTTGAGCGCGTCGCAGCAAGGTGTGCTGCGCAACCAGCACCTGGGTTTTGTGTACCAGTTCCACCACCTGCTCCCTGAGTTCAGTGCCCGTGACAACGTCGCCATGCCGCTGTGGATCCGCCGCCTGGCGCGGGCCGAAGCGGGTGAGCAGGCGGCCCGGGTGCTGGCCAAGGTGGGCTTGTCCGAACGCCTGGCACACCGCCCGGCCGAACTCTCGGGTGGCGAGCGCCAGCGCGTGGCCATCGCGCGTGCCTTGGTCACGCAGCCGGCCTGCGTGCTGGCCGACGAGCCCACCGGCAACCTCGATCGCAACACCGCCGACGGCGTGTTCGAGCTGATGCTGCAGCTGGCGCGCGACCAGGGCACGGCCTTCATCGTCGTCACGCACGACGAGGCGCTGGCCGCGCGTTGCAGCCGCGTGCTGCGCCTGACCACGGGCGTGTTGACATGAAGCACCCCCTGCGCCGCTGCGCGGCTTCCCCCTCTCTCGCCTGTGGCGGGAGGGGGACGCACCCTGTGGCCGGGCCCAGCCCGCTCCACGGGTGCCCTGGACGGGGCGTGGGTAGCGCGCTGGCGTGGTGAGCCACTGACCTGGCACGGTCCGGCCATGTGGATCGACACCCACGCGCACCTGGATGCCCCGGAGTTCGGAGCGGACCATGGCCTCGCGCTGAGCGCGCGGGCGTTGGCGCTTGAGCGCGGCGTGGGGCTGTGCGTGATACCGGCCGTGATGCGGCGCAACCTGGACACCGTGCGCCTGCTGGCGCATCGCCTGTGCGATGCGTACGCGCTGGGCATCCACCCCCTCTACGTGCCGCAGGCCCAGGACGATGACCTGGACGCGCTGGATGCCGCGCTGACCGCGCACGCAGGCGACCCGCGCCTGGTGGCGGTGGGCGAGATCGGGCTGGATTTTTTTGTGCCCGCGCTGTGCGAACCCGCCATGCGCGAGCGGCAGGCGCACTTCTACCGAGCACAGCTGCGCCTGGCCCGAAAGCACGGTCTGCCGGTGATCCTGCACGTGCGCAGGAGCGCCGACCTGTTGCTCAAGCACCTGCGCGAGCTGCCCACCGGCGGCGGTATCGCGCACGCCTTCAATGGCAGCCCGGAGCAGGCCCAGGTCTTCCTCGAGCACGGCTTTGCGCTGGGCTTCGGTGGTGCCACCACCTTCGAGCCGTCCCGGCGGCTGCGCGCGCTGGCGGTGGATCTGCCACTGTCGGCGCTGGTGCTGGAGACCGACGCGCCCGACATCCCGCCCCAATGGCTGTACGCCACCGCCGCCGAACGCGCGGCCGGTCGGTCCCAGGGCCTGAACACGCCGGCCGAGCTGCCGCGCATCGGCGCCGTGATCGCCGGTTTGCGCGGCATCACGCCCGTCGCACTGGCCGAAGCAACCACCGCCAACGCGCAGCGCGTGCTGCCGCGGTTGGCGGCGCTGCTGCCGCCATGACCCGGCTGGTCGGTCTGCCACCGGTCATCGCGCCCGACACGCGGCTGCTGGTGCTGGGCAGTTTTCCGGGCGTGGCGTCGCTGCGGGCGCAGCAGTATTACGGGCACCCGCAGAACCAGTTCTGGAAGATCCTGTCGGCGCTGTGGTCGGTGGACCTGGTGGGTATGGGTTACGCAGATCGCATCGGCACGGTGCGTGAGCGGGGTCTGGGCATCTGGGACGTGTACGGCGCCTGCGAGCGCGAGGGCAGTCTGGACAGTGCCATCCGCCATGCCGAACTCAACGACTTCGCCTGGCTGCGGCAGCAATGCCCGGGGTTGCAGGCGGTGGCCCACAACGGGGGCGAGAGCTTTCGGCACGCGAAGCACACGCGCGCGCTGGGGCTGCCGGTGCACCAGCTGCCCTCCACCAGCCCGGCGAACGCCAGCTGGTCGTTTGAGCGCAAACTGGCGGCGTGGCACGCGGTGTTCATTCGGTATTCGCTGGCGTAGACCCCGCGGGTTGTTTGCGTGGGGGTGCGCACACCTTCTTGATCAGACGCGGCTGCACGGCGCCCACGCCTTCGCAAGGTGTAGGCCAGCCACGGCCGCGCAAAAAGAAAAGCCGCCCGGCGCGAACACCGGGCGGCTTTCAGTCAACCGTCGAGCGTCAGCCGACCGTGCGGTGCGCCATCGGCGTTTCCGGCACCGGATACCCCGCAGCACCAAAGGTCGAAACAATCGCCTTGTGCGTGTCGAAGTAGACCTGCCAGTAGTGGTCGGTGTGGGTGTACGGCCGCACGCACAGCAGCGGGCCTTCGGGGGTGAACTGCAGGATCTCGATGTCCGGTGCCGGCGAATCCTTCACGTTGGCGATGGCAGCGATGGCCGGGCGCAGGCGGGCGATGGCGTCCTGCACGTCCACGCTGTTGGCCACCTTGGCCACGCAGTCCACGCGGCGGAACGGCTCGGCGCTGAAGTTCTGGATGTTGTCGCCGAACACCTTGTTGTTGCCCACCACCGTCAGCACGTTGTCGGGCGTGAGCACGGTGGTGGCGAACAGGCCCAGTTCCTTGACCGTGCCCAGCGTACCGCCGGCGCTGATGAAGTCGCCCACCTTGTAGGGGCGCAGCACCTGCAGGAAGAGGCCGGCGGCGAAGTTGCCCAGCATGCCGCTCCAGGCCGCGCCGATCGCCAGACCCGCGCCGGCCAGCAGGGCGGCAAACGAGGTGGTCTTGACGCCGAAGATGTCCAGGATGGCCAGCACCAGGATCAGCGTCAGCGTGACCGAGATGATGGACTTGAGGTACTGGATCAGCGTGGCGTCGAGCTTGCGCCCCTTTTCCAGGCCGGCGCCGATCAGCCGCACCGCCAGGCCGATCAGCCAGCGGCCGACGATCCAGGCCGCGATGGCGCCCAGGATCTTCAGCCCGAAGTCGGCCCCCTGGGTGGACAGAAAGTTCCAGATCACTTCCATGTTCATAATCAATCCTTTCAAAGCTTGTGATGCGATCGATGCAGTATTTCCCCGTCGGCCGACCCGGTCGTGACATGCCCGCGCCCGGCCGCGCGACATCCGTGCCAATGTGCGCCGCACTGTGGTTTTCTGACACCACCGGAGCGCCCGCATGAAGGCCGGCGCCAATGCCGCTGCGCGCCGGCGCACCGGTGTGCAGACCCTGCCCGAGGTGACCATCTCCGAAGACAGCGAGGTGCGCTTCCTGCACCTGGGCACCGAGTGGATCCAGGGTTCGATGCTGCTGGATGCGCCGTTCGACATCGAGCTGGACTATGTGCAGCGCATGATGGCGTGGCTGCTGTTTGTCGAGCCCGATTCGGTGTCCAAGCGCCGCGCACTGCAGCTGGGCCTGGGCTCGGCTGCGCTGACGAAGTTCCACTTCAAGAAGCTGCGCATGGACACCACGGCCATCGAGATCAACCCGCAGGTGCTCGCGGTGTGCCGGCAGTGGTTCAAGCTGCCGCCCGACAGCGCCCGCCTGCGCGTGGTGCTGGCCGATGCGGGGCAGGAGATCCGCAACCCCGCCTACACCGGGCAGATCGACGCGCTGCAGGTGGACCTGTACGACCACGAGGCCGCCGCGCCAGTGCTCGACAGCCCGGACTTTTACGCCGACTGCCGCTCGGTGCTGACCGACGACGGTGTGATGACTGTCAACCTGTTCGGCCGCGATGCCAGCTTTGAGCGATCGCTGCAGAGCATCTGCACCGCCTTCGGGGACGACGCGGTATGGGCCTTCAAGCCCACGCGCGAAGGCAATGCCATCGTGCTGGCGCGCCGCCAGGCCGCTGCACCCACGCGGATGGAGCTGCTCGCGCGCGCCGAAGCCATCGAAGCGCGCTGGGGCCTGCCGGCGGTGAAATGGCTGCGCATCTTCAAACCGGTCCGTTGACGCGGGCCTGATCGGAATGGCCATGAAGACGAGTCCTCCTGTACCCCTGATGGCCGGCAATTCGCGGCATCCCCCCGGCCCGCTGGGCTGGCAGACGCTGGTGGGCTGGCTGCAGGCGGACGGCGTCATCAGCGCCGACGAGGCGGCGCGCACCATCGCCCGCTGTGCCAGCGCCCAGAGCACGCTGCACCCGCTGCAGCGGCTGGCCGTGGTCGGCGTGGCCCGTGGCGACGGCACGCTGCTGGATGTGGAAGCGCTCACGCAGTGGCTGGCACCGCGCTGCGGCCTGGACTACGTGCGCATCGACCCGCTGAAGGTGGACGTGGCCAAGGTGGCCGACGTGATGAGCGCGGCCTACGCCGAACGCCACCACGTGCTGCCGGTGCAGGTGGGGCCGGCCGAGGTGGTGGTGGCCACAGCCGAGCCCTTCATCACCGACTGGGTGCCCGAGGTGGAGCGCCAAAGCCGCCGCCGCGTGCGCCTGGCGCTGGCCAGCCCGGGCGAGATCAAGCGCTACACCGCCGAGTTCTTCGCGCTGGCCAAGTCGGTGCGCGCGGCCAGCAAGAGCGGCGGCCAGAACGCCATGGCCAGCTTTGAGCAGCTGGTGGAGCTGGGCAAGGGCAACAAGCAGCTGGACGCCAACGACCAGGGCGTGGTGCAGGTGGTGGACTGGCTGTGGCAGTACGCGTTTGACCAGCGCGCCAGCGACATCCACCTGGAGCCGCGGCGCGAGCAGGGCGTGATCCGCTTCCGCATCGACGGTGTGCTGCACCCGGTCTACCAGATGCCCATGGGGGTGATGAACGCCATGACGGCGCGCATCAAGCTGCTGGGCCGCATGGACGTGGTGGAGAAACGCCGCCCGCAGGACGGCCGCATCAAAACCTTGCGTCCTGAGCGCAACGGCGGACGCGGAGAAGAGGTGGAGATGCGCCTCTCGACCCTGCCCACCGCCTTTGGCGAAAAGCTGGTCATGCGCATCTTCGACCCGGATTCGACGGTCAAAGACCTCGCCGCGCTGGGCTTTGCGCCGCACGACGCGCAGCGCTGGGAAGAGCTCACGCGCCGGCCGCACGGCATCGTGCTGGTGACTGGCCCCACCGGCTCGGGCAAGACCACCACGCTCTACGCCACGCTCAAGCGCCTGGCCACCGAAGAGGTCAACGTGAGCACGGTGGAAGACCCGATCGAGATGATCGAGCCGGCCTTCAACCAGACCCAGGTGCAGCCCCATCTCGACCTGGACTTTGCCCAGGGCCTGCGCGCGCTGATGCGGCAGGACCCGGACATCATCATGGTCGGCGAAATCCGCGACCTGGCCACCGCCGAAATGGCGGTGCAGGCCGCGCTGACCGGGCACCTGGTCTTCACCACCCTGCACACCAACGACGCGCCCAGCGCCATCATGCGGCTGATGGAGTTGGGCATTCCGCCCTACCTCATCAACGCCACCGTGCTGGGCGTGCTGGCGCAACGCCTGGTGCGCACCCTGTGCCCGGCCTGCCGCGTGCGCGAAGACGAAGCCGACGTGAACGCCTCCAGCCAGGCGCTGGCTGAACTTGTCAAGCCCTGGAAGGTCAGCGGCAGCTACCGGCCCTTCAAGCCGGTGGGCTGCGTCGACTGCCGCATGACCGGCTTCCGGGGCCGCATGGGCCTGTACGAACTGCTCACCGTCACCGAAGCGTTCAAGGACAAGGTCAGCCGCGAGCCGCAGATGGAAGCCCTGCGCCGCCAGGCCGTGGCCGACGGCATGCGCCCGCTGCGCCTGGCTGGCGCGGCCCGTGTGGCCGAGGGCTTGACCACGCTGGACGAAGTGCTGGCCACCACGCCGCCGGTGAACGGTTGAGCAAACCCCCGGGGGCATCGGACCCCGCGGCCACACATTGCCGTATATTTTGGCAATGCCCGCGCCACACCGGCGCTGCGCAGCCTTACCCGACCGTTGCACCATGATTCCCATCAAGACCGAATCGGCCTGGCGCGGCACCGTCGACTGCCGCAGCTGCGGCATTCGCGACATGGTGCTGTTCGCCGACCTGCACGAGGACGACTTCAAACTCATCCACGCGCCCATTGACGACCTGGAGTACACGGCGGGCCAGCCCCTGGTGCGCATGGGCGAAACCGCGACCTCGCTCTACACCTTGCGCACCGGCATGATCAAGCTGGTGCGCAACACCATCGACGGGCGCCAGCGCATCGTGCGTGTGCTGCGCGCGGGCGATGTGGTGGGGCTGGAGGCCCTGATGGGCCCGACCTACGATGCCGATGCGATCGCCCTGACGGGCGTGAAGCTCTGCCGCCTGCCGCTGCAGGTGATCCAGCGCCTGAACCGCGAGACCCCGCGTCTGCACCAGCGCCTGCTGGAAAAATGGCACCGCAGCCTCAAAGAGGCCGATGACTGGCTGGCCGAGCTGAACTTCGGCAACGCCCGCCAGCGCGTGGCCGGCCTCATCCTCAAGATGCGTTCGGGCTTTGACTCGTCCGTGGTCACACTGTTCTCGCGCGAGGACATGGGTGCCATGCTCGATCTCAAGCTGGAGACCGTGAGCCGCACGCTCTCGGCCTTCGAGCGCGAAGGGCTGATCGAGCCGCTGGACAAGCAGGGCCGCGTCTACCGGGTGCTCGACGCCGAGCGGCTGGTGGCCCCCAAGCCCGGCGCGGCATGAGGTTGCCAGCGCGCTGACAGCGAAACCCGCCAGCGCTGCCCATAATCGGGCCGATGCCCAGCGCCGCCGTCCCGACACAACCCCATCTCGCCGCCGGCCTGCTGCTGGCCAGTGCCGGGTCGATCGCTTTTTCGGGCAAGGCCATCATCGTCAAGCTGGCCTACCGCCACGGGGTGGATGCGGTCACGCTGATCATGTACCGCATGCTGTTCGCGCTGCCGTTGTTCCTGGCGCTGGCCTGGTGGGCCAGCCGTGGCAAACCGCCACTCACCCGCAAAGACTGGCTGGGCATTCTGGGGCTGGGCGTCACCGGCTACTACCTTGCGAGCTTTCTGGACTTCTGGGGTCTGCAATACATCAGCGCCAGCCTGGAGCGGCTGATCCTGTACCTCAACCCCACTCTGGTGCTCATCCTGGGCTGGGTGCTGTACCAGCGCCGCATCACGCCGCTGCAGGGCCTTGCCATGGCGGTGAGCTACGCCGGCGTGCTGCTGGTGTTTGGCCACGAAGCCGACTTTGCCGGCCCCGACGCGGTGCTGGGCGCGCTGCTGGTGTTCGGCAGTGCGGTGAGCTACGCGGTCTACCTCGTCTACAGCGGTGAACTCGTCAAGCGCCTGGGGTCGATGCGCCTGGTGGGACTGGCCACCAGCGTGGCCTGTGGCCTGTGCCTGCTGCAGTTCGTGCTGCTGCGCCCGCTGGAAGCCGCCACGTCGGTGGCGCCTGCCGTGATCTGGCTCTCGGTGCTCAACGCCACGCTGTGCACCTTTGCGCCGGTGATCATGGTGATGATGGCGATCGAGCGCATCGGCGCCGGCCTGGCGGCGCAGACCGGCATGATCGGCCCCATGTCCACCATCGCCATGGGCGTGCTGATCCTGGACGAGCCGTTCAATGGCTGGATCGTGGCCGGCACCGTGCTGGTGGTGGCGGGTGTTTTTCTCGTGACGCGTTTCGGTTCGGCCGGCGCGGCGAAATGATGTTCTGAACAGGAGACTCGACGATGGATCTGGGTATCAAGGGCAAATGGGCGCTGGTCTGTGGCGCCAGCAAGGGGCTGGGGCTGGGCTGCGCGCAGGCGCTGGCGGCCGAAGGCGTGCACGTGGTCATGGTGGCGCGCGGCGCCGAGGTACTCGCCGCGGCCGCAGCGGGCATTCGGACCAGCGCGCCGGGCGTGCAGGTGATCGATGTGGCGGCCGACATCACCACGCCCGAGGGCCGCGCCGCGGCGTTTGCCGCCCCGGGCGGACCGGGTACCGGTTTCGACATCGTGGTGACCAACGCCGGCGGGCCGCCGCCCGGCGATTTCCGCAGCTGGGACCGTGAGGCCTGGCTCAAGGCGGTGGACGCCAACATGCTCACACCCATCGAGCTGATCAAGGCCACGGTGGACGGCATGGCCGCGCGCGGCTTCGGCCGCATCGTCAACATCACCAGCAGCGCGGTGAAGGCGCCGATCGACATCCTTGGCCTGAGCAATGGCGCGCGCAGTGGGCTGACGGGTTTTGTGGCGGGCGTGGCGCGCAGCGGCCTGGCCGCGCAGGGCGTGACCATCAACAACCTGCTGCCCGGCAAGTTCGACACCGACCGTCTCAAGGGCACGCTGGCCGGTGCGGCCAGCAAGACCGGCAAGAGCGTGGACGAGGTGCGGGCCGCGCAGATGGCCCAGATCCCCGCCAAACGCTTCGGCACACCGGCCGAGTTCGGCGCCATCTGCGCTTTCCTGTGCAGCGTGCAGGCGGGCTACCTCAACGGCCAGAACATCCTGCCCGATGGCGGCGCGTACCCGGGGACGTACTGACCATGGGCTCTGCAACCGAAGGTCCGTCTTCGGCCAACCCCGGGCCGCAAGACGCACGGGCAGGCGCACCCGCAGATCTCACGGGCATCTGCTGGACGCAGTGGCTGCGGGCGCAGGAAGCCGACCAGGCCTGCGACCGGTCGCCACGGGTGCGGCCACCGCCCGACCCGGACGACGAGGCCCTGCTTCGCCGGCTGCTGGGGGACGACTGAAACGGCCGGGTTTCAGCGTCGCGACGACACCAGGATGCCGCCGACGATGAGCACGAAGCCGGCGGCGTGGTACAGCCGGGGCATCTCGCCGAGCAACGTGGCCGACATCAGCGCGGCGAACAGCGGCGTGAGGTTGTTGAAGAAACCGGCCACGGTGGGCCCCACACGGGCCACCCCCACGCCCCAGCTGCGGTAGGCCAGCAGCGAAGGGCCGATGGCCACATAAGCCAGCGCCAGGGCCAGCGGCCAGCCCCATTGCACAGGCCCGGTGGCGGACGCTGGCAGGGCCAGCCATTCGCCCGCTGTCATCAGCCCCGACCAGCCCAGGCCGAAGGTGATCTGCGCCAGCAGGAAGGCGGCCCAGTCGCCCTTGATGGTGGCCGGGTAGCCGCCCGCGGGCGGGCGCACCAGCAGCCAGCTGTACCAGGCCCAGGTCAGGGCGGCCAGCAGCATCCAGCCGTCGCCCGACACCAGGCGCAGCTGCTGCAGCTGCGCCCAGTCGCCGCGCGAAAGCACCAACGCCACGCCGGCCAGCGAGAGCACGGCGCCGATGGCAGAGCGCCGCGCCACCGGCACGCCGTACAACACCCGGCCGAGCAGCAGCATCCAGATCGGGATACTCGACGCCACCAGGGTCACGTTGATCGGCGTCGAGGTCTTGAGCGCCATGTACTGCAGCGCGTTGTACAGGCCCACGCCCAGCAGGCCCAGCAGCGCAAAGCGCCGCCAGTGCGGCCACAGGCCACTGCCCGGGCGCAGCACCCAGGCGGCCAGTGGCAGCAGCAGGGCGCCCGCGATCACCCAGCGCAGCAGGTTGAAGGTGACCGGCGGGATGCTGCCCTGCATCAGCCGGCCCACCACCGCGTTGCCGGCCCACATCAGGGGCGGGATCAGCAGCAGGGCGATCGTGGAGGGGGTGAGGCGGGCAGGGGCTGACATGCGGCGACTGTACCCACAGGGCCATGCCCGGCGCTGGCGCAAGGCTGACACGCAGGCGCGCGGGCGACACGGCCGTTTCGTGGCAGCATGTCGGCCGTCCGACACAACAGGAGACCCCCATGACCCCGAACAGCAGCCGCGCCGTGCGCATCCACACCCCCGGTGGCCCCGAGCAGATGGTGATCGACACCGTCGACGTGGGAGCACCCGGCCCGGGTCAGGTGCGCATCCGCCACCACGCCATCGGCCTGAACTACATCGACGTATACCAGCGCACCGGCCTGTACCCCAACGCCATGCCGCTGGCACTGGGCATGGAAGGCGCGGGC
>Ga0172372_10005569_pt1 | contig 17490 bp, 16 predicted proteins | sample LakKiv5m_2_FD_114544 | JGI IMG/M metagenome (GOLD analysis project Ga0172372, IMG submission 114544) | Freshwater microbial communities from Kabuno Bay, South-Kivu, Congo - kab_092012_9.5m | ecosystem: Environmental > Aquatic > Freshwater > Lake | place: Democratic Republic of the Congo...
TGGCGCAACGCATGAACAAGATCTGTCGCCGAATCTGACAGCGTCAACGCAAAAAAACTTCCCTGCGCCTGGTAGCGTCCGTTGATGCCGGGGCGCTGCCGCAGCAGATCGTCGCCGCGCACCACAAATCGATCGCGCACCAGTAGCCGATCCGCCGCATCACGCACCACCGTATCGGAGCTATAGGTATCAAACGCCAGACCGCAGCTGCCGGGGTCATGCAGCACCAGTGCCTCACCTAATAAAACCCTCGCGCTTGGCACCAGACGAACCTCAACCTCACTATTCAGGTTCGCGTGCGGGAACATGATGACGGGGTCGGGCAAATATTCAAGCAATGCATCTGCCTCGGCCTCGATCTCGACTCGGTGACGCGCCGACTCCCCCGAGTGCATGCTATGCACAATCGTCGAGGCTGCCGAGGTAAGGTGCGCTTGGGTTCCGGCTTGCGCCAGAAAACGCAAGCCGAGATCATCGCCTTCAAAAATACCGCCCGAACAAGACTGCAAATAGAGCGATGACATGCCGGTCGGGTCACCGGAAAACTTCAAGGGGCGGCCGAGATGAAACGGATACCCCACCAGTTGTCGGCCAACGCCGGTTGCGCCGTCAGGCCGTTTGACAAATTGAATATAGGCTTGCGGCTTGAACTCGGCAGCCACTGCCATAGCTGGTATAGACATTACGCTCGATCGAACAGAACATCGTTCGCGATTTGCTCGACCACCTGATCAATGCCTTCGCCCCTGGCACAATTGGTCTGCAGCACCGCACGGCCAGAGCGCACCTGGTCTGCTTCGCGGATCATGCGTGGCAGATCCACATTGACATACGGCGCCAAATCAACCTTGTTAATCACCAGCAGATCGCAGGTCAGAACACCCAGACCACGTTTACGCGGAATATCATCACCGCCCGCCACATCGATCACGAAGATCCAGTAATCAACCAGATCAAAAGAGAAGGTCGACGCTAAATTATCACCGCCTGATTCAATCAGGATCAGATCCAAACCCGGGTACTTGGCGCTTAGCTCCTCCGCGGCTTGAATATTCATGGTTGGATCTTCACGGATTGCTGTATGCGGACAAGCGCCCGTCTCCACCGCCAGCACGCGTTCCGGTTCGATCAGGCCGCTACGACGGATTCGGTCTGCATCTTCTTTGGTGGTGAGGTCATTGGTGATTACCGCGAGATTGGTGCCACGCTCACGAAAGCGCGGTATTAACTGCTCAAGCAAGCGCGTCTTGCCCGAGCCTACCGGTCCTCCGATACCGACTCGGGCCGGCCCGGGGTGACCATTACTCGCTTTCGACAGCACAGCGGCAGGAGTCAGATCATTCATGGCGTATGTGCGTAGAGGTTAACGGAAAATATAGCGCTGGCAGAGCGGCACAACGCTAGCGGGTTCACAAGTGATAATGCGGCCGTCAATCATCACGTCAAATGTTTGCGGATTGACTGTAATGTTAGGACAAGTGTCGTTGTGCAGCATATGCGATTTATTCAGCTTGCGCGTACCGACTGCAGGTAATAATTTTTTAGTGAGCCCCAGCTTGCCCCCGGTATCTGCATTGACCGCAAGCTGGTTCACAAAATTGACCGATAATGCTTTTTTCGCTTCACCAAACGCGCCCCATTGGGGTCGCATCAGGATCGGTTCACAGGTCATGAGGGAAGCAGCCGAGTCACCCATCGCACCCCACGCGATGAAGCCGCCTTTAATCACCAGCTCAGGCTTGACGCCAAAAAATCCGGGACGCCACAGCACGATATCGGCAATCTTGCCATCCTCGAGCGAGCCGATATGTTGGTCAATGCCGAAGGTTTTTGCTGCGTTGATGGTGTATTTGGCGATGTAACGCTTGATACGTTCATTATCACCAATACGGGTCTTTTCCTCCGGCAGACGGCCGCGCTGATCTTTCATCTTAGACGCCAATTGCCAGGTGCGGGTGATTACCTCGTTAATACGGCCCATACCCTGACTATCAGAGCCGAGCATGGAGATCGCGCCCATATCATGCAGCACATCTTCTGCTGCAATCGTTTGCGCACGAATTCTTGACTCAGCAAATGCCACATCTTCCGGAACGGCAGGGTTGAGGTGGTGGCACACCATGATCATGTCAAGGTGCTCGTCAAAGGTATTAATCGTGAACGGGTTGGTCGGGTTAGTCGACGAGGGCAAGCAATGTGATTGCCCGGCTACTGCAATGATGTCAGGCGCGTGACCACCGCCCGCGCCCTCGGTGTGGTACATGTGGATGGTGCGACCCCTGATGGCTGCCAATGTATCTTCGAGGAAGCCGGATTCATTCAAGGTGTCGGTATGCAGCTGCACCTGAAAATCATATTCATCAGCAACCGCAAGACAGGTGTCGATAGTGGCCGGCATTGCGCCCCAGTCTTCATGGATTTTCAGGCCGAGGCAACCGCCGCGTAATTGCCCAATCAATGACTCCGGCTTGGAAGAATTGCCACGACCCAGAAAACCGAAATTCAACGGCCAGCTCTCCGACGCCTGCAACATCTTGCCAACGTTCCACTCGCCACCACAGTCAATACCTACCGTGATCGGCCCAAGCGAGCCACCGATCAAGGTCGTGAGGCCGGATGAGATTGCATGCTCGCACAGTTGCGCTGAGTCGAAATGCACGTGCACATCAATGCCACCAGGCGTCGCAATTAATCCCTCGGCATCTCGTACGGTGGTCGAGACACCACAGATTAATTTTGGATGCACACCATCCATCACCTCCGGGTTACCGGCTTTACCAATAGCGACGATACGACCGTCTTTGATGCCGATATCGCCCTTGATGATACCGAGTACCGGATCAATGATGGTCGCATTACACAGCAACATATCAAGCGCACCGTCAGCGCTGTCGAAGCCTGCTTTCAGCCCCATACCATCACGCAGGGTTTTGCCGCCACCATGCAGGCACTCATCGCCGGGAACTGCGTAGTCGTGTTCGATCTCGGCGAATAACGATGTATCACCGAGGCGGACTGCATCGCCTTTGGTCGGGCCGTACATGGCAGCGTACTCACGCCGGGTCATCTTTGCCATTAGCTTTGCTCCGCGAAACGGTCTGGCAACTTCGCCAGACGCTGATTAATTAAAAAAATTCAGAACGTGAATATCAAGCGCCTTTGAAGCCATGCTTCTTCGCCGCTTGCAGTGCAGCCGCTTTGTTCGCCTCATCGGTACGGCCTTCGGTGAGACCATTCAAGCCATAAATCTCACCAGTGCCACCAAAGGTGGTCAGCGTAAATTCCTTGGCCTCACCCGGCTCGAAGCGCACCGCAGTCCCTGCAGGAATATCCAGCCGCATACCAAACGCAGCCTCGCGATCAAACTCGAGCGCCTTGTTCACCTCGAAGAAATGGAAATGGCTGCCCACCTGAATCGGACGATCACCTGTATTGGTGGCGCGCAGCAAGCGCTTGGGTCGGCCAACATTCAGCTCGATATCGCCGTCTGGCGTGATGATCTCGCCGGGAAGCACACTTTCTTGCGCTTGCTTGCCTGCACGAATCGGGTCGTGCACGGTGACCAGCTTGGTACCATCCGGGAAAGTCGCCTCAACCTGCAGCACGGGCATCAAGGCGGGTACACCAGGCATCACATCGTCTGCATTCAAGATGGTGGAACCGAACGAGATCAGCTCCGCCACCGAGCGGCCCTCACGCGCGCCTTCAAGAATCTCATCGGCGATAATGGCAGTTGCCTCTGGATAGTTCAGCCTGAGTCCTTTCGCACGACGTTTACGCGCAAGCTCGGCAGAGGTGTAAATAGTGAGTCTTTCAAGTTCGGTTGGCGTAAGTAGCATGAAGCCCCCGTGCTGGTTCAGGATTAGTTGGCAAATAGACGAGCGTCATGGGTCTCATGACGCATGACCGCGATTTCAGTCGCTGGCGTGTAGGCAGAAAAATCAAATAAATCTTCGACGCTGTTCAGGTCAGGCCAGGCGTCATCTAACAGATCGATCAGTACGGGCCGAACGCGTAGCAGCACCCGCTGCGCATCCAGATGCCCGATCAAGCCCAAACGCAACGCCGCACTGACCAAGCCAGTGCAAAGTAAATGCGCAGATATTGCTCGGGCATCGTTGACGGATACGCCGCAGCATCCCCATACCAAGCCCTGCGCAATCGGTAAATGGCCAAAAGCCGTTTTGTGAGCAATACGCTGACGGTAGGCGCTAGCCTGCGTCGTACCCAGTTTTTCATGAACACTCAGCAATGCACCGCCAGCACGACGAGAGCCTTCACGTAATTCGGTAGCGAGACTCATCGCTTCAAATGCCGCATCAATCTCTACCAGTGCATTCAGATCTGCTGACGACTGATGCGCAAGCACTAAGGCCGGCGCATCAAAAGGGCGCCAGCGGTGCAGCAACTGGCCCTCTACAAACACAGCCAGCGTATCGGCGTCTTTAACCTCACGGTCTGTATAGAGTGTCTCAAGGCCCTGCGAAAACGACACACCACCACTCGGAAAAAAACTATCCGCGTGCTGTAGCGCGCTCAGCTGGCTAATCAGATCAGTGGCTGTGGACATGGGTCGCTCGTCCATCAGAAAGGAAAGGCGCAAGACGCTCAAGGTAACTTGATGGCTCACCTTGCAGAGATATCTCGAGTACGTCACCAGCGAAACGTACCGTCCAGTGCATGTTGCCGGAAAAATAGCCAATCTCAAGTGCGGCAGCGGCATCGCGTGGACGAAGACGTAACCAGTCTGGCTCCTGCGTGCGAACCACTACCGCCAGCGTATCAGTCAGCAGCATGACTGCGCCGTCATACAACTCGGCAGTTCGATCCAACACCAGTGCGCATTCAGTGCCGGCATCTGTCACGACACGCAAGCGACGGCGCTGTGTATATTCTTCGGACAGCGTGATGTACTCGACACGACCATGGTGCTCGAGATGATGCAATTTATCAGCAATAACCGGATCGGTTACCGGTCCGATAACTTCTAGTAGCTTAAGCATAATGCCCGACGCAAGCGGAAAATCCTTGAATTAAACAGCGACAACGCTTAAGGTGAGTCTACCCAAGGGCGCACTCAGCGGCAAGGAAATCAACAAGTAATTCTGCTGTATTACTGCTTTATTTTTCAGCACCGCGCTCCTTATTTTTATCATCATGATAATCACTGAATACCGATGAAATCGATGCGGATTAATACCGAAAAATCAGCCCTGCTGGTAGTTGATATTCAGACCCGTTTGGCCCCCGCGATGCACCAGCCTGAATCGGTCATTCAGGCCAATCATGCGCTGATTCAGGCAGCCAAAATAATAAATATCCCCGTTTTCGCCAGCGAGCACTGCGCAGAGCGGATAGGGCCGACAGTGAGCGATCTACGCGCACTGCTGCGTGACGAAGAGATTCTCGCCAAGCGGCATTTCTCCTGTGCTGACGACGCGGTAATTACGCAAAGGCTGAAACAGCTCGGGAAACAGCAAATTCTGGTGACCGGAATGGAGGCACATGTTTGCGTGCTCCAAACCGTGCTGGGTCTAGCCGAGCAGGGCTTTGCGCCATTGGTGGTTGCTGACGCAGTCGCCTCGCGCCACCTTGAAAACAAGACGCTTGCCATGCAGCGACTCAGGCACGCCGGAATTCAAGTTGTTTCTACAGAGATGGCACTGTTCGAGTGGATGGGTCATGCTGACCACCCCGCATTCAAAGACATTCTGAAACTAATCAAGAGTCTGTAGACTTGGGTATCCTTAGTCGTCGCGGCGATGTTGGTTTTGATGCTGATGTTGACGCTGATGTTGGTGTTGATGTTGATGTTGACATTGATTCGATTAATCGGATTCAGCGCTGATCAGGACAGTGCTAACCGAACCAAAGTCTATCGCTCTCTCTGACCGGTCACGAGCGTAATTTTTTTACGCCTAGAATCTCGTTAGCATTAATAATCGAACGCGCTATTTCTTCCGCAGTTACTCGCTTTTGCATGGCCTGCTCACGAATCACGCGGTAGGCTTCTTCCTTCGAAATCCCATGCTGAGTACAGAGTATGTCTTGCGCCTCTGCGATTTGTCTTGCACCGAGTAATTTCGACTCCAATTGAGCGATACGCTTTTGCTGCTTGCGCACCGTGCTGTGCCAGTCACGAGCCAACACAAGCACCGACAGCAAACCAAATGAACGCACCGGTGAGGCAACCGTCGCAATTGCGCCAAGCCGAAGCACTGCCTCGATCAGTGTTGGGTTTTCGTAGGCGATGACTGCAATCACGGGTGGCGCATCTTCGTTTTGACGCCATGCATAATCGGCACCAAGCATATCCGGCGATAGCGCCAGAAACACCACATCAGTACCCTCAGGTAAATCAGGAAGCGGGGGCCAGAATGCCTGAACCTGACAACCAATACGTTCGAGCTGGCGTGTCAGACCTTGACCATCCTGATCACGTGGATGAAACACACACACGCGTAATGAGCGCAGATCGCGCAAGATTTGGGGCGCCTCTCGCACGACGCGCATGCTGGACCGCGTCGATGTCTTGGGCTTTACCATTATTCCTGTAGGGTCTCGAGGGCGAGCGTCCAGTCGCCCAGTGAATGCGTTACGAGATACGGGTCAGGAACCACCGCATTTCTCGATGCGCGCACAATCGCAAATTCACCCTTGGCGTTGACGCGACCAATACGCGGGTACAAATGGGTATGGTGATTCGCTGGCTCAACACGCACCCGCCCTTGAGGCGCGAGGAACTCACTCCCCAAAATTTCAGGCATCAGCACCGGCACGCTGTCGGTACCAGCGCCACGCATGGCGTTGGCAAATAAATGTACTTGAAAATAAGCTGCCTCCCAACAAGCGTTGGGTCGAATTTGATCACCAAAACGTGTGCGGAAGCGTTGCAGCACACGGTGATTCTCAGCTGAGTCGATTGACGCAAAATAAGGCGCTGCTGTGAAATGTCCAGCAGCTACCGCGGCACCCATCTGCGCCACCTCAACCTCTGACGTAGTAAGACTACCGATAGGCATTAATTTCGGATCCAGACCTGCGTCCGCATATGCATTGTAGAAGTGCTGCGTTGCATCGCCAACCACTGTAGAAAAAATGAAGTCTGGCTGACACTCTTTTATCTCTGCCACGATACTTTCAAAATCTTTCGGCCCCGCATTTAACGGCACATAGCGCTGTGCCACGATACTACCGCCGGGACGCTGATGCACCAGATCCGACATGATCCGATTTGATTCGTAGGGATAGATGTAATCTGATCCAACTAAATAGACTTGGCCGCCGAACATGGACATCATGAAATCGGCGAGCTGAACACTATTTTGATTGGGTGCAGCGCCCGTGTAGATGATGTTATTGGAAAACTCGAAACCTTCGTACAACGTGGCATAGAACAGGATGCGATTGTATTTCTCGACAATCGGCATCACTGCCTTGCGCGTGCTCGACATGTAGCAACCAAAAATCACATTGACGTTATCGATGGCGACCAGACGCTCGGCCAGATTACGAAACTGGTAGGGATCGGACGCAGCGTCGTATTCAATGGCGACTATTTCGCGTCCATCGATACCACCGTTGTCGTTGATCTCCTCAATCGCCAGCAAGGTCCCGAGTCGCTGAGACGACTCGATCGCTGAGGTAACGCCGGTCTGAGAATACAAAACACCCACCTTGACCGGATCTTTATTTGCCATAGCTATTATTCCGACAAATCAGCAATACTTCGTTTAAATGAAACTACCCGCGACTATCGCGCGGCTACTTTGGCTAATACCCGTGTCAGTTGAACGGGTAGCGACAGCGCATTATCGACGATCGTGAAATTACGACTCCCGAAAATATTCTTCATATACGTGCCCGCTGCCTTGTCCAGCGTGACGCCATAAACCGTAACGCCTTTCATACCCAAGTAATGTACCGCATGTCTGGCATCCTCGACCAGATAATCCCTATCAACGACATCAATATCAGAGGGTTCGCCATCGGTCACCAGCAGCAAAATTCGCTTCTCAGTACGCTGCTGCTGTAGTCTGAAACCAGCGTGTCGCAGCGCGGTGCCCATGCGCGTCGACAGCGAGCCCTGCTGCCGCATCAGCAGCTGACGCTGCGGCTGCTCATAAGGTTCATCGAAATCCTTCAATCTCAAATAATGTACTTTGGCGCGTCCATCGGAATGAAAACCATCAATTGCCAACGTGTCGTAATCGGTATCGATCGACTGCGCCAGCAGATCAGCGGCCTGCTTTTCAATATCCAGGATAGAGGTAAAGCCCTTCACGCGGTCATTGGTCGATTCGGAGAGATCCAGTAACAAAAGAATCGAGGCATGTCGCCGGCGTTTACCTGGTCGCTGAAAAATCCTTGGGTCTGGGGTAATCCGCGCGCGCCAACTAATACGGCTGTCGATCGCTGCGTTCAAATCGAGCGCTTCGCCTTCATGCTGTCTGCGTAAACGCACCGCGCGATCGAGCGTTCGAGCCCGCGTATCCAGCGACACGCCGCGCACGGCGCTGCGCTGCCGACCGCTCAACACCTGCTCTGTGGTGTTGCGTGCCAATCGGTCATGCACTGTCGCCCAAGCATCTCTTAATATTTTTTCACGTTGATCCCACTCGGGATACACAAACCGCCGCCCGGGTGGCTGCTCGATCGGCGAGACATGCATTGCCGTCTCGGCCTCTTGATCGCTGGCCTCGATTCGTACCGAAGTACGCGACAAGCTCTCTTCGGGTGGGGTGTCTGCGGGCGGGTCTTGCTCGAACTCCCATAAAAAACTATGGTCATCACGATAGGCGGGCTGAACGGCATACAGCTCCTGAACAAACCGGACTCGCATCTGGCCCAGGTCGTTGCCAAGTATTTTTCCTATTTCGGCGAAGCGTTCGGGGTCGTCGAGCCCATGCGCTGCCTCAGCCTCAAATAACTCGCGGCCCTTATTTACCCAATAATTAGGGTCTTGATAATTTGGGTCGTGTAAAGCGCGTGATAATCGTGCAGAGAGCGAAGCAAATGTGAGCTCGTTGTTCTCACCATTCGCCGTATGAAAGCACAACCATAACGACCACAAACCCGGAAAATGTCGCAGCGCCAAGCGCTCAACCCGCGCATCTTCGATCAGTGACAATACCGTAATCAGCAATGGTTTCTTTTTACCGGCTGCCTGATGCCTTGGCGAATACTGCAGGTGCGCCAATGCGTGTGCGACTGCGGCGCGATAGATATTGCCGCGTGCTGCGCCATCCCACGCAAGATAATGGTCAGGCAGTAGTAGCGTGCCCTCGCTAATGACTGGACGTAATGGCAAAGCATTCAAGCGCCGCTGCCGACGCGCCGCCAGCGATAAATCGGGCTGTCCGAAGCCGGTCGTCAAGTACTGCAGTGCGCCCCGCGCACGCTCAAACGAGGTACCCTTGGCCTCGGCCACCATGGCTTGCGCTGCAGCAGCATCTTCTAAACGAAAATAAGCTGCAAGCTGCGCAGGATGATTAGGATAAAGACGCAGGCCAGTGAGTATCCAGCGACGCAGCCCGCCAATATCCAGCGAGTTCAGTAAAAACCCGAGATGAGAGGCGAGCGCAGTTTCTAACCCAGGAGCTTCTTGCGCGGCATCGGTTAATAGCTCAACCAGCTCGTCGTCGGTCGCGGGGTGGCGCTTATGCGCTGGCAGCGTCGCCAAGGCATCCGATAAGGCAGGATGCAAGGCAGTCGAGGCCGCACGCTCAGATACCGAAGTAAGCATCGATGAACCCATCGAGTGCCGAGAGCATATCGGGATCGTCTGTGATCGGCCGCACCATCGCCAGCCGACACGCATCGCGCGCGGCGATACCGGCATGAATTAAACCACCCGCATGAATCAGCATGCGTGTCGAGATACCCTCTTCAAGGCCGCGACCGCGCAGCGCGCGCGAGCGCTGAGCGATGCCCACTAATTTTTTCGCGGTGTCTGCCACCACGCCGCTCTCATGGCCGACGATGTCAGCCTCTATGGCTTCTTGCGGGTAGTCGAAATCCAGCGCGCCGAAGCGCTGCTTGGTCGATTGCTTAAGATCTTTCGTCAGGCTTTGGTAGCCAGGGTTGTAGGATACGACCAGCTGAAAATCAGGGTGCGCATGAATTATCTCACCGCGTTTATCTAAGGGTAGGGTGCGACGGTTATCCGTCAGCGGATGAATAATGACGGTCGTATCTTGGCGCGCTTCCACTACTTCATCCAGATAGCAGATCGCGCCGTAGCGCGCCGCGATCGTCAGTGGGCCGTCGTGCCAAACTGTGCCGTTGGCATCTAATAAAAAGCGCCCGACCAAATCGGACGCTGTCATATCTTCGTTACAGGCAACGGTAATTAACGGACGCTTCAAGCGCCAGGCCATGTGCTCCATGAAGCGGGTCTTGCCGCAGCCGGTAGGCCCTTTCAATACCATGGGTAGCCGCATCTGATAGGCGGCCTCAAACAACGCTACTTCGTTACCGGCGCTTAGATAATAAGGCTCGGACTCGATGTAGTAAGGCTGAATCAGTTCGTTCATCGCAAGGAATCAAAAATGCACGCCCCAAGAAGAGGAAGTTGGGGCGTGCAAACGAAGACACCGAAGCTTAACGGTGGGCTGTTGCCTTGTTCGGGATTCCTTCAATCGGGGAATCCTCGGTTCCCGGGGTATCCCGAGTGATAGCCTCAACCATCTTGCGGGTACCTTCAGGATCATTGATCCACTTACCGTAGAACTCGTACGGGCATGCGGCAACACCATTGGCGTCTTCACCGGAATTGATCTTGCCGGTGTAGCCGCGGTGCAGCAGCTTGTACAAGTGGTTGTTGGACTGATTGTTCTTGCGCGCATCACGAATCAGCGACAGTGACAACTCGGCGTACTGGATGCCCATTTCTTCTTCTGCGCACTCACCCAAGGTACGACCATCGAAGCCGATGATGGCAGAGTGACCGAAATAAGAATAAACACCGTCGAAGCCGGCAGCATTCGCTACGGCGACATAGCTGTTGTTGGCCCATGCCATCGCCTTGGCCATGATGACCTGCTGCTCTTTGGCAGGGTACATGTAGCCTTGGCAGCGAACGATCAGCTCAGCGCCTTTCATGGCGCAATCACGCCAGATCTCAGGGTAGTTACCGTCATCGCAGATGATCAGACTGATCTTCATGCCCTTGGGGCCGTCAGAGACGTAGGTGCAATCCCCCGGGTACCAGCCTTCGATCGGCACCCATGGCATGATCTTGCGATACTTCTGCACGATCTCACCCTTGTTATTCATGAGGATCAGCGTGTTGTAAGGCGCCTTGTTCGGGTGCTGCTCGTGACGTTCACCCGTCAGCGAGAACACACCCCAGACATTCGCCTTGCGGCATGCCGCTGCGAAAATTTCGGTCTCCTCACCTGGCACAGCAGACGCTGTCTCGTACATCTCTTTCGAGTCATACATGATGCCGTGGGTCGAGTACTCCGGGAAAATCACCAGGTCCATGCCTGGCAGACCCTGCTTCATACCAACCAGCATCTCGCCAATTTTTCGTGCGTTATCCAACACCTCTGCTTTGGTGTGAAGGCGGGGCATTTTGTAGTTGACTACTGCAACCCCTACGCAGTCTTTGCTGCTAGCAATATCTCCGTGTCTCATGTCTACACTCCCTTTCTTCCATTGTGGGTACCACCAATCGTGAGCTTTTATGGCAAAAGCTCAAACTTTAATAAATCAACTACCGTCGTACAGCCAGACATCCGCCAGCAACTTGACTAGATCGTAAGCAGCGAATGCACACGATCATCATCAAGATCTTCTTTCAAAGATTCGTACACCACCTCACCTTTCTCCAGAATCAGGAAGCGATCGGCCACCACCTTGGTAAACGACAGCACCTGCTCGCTAACGATCAAGGAGAAATTCTTTTTTTTCTTCAATTCGACTAATTTCAGCGCCAGCTCTTTGATAATTGAAGGCTGTATGCCCTCAGTTGGCTCATCAAGAATTAATATTTTCGGGTCGTTAACCAACGCACGCGCAATCGCTAATTGCTGTTGCTGACCACCGGACAGGTTGCCGCCCTTGCGATTTTTCATCTCGAGCAGCACCGGGAAAAATTCATAAATCTCGCTCGGGATACCTCTTTTTTTATCCAGCATCCCGGCCAGAATATTTTCTTCCACGGTCAGGTACGGAAAAATCATGCGGCCCTGTGGCACATAACCAAACCCACCTGATACACGCTCGTACGGCGCGAGCGTAGCCACCGAGGCACCATCGAAGTCAATACGACCCGAGCCCGCTTTTAACAAACCAATGACCGTTTTCAGCAGCGTGGTTTTACCCATGCCATTACGCCCCATGAGCGCGACCGATTCACCGCTGGCAACGCTGAAGCTGAGATCATGGATCACATGACTCTGGCCATAAAAGACATTGAGTTTTTCAACAGAAAGCAAGATCGTCTCCGGCAGAGATACTAATCATCAAGTCAGTGGCCCAAGTACACTTGTTTTACCTGCTCGTCCTCTTGAACCTTTTCAAGGGTGCCTTCAGCCAGCAGCTTGCCTTGATGCAGAACGGTGACTTTTTTGGCGACCATTTTCACGAACGCCATATCGTGCTCGATCACAATGATGGAGCGGCCAACAGAAATACTGTTTAACAACTGCGCGGTTTTCTCTCGCTCGCGGGCGCTCATCCCGGCGACCGGCTCGTCAAGCAAAATTAACTCCGGATCTTGCATCAGCAGCATGCCGATCTCGAGCCATTGTTTTTGGCCATGCGACAAAATACCGGCGACATCATCAAGGTGATCAATCAAAAATATTTTTTCGGCAATCTCGTGAATTTTTCGCGTAATCACTTCCGAGCGCGAGAAGAAAACCGAACCCAGCACGCCGCGCGGGCTGGGGTGTGAAATCTCTAGATTCTCAAGCACCGTCAGCTGATCATAAACCGACGGTGTCTGGAATTTGCGGCCAATACCCAGACGCGTGATCTGATACTCCATCAACTCGGTGATATCAGTATCTTTGAAATAGATCTTGCCGGCGGTTGGCTTGGTCTTACCGCAAATCATATCCAGCAGCGTCGTCTTACCAGCACCGTTCGGTCCGATGACGCAGTGCAGTGCGTCGGGCTCGAGATAAAAGTTGAGATTGTCGACCGCTTTGAATCCGTCAAATGAAACGGTCAAGCCTTCAATCTGCAGTACGAGTTTGTTCGCCATAGATTTCTTCAGCCCTCGTTTGCGCCATTTTGCTGCTTGTTTTTGAGCCGACTGAACCAACCCGATAAACCGACGATGCCGTTCGGCAGGAACATCACTACAAACACAAACAAGAAGCCGATGAAGTAAACCCACAAGGTGGCGAAGTTTTCAGAGAACACCGTTTTGGCCGTTCCCACTAGCATGGCACCCAGCACAGCGCCGACCAGCGAGAGCCGGCCTCCTACCGCTGCATAGACCACCATCTCAATCGACGGCACGATGCCTACCAAAGAGGGCGATGCAAGGCTCTGCTGTATCGTGAATAGCGCGCCGCCGATCGCTGAGAATACGGCTGCGATCGAAAAAATAAACGCCTTGAAGAGCGCCGGGTTATACCCGGAAAAGCGCACGCGGTCTTCGTTATCGCGGATAGCAATCACGACTCGACCAAGACGACTGTTCAGCACAAACCCGGCTACCAGCATCGCGAGCAACAGCAAGCCCACGGTGATGTAGTACATGCCTATTTTTGCGGAATCGGTATCAAGATTGATTCCCATAAATGAGCGGAAATCATTGATGCCGTTGACGCCGCCTGTCACACCCTGCTGCCCGATAATCATGATCGCCATGATCGCTGACAGTGACAAAGTCACGATCGAGAAATAGACCGAGCCTATTCGGCGACGAAACGCTGCGTAGGAAAAAAAGAAGGCCAGTGCTGCAGGTAACAGAATAATCGCTGGCAGCGTAAAGCCCACGTAGTTGAACGGCTCCCACCAGATCGGTAGCGTTTCCACGCTATTCCAGACCATGAAGTCGGGCAGGTTGGATCCGAAAAATGCCGATAAGGCCTGCGCCGAACTGTCCGAGTTGGTCGCCTCGAGCTTCAAGAACATGGCCAGCATGTAACTACCCAGCCCGAAGAATAGCCCCTGCCCCAGACTGAGAATGCCGCCGTAGCCCCAAATCAAAACAATGCCGACCGCAGAGAACGCCAAGGAGAGGTACTTTGCTGCGAGGCCCAGTCGGAACACGTTCAGTGCAAACGGTAGCACCAACAGCAACACCACGGCTACCAGCACAAAACCCACGCGACTTAAACCAACCTCGGCGCCAGTAGGACCAAAAAATCTGTCGAGCAGTTTCATGCTTAACGCCTCACTTTTTGTGAGAACAGCCCGTTCGGACGGAAGAACAGCACGAGAATCACCGCTGCCAGAATAGCGGCACGTGCCATCGAACCACTCAGCCCATATTCAAGCCACGACTGCATCTGCCCAATAATGAACGCCGAGAGCACGGTACCAAGCAAACTCTCCACGCCACCAAAAACAACCACAATGAAGGTATCCACGATGTAGGCCTGCCCAGTGGTAGGACCGGTCGATGCAAGCATGGTGAACGAGCTTCCAGCAATGCCCGCCAATCCGCAGCCGAGCGCGAAAGTTGTCGCGTCAACCTTTTCCGTATTAATACCAACCGCGCTCGCGATCGGACGGTTTTGGGTTACTGCGCGTATGGAGATACCCCAATGCGTTTTGTACAGTAAAAAATAAACGAACAAGAGCGTAAAAATCGCCAAACAAACAATGAATAGTCGCGACAGCGGCAAGGCCACGCCTTCGGTCAAACTAACCGCACCCTGCAACCAGCTCACTGTAGGCACTTCGACTTCGCGCGGATTAATGAATTGCCTGAACAGCTGCTGCATGATCAGACTAATGCCCCAGGTGGCCAGCAAGGTATCGAGCGGTCTTTTGTACAAGTGACGTATCAGACCGCGTTCCAGCAGATAGCCCACTGCACTGGTCACGAAAAACGCCAGCACAATGCCGACGAATACAAAGCCATCCATCAGCTGCGGGAAAAAAGCCTGAAAGAATTTTGCTGTACCGTAGGTGCAATAAGCACCCAGCGCCATCAGCTCACCGTGAGCCATGTTGATCACGCCCATCAAACCAAAGATGATGGTCAGGCCAAGCGCCATCAGCATCAACACGGTAAAAATCGACAGCCCGGTGAAGGACTGCATGACTAAGGCATCAAATGACATGTGAGGTACGAGGTCGAAACGTCAGATAAAAAATTCAGCCGCGAACAACCCCAGACGCACCAAAAGTTTTGCGGTGCGTGCTGGGGACTGCGCTGATTTGCCTGAAAGATCAGGCCTGGGTTACAGCTTCGGGAACGGGTTTGGCTCGATCAGCTTCGACTCATACAGCATGTCAACCTGACCATCCGCACGGAACGCGCCGATACGTGCATGCTTCCACAGGTGATGATTCGACTGATGGAACTTGACCTTACCCTCTGGGCCGTTGATTTCAAGATTCGACGACGCCGCCACCACTTTGGCCACTTCGAAGCTCTTCGCTTTTTCGGCAGCTTTTGCCCACAGCAGCACTGACGTGTAGCCGCAAGCCAAGGTGTCACCGGTCACGCGATCGGCACCGTACTTCTTCTTGAACTCAGAGACAAATTTCTTGTTCTCTGGGTTGTCGAGGCCTTGGAAGTAGCCCATGCAAGTGAGCGTACCTGCAGTGTTGGCCGCGCCGATACCGGACACTTCTTCTTCCGACACAGCCAGCGAAAGCACAGTCTGGTTTTTGCCGGTAATGCCAGCCGCTGTCAGCTGCTTGAAGAACGCAACGTTCGAGCCGCCAACCACACAGTTGAGGATGACATCAGGTTTTGCTGCCTTGATCTTGTTGATCTCTGACGAGAACTCGATATGACCCAGTGGGTAGTAGCCTTCGCCGACCAGCTTGCCGCCCAGACGGGTCAGGGTTGCCTTGGCGATCTTGATCGTGGTGCGCGGCCAGATGTAGTCTGAGCCGATCATGTAGAACGACTTGCCCTTGTTCGCGTAGAGCCATTCCATCGCTGCGATCACCGACTGCGTTGCCTCTTGTGCGGTGTACATGATGTTAGGCGACTGCTCCAAACCCTCGTAATAGGTTGGGTAGTAGAGCAAGCCATTCAATTTCTCAAACACCGGCAACACGGCTTTGCGCGAGGCGGAGGTGTAGCAGCCCATGACAGCAGCAACTTTGTCTTTCTCGAGCAGTTTGCGTGCTTTCTCGGCGAATGTTGGCCAATCGCTGGCACCGTCTTCGACGACTGGGTCGATCAGCTTGCCCATTACGCCGCCGGCCTTGTTGATTTGCTCGATCGCGAGCATTTCTGCATCAACCACCGACTTCTCTGCGATCGCGATGGTGCCGCTGAGCGAGTGAAGAATACCGACCTTCACTTTATCTGCTGCAGAAACTTCGCGCGAGAACAGCAATGTGCCAGGAATTACGCCGGCAATCGCCGCCGCAGTGACACCCAGCCGACCGATCGCCTCGCGGCGGGACGGGCTCTCCAACTTGCTCAGATCTCTCGTTTTGTTCGACATTGTTTACCCCTTATATTTGGTTGGTCATTAAATGCCTTGAAGCACACACTTCTTCTCAGGTTTGGGCTAGATGGAAATGGATATCGCCTTCGCCATTTAACGAAGACAACACCCCAGACACAGCCGTCACAATCACGCACCGGCTGTTTCTGCCATGCGCTCTCAGACCGCATGCAAAAAAAATGCCCAGACGAGCTCGCACTCAATCTGGGCAATTTTGCCGACGGGTCGCTCAGGCAATTTTGGCTGAACGGCCTCGAATTGTGATCCTGCATTATTGCAAGATGCATGAAGAGTACGCTGACGAAAATTCTTTTGTCAATACAAGCGCGCGAAATTATTGGTTAAATCAGAAAAGATATTTTTAAATCAACCTAAGCCAATCAAAAATGAAATTGAAGTTGCACTGCAACAGAAAACACTTTAACCAACCACGCCCTGAATTGATGCAAACTGCGATTGAGTGCACCAATTCGGCACGGGTTGCATGCACTCGAAAAGACCCTGTGCGTTATCAAAACATAATCATAAAAATTTTATTTTGATGTGCAAAAGCGCTTTTGCGGTGAGTTGTCATTTTTGATTTTCATGGTCACTTTTGGTTTTTATGGTCGCTGTTGCGTTTAATTGTTCATGTATCTGCACGAGTTGAATCAGAATGACGCCATGACAACCGCCGCCCTAACCCCCACGGAACCAAGCAGTAGGGGCTTGGTTGGCAATCTCTCACTTGTGTTCAGTCAGTCCGCCGGTAGCACGCGACTGATGCGTCGCCAACATCACGGCCCACTGCTGGTTCAAAAACCGCTTTACCCGGAAGGCAACCGCTGCTGTCATTCAATTATTGTTCATCCGCCGGGTGGTATTGTGGGCGGGGACACACTTGAAA
>Ga0172372_10005570_pt1 | contig 17484 bp, 16 predicted proteins | sample LakKiv5m_2_FD_114544 | JGI IMG/M metagenome (GOLD analysis project Ga0172372, IMG submission 114544) | Freshwater microbial communities from Kabuno Bay, South-Kivu, Congo - kab_092012_9.5m | ecosystem: Environmental > Aquatic > Freshwater > Lake | place: Democratic Republic of the Congo...
CGCTGCACGCCAGCTGGGGCTCGGCAGCCTTCGCGACCGTGAAGGGCGTGCCGACGATCGTCTGGGGCGGCGGCGACGGCTGGTGCTACGGCTTCGACCGCACCCCGTACACCCACGCCGAGGGCTTCCCGGCGCTGAAGGAGTTCTTCCGCTACGACGCCAATCCCCCGGAATACCGGACCAAGAACGGCCAGCCCGTGAAGTACGCCACCCACGACGGCCCGAGCGAGATCATCGCCACGGTGATCGTCGAGGGTGACCGCGCCTATATGACGATCGGCCAGGATCCCGAGCACGGCGACGGCGTCGGGATGGTGAGCTGCATCGACCTCTCGGCCCGCGGGGATATCACCGGCAAGGCCCTCTGGGTGAACAAGTCCGTCGGTCGCTCCATCTCCACCCCGAGCCTGCAGGACGGCCTGCTGTTCCAGGCGGAGTACGACGGCGACATCCATTGCCTCGATGCCGCCACCGGCAAGATCCTCTGGACCCACGCGACCAACAGCCGCATCTGGTCCTCGACCCTCGTCGCGGACGGCAAGCTCTACTGCGGCACGGAGGACGGCGAGCTGGTGGTGCTGAAGGCCGGCCGCGAGAAGCAGCTGATCGCGAAGATCGAGTTCTACACCCCGATCTACTGTTCCCCCGTGGTGGCCAACAACACCCTCTACATCGCGACGATGACCCACCTCTTCGCGGTCGGAAAGTGATCCGCCCGCCCCCGCCGAACGTATCCCTCCCACCTCCTTACCGCCTCCGATCCAGATGAGCAGCACCCTTACCGTCCCCCAGGCCCAGGCCGCCCTCGACGCCTGGACCCGCGAAATGATCGCCTGGCACTTCTCGCCCGCCACCGGATGTGATTACTGGCTCAGCTGGGCCAAGCAGGCCGGCTGGGACCCGCTCAAGGAGATCAACTGCTTCGCTGACCTGATGCGGTTCGACCACTTTGATGACGAGGTCCTGCGCAAGGAGCAGCCGGAGCGCTTCGTCCCGAAGGCCTACGCCAACCGCCCGTACAACATCTTCGAGACCGGTGGCACCACCGGGATGCCCAAGCAGCGCGTCGGCTGGGACGACTACAAGGTGGATTACGAGGAGTTCAGCGACCATTACGGCCCGGACTTCTTCCCCAAGGGCACCAACTGGCTGATGGTCGGCCCGACCGGCCCCCGCCGCCTGCGCTTGGCGATCGAGCATCTGGCCAACTATCGCGGCGGCTCGTGCTACTTCGTCGATCTGGACCCGCGGTGGGTGAAGCGCCTGATCGGGATGGGCGAGGGCGCGATGGCCCGCAAGTACCAGGAGCACGTGATCGACCAGGCGGCGACCATCATCCGCCACCGGAACATCCAGTGCATCTTCACCACCCCGCGCCTGCTGGAGAACCTGGCGGAGCGGATGTCGCTCGTGCAGGCCGGCATCAAGGCCGTCTTCGCCGGCGGCACCACGATGACGCCCCAGTACGTCCGCTTCGTCGTCGAGGAGGTCCTGGAGGGGAAGATCAACTTCGCCCCGACCTACGGGAACACCCTGATGGGCCTCGCGATCAGCCGGAAGCTGAAGCCCGAGGACAAGTACAGCCTCACCTATTACGCGCCCCAGCCGCGCGCCACCCTCCGCATCGTCAACCCCGACCGCCCGGACGAGCTGATGCCCTACGGCGAATACGGCCGGGTGGAGCTGACCACGATGACCCGCGAGTTCTTCGTCCCGCGCTTCCTCGAGCGCGACGAGGCCATCCGCCGGCCGCCGTGCGACGAGTTCCCGTGGGACGGCGTGGGCGACGTGCGTCCGTTCCAGTCCCTCACCAAGACCATCATCGAAGGCGTTTATTAAAGGTCCCCTATGAGCGAGCCCATCCACCTGCCCGTCCTGCGCTTCGGCCGGCCCTATGAGAGCCTGGACCGCCTGCGCTTCAACGTCGATGGCCAGGCCATCGAGGTGAGCCTCGCCAACTCCGGCCTCATCCGCCGCGACCTGAAGCTGATCCCGGAGGCGATGCGCCGCCTGCAGGCCATCCCGGCCGCCAAGCTGGCGGACGCGATGGAGCAGGCCGCCGACCTGTTCCTTACCGGTAACCTGCCTTGGGGCGTCGGCGACCGCCTCCAGAGCCCGGAGGACTACGTGGCGGCCCTGTCGCAGCTGACCGGGATGCCGCTCAGCCTCGGGCGCCTCAATATGGGCAAGGTCCACGCCGCGATGGCCAACATCCGCGCGGTGATGGGCGGCCTGACCCGCGGGATGTCATTCGACCTCTTCGACAAGGGCTTCATCCGGCAGGACGGCTTGGACGTGAACTTCTTCCCGCAGACGGACAGCCTGGGCGTGCTGCTGCCGAGCAATTCCCCCGGCGTGAACTCCCTCTGGCTGCCGGCCCTCGTGATGAAGATCCCCGTGGTGCTCAAGCCAGGCCGCGAGGACCCCATCACGCCGTACCGCCTGGTGCAGGCGATGATCGCCGCGGGTTTTCCGGCGGAGGCTTTCGGCTTCTACCCGACCTCCCACGACGGCGGCGATGCGCTGCTGTTCGGCACCGGCCGGGCGATCGCCTTCGGCAGCGACGCCACCGTGCGCAAGTACGCCCCCTACCGGCACATCCAGGTGCACGGCTCCGGCCGCAGCAAGGTCCTCTTTGGCGACGACTTCGCGGATGACTGGCGCAAGCACCTCGGGGTGGTCGTGCAGTCGATCGCCTCGAATGGCGGCCGCAGCTGCATCAACGCCTCCGCCGTGCTCATCAGCCGCCACGGGGCCGAGCTGGCCGATGCGCTCGCCCAGGAACTGGCCGCCATCGTCCCGCGTGCGCGCACCGACCCGCAGGCCGTGCTCTGCGGCTTCGCCAACCCGGCGGTCGCCCGCGGCATCAATGACCGGATCGAGGAACTGCTGCAGATCCCGGGCGCGGAGGACGTCACCGCCCGTTACCGCCAGGGGCCGCGGATGATCGAAGCCCACGGCCAGACCTTCCTGCAGCCGACGCTCATCGCCTGCTCCGACCCGACGCACCCGCTCGCCAACACCGAGTATATGTTCCCCTTCGCCAGCGTGCTGCAGGTGCCGCAGGCGGAGATGATCGGGACCATCGGGGAATCGCTGGTCGTGTCGGCCATCACCCACGACCGCGCCTGGACCATCGACCTGATGACCAGCACCAACATCGAGCGGCTGAACATCGGGCCCTATCCGACCAACCGGGTCCAATGGGAGCAGCCGCACGAGGGCAACCTCTTCGAGTTCCTGTACCGGCGCCGCGCCCTCCAGGGCGATCTGGTGGCGGCCGGCTGAGCCCGGTCGCCCGCGGCGCCGCGCCCCGCCCCGTCCGCATGCTTCCCGGCTTCGTCCCCACCCGCCTCCGCCGCACCCTCCCCCTCCTAGGGGCGCTGCTGCTGCTGGCCGGCTGCGGGCCCCGGCCTGAGCCGGCGAAGCCTCCCGGCCCGCCCCCGCCGCCGCCCCGCACCGCGTGGCCGATGACGCGCGGCGGCGCCGCCCTTTCCGGGGTGGTTGCCCGGCCCGCGCCCGCCCGGCCCACGGTGCTCTGGACCTTCACCAGCCCCGGCCCGTTCAGCGCCGAGGCGGCCATCGCGAACGGCCGGATCTACGTGGGCAACGACAAGGGACGGCTCCATTGCCTGGACGCCGAAACCGGCAAGGAAGTCTGGCATTTCGACACCGGCGACACCGTCGCGGCCGCCCCCGCGGTCACCGCCACCCGCGTGTTCGTGAGTTCCCACGACGGCCGCCTGTACGCCCTCGACGCGGCCACCGGCCAGGAAGCCTGGAAGTTCGCCACGGACCAGAAGGTCAGTTCCGGCGCCACCCTCGTCCGGGCGCCCCAAGGGAACGAGGACTGGGTCCTGCTCAATGGCTACGACGGCACCACCCGGGTGCTGCGGGCGGCCGACGGCAGCACCGTCTGGACCTACGCGACCGAGGACCACGTCAACGGCGCCCCCGCGGTGGTGGATGGGCGGTTCATCGTCTTCGGGGGCTGCGATGCCCAGTTGCACGTGGTGCAGCTGGCGGACGGCAAGCTGGCGCATCGCATCCCGGCGGAGGCCTACATTCCGGCCTCCATTGGCACCTCGGGCACGATGGCCTTCTGCGGCAACCACGCGAACCAGGTCGTCGCCTTCGAGGTCGCCGCGGGCAAGGTCGCCTGGACCTACCAGGACCGGGCGATGCCCTTCTACAGTTCCCCGGCGGTGACGGCGGACCTCGTCCTGATCGGTTCGCGGGACAAGCACCTGCACGCCATCCGGCGGGCGACGGGGGAGGCGGCCTGGAAGTTCCGCACCGGCGGGCGCGTCGAGGCCTCGCCCATCGCCTTCAGCGATGCCGTGGTCTTTGCCTCGACCGATGGCCGGATGTACGCGGCGGCCCTGGCGGACGGCGCGGAACGCTGGCAACTGGAACTGGGCGAGGCGTTGATCGCGTCCCCGGCCTTTGGCGAGGACCTCCTGGTGGTCGGGGGGGAAAAGGGAACCCTGTTCGCCCTGCGAGGCCCGCCGTGAAGATCGTCTTCCTCACCCCCGGCACCGGCAGCTACCACTGCGGCGCGTGTATGCGCGACAACGCGCTGGCGCAGGAGCTGCACCGGGCGGGCGAGGACGTGACCCTGGCGCCCCTGTACCTGCCGCATACCCTGGACGAGGCGGCGCTGCCGGGCGCGGGTGCGGTGCCGGTGTTCTTCGGGGGCATCAACGTCTTCCTCCAGCAGAAGATCCCGCTGTTCCGCCACACCCCGGCCGCGCTCGACCGCCTGCTGGACTCCACCGGCCTCCTGCGCTGGGCGGCGCGCCACAGCCATATGACCTCGGCGCGGACCCACGGGGAGATGACCCGCGAGATGTTCCACGTCGACTCCAGCCGCCTGACCAAGGAGCTGGAGAAACTCCTCGGCTGGCTGGAGCACACCGGCCGGCCGGACGTCATCTGCCTCTCGACCTCCCTTCTGGCCGGCTTCGCGCGGCAACTGCGGGCGCGGCTGGGGGCGCCGGTCGTGACCTTCTTCCAGGGCGAGGATACCTTTTTGGACGGCCTGCCGGAACCTTATCGCTCCGACTGTTGGCGCTCGATGGGGGAACGGCTGGCCGATTCGAATCTCCTGCTCGCCCCGAGCCGCTTCTACGCGGGCTATATGAGCGAACGCCTCGGCCTGCCGCCCGGGCGGGTGCAGGTGCTCTGGAACGGGATCCAGCTGGACGGTTACGCGCCGGCGGAGCCGCCGGCCGGGCCAGCCGTGATCGGCTACCTGGCGCGGCTGAGCCGGGAGAAGGGCCTGGAGCAGTTCGTGGAGGCTTTCCTGCACCTTGCGGGGCCCTTGGGCGATCGAACGACCAAGGTCCGGATTGGCGGGGCGGCGACGGCGGGCGATGAACCGTTGCTGCGGCGCCTGCGGGCGCGGCTGGAGGCGGCGGGCGTGGCGGAACGCGTCGAGTGGGCGCCGAACCTGACCCGCGAGGCCAAGGTGGCGCTCCTGCGCGGCCTGACCCTGTTCTCGGTGCCGGTGACCTACCCGGAGGCCTTCGGCCTGTACGTGGTGGAGGCGATGGCCTGCGGCGTGCCCTTGGTGCAGCCGCGGGCGGCGGCGTTCCCGGAACTGGTCGAGGAGACCGGCGCCGGCGTCTGTGTGCCCCCCGGCGATCCGGCGGCCCTGGCCCGGACCTGGCGCGACCTCCTGGCGGATCCGGCGCGGCGGGCGGAGCTGGGCCGGCAGGGCCGGGAAGCCGCGACAGATCGTTTTCCCGCCCGGGCGATGGCCGCGGGCTTCCGCCAGATCGTGGCCACCCTGCCTCGCTCCCTTTGATGAACCTTCCCGCCCATTTCCACTTCTGCTCGCGCCGGACGGTTGAGTTCGCGGACGCCGATATGGCGGGGATCGTGTATTTCACCCACTTCCTGCGTTACGCGGCCACGGCGGAGCAGGAATGGTTGCACGCCCTCGGGGTGCGGTTCCTCGCGGCGGATGGCTCCCTCGCCGGGGGCTGGCCGCGGGTCGAGGCCAGTTGCCGTTACCGGGCACCGGCGCGCTGGCAGGACGAGCTGCGCGTGGCGCTGCGGGTGCGCGAGGTGCGGACCTGCGGCTTTTCCTACGACTTCTGGATCTTCGGCCCCCGTACGCCGGCCGGCGCGGCGTTGGCGGAAGGCTTCTGCGCGGTCGCGCACGTCGCGCTCGACCCGGCCACCGGACAACGCCAGAAGACCCCTTTGCCGGAGGAGCTCCGCCGCCGCCTCCTGGCGCCGCCGGACCAGCCATTGCCCGGCGCCTGAACCTTTTCCCACCACCCAAATCCTATGCACTGGCTCGCCTACGTTTTCCTGACCATCGCCTCCTGGGGCCTCTACGGGGTCTTCCTGCACAGCGGCCAGATCGCGATGAAGGATCCGGTCCTGGGCCGCTACAAGGCCTTCCTGTTCGTGGGGCTGGCCTACTTCATTTTTGCGGTGCTCGCGCCCCTCGCGCTGCTGAAGCTGCAGGGCTCCGACTTCAACTTCCCCAGCAAGGGCCTGTGGATCTCCCTGTTCGCGGGTATCCTCGGGGCCGTCGGCGCCTTCGGCATCTTGCTGGCCTTCGGGGCCAAGGGCGTGCCGCAGGTCGTGATGTCCCTCGTCTTCGCCGGCGCGCCGGTCGTGAACGCGGTCGTCGCCACCTGGATGCACCCGCCCAAGGACGGCCTCGCCGGCGTGCCGTGGCAGTTCTATGCCGGGATCGTCCTGGCCGCGCTCGGCGGCTGTATGGTGAGCCTGTACCGCCCTTCCCCCGCCCCCGCGACGACCGCCCGCGCCACGCCCACCACCCCGGGCAACGCCGTCCGCTGACGCCGCGCCCATCCGCCACCGGATGATCACCGCCACCCGCGTCACCAAGACCTACGCCAGCCCGGCCGGGCCGGTGACCGTCCTGCAGGACCTGGACCTCGCGGTGGCCGCGGGGGAATCCGTCGCCATCGTCGGGCCCTCGGGCAGCGGCAAGACCACCCTGCTCAACCTGCTCGGCGCCCTCGACCGCCCGACCTCCGGCACCCTGCAGGTGGCCGGCGAGGACCTGGGGGCGCTCGACGCGGCCGGGGCGGCCCGGTTCCGCAACCGGCACCTGGGCTTCGTCTTCCAGCTGCACCACCTGCTGCCGCAATGCACCGTGCTCGAGAACGTCCTCGTGCCGCGCTTGGCCGGCGGCTGGGCCGAGGATGCCGCCACTACGCGGGCGCGGGCCGAGGCTTTGCTGAGCGAGGTGGGCCTGCAGGACCGCCTGGAACACCGGCCCTACCAGCTTTCGGGCGGGGAGCAGCTGCGCGTGGCGATTGCGCGGGCCCTGATCAATCAACCCGCGGTGATTCTGGCCGATGAGCCCACGGGCTCCCTGGATCCCGCGACCGGCGAGCGCATCGCGGAACTGCTGCTGCGCCAGACGGCGGGCAAGGCGGCCCTCGTGGTCGTGACCCACAACCCGGGGCTGGCCCGCCGCCTCCACCGGACCTGCCGGTTGGAGCAGGGCCGGCTGGTGGGCTGAAGCCGCGATGTCCCCCGCGCGCTACCTCGCCCGCAGCCTCGTCCACCACCGCCACGCGACCCTCGGGGTCTTCGCCGGGGCGGTGTTGGGGGCCACCGTGCTCCTCGGGGCGCTGTTTGCCGGCGCCTCGGTGCGGGCCTCCCTCGCGCGCGCGGCGGAGCAGCGGACCGGCCAAGCCACGCAGGTCGTGACCGCGGGCGACCGATTTTTCCGCGCGGAACTGGCTCCCGAGCTCGCGGCCGCCGCGGGGGGCCGCAGTGCGCCGCTGCTGCTGACCCAAGGTTCGGCGGTCAACGCGGGCAGCCAGGCGCGGGCCGGTCAGGTGCAGATCCTCGGGGTCACGCCGGACTTTTGGACCTTTGCTCCCCGGCCAGCCCCGCCCCCCGAGGCCGGGGTGGAGGCGGTGGCGGTTAACCTGACCCTCGCCACGCGCCTCGGTTTGAAGGTGGGCGATACCCTGGTGGTCCGCTTTCCCAAGCCCGGCGTGATCGCGGGCAACGCGCCCATCGCCGGGGCCGAGACCGCGCTGGAGAGCCTCCGCGGCAAGGTCGCGGCGGTCATCGGGGACGACGCGTACGGCCGCTTCGGGCTGGAGGCGACCCAACTGCCGCCGGCCACCGTGTACCTTCCCCTCGCGCGCCTGCAGGAGGCCCTGGAGCAGCCCGGCCGGGCCAATCTGGTCCTGTATGCGGGTTCGGCCGGTCCGGCGGAACTGGCGGCCGCCCTCGGGCGCACCACCCGGCTCGCGGACCACGGCCTGTCCCTCGTGCGGCGCGAGGCCGCGGGCGCCTTTGAACTGATCTCGACGCGGATTTTCATCGATCCCGAGGTGGTGGCGGCCGCCCGCCGCGCGTGGCCGGAGGCGGAGCCGGTGACGACTTACCTCGTGAACGAGTTCCGGAAAGGCGAGCAGGCGACGCCCTACTCGATGGCCACCGCCACGACCGCGGCGGCCGCGCCCTTCCTGCCGGCGGATCTGGGGCCGCGGGAGCTGGTGCTTAACGCGTGGCTCGCGCAGGACCTGGGTGCGGCGCCGGGGGACGAGGTGCAGGTGACTTACTTCCGCAATTCCGCCGGGGGTGGTTTGGCGGAGGCGCAGGCCAAGTTCCGCGTGCGGGCGATCGTGCCGTTGAGCGGGTTGGCCGCGGACCGCGCGTGGATGCCGGAATTTCCCGGCATCACCGCGACCGAGAGCCCCCGCGAATGGAACCCGAGCCTGCCTTTGGACCTGCGCCGGATCCGCGACCGCGACGAGAAGTATTGGGAGGAGCACCGCGGCGCCCCGAAGGCCTTCCTGTCGGCCGCCGCGGCGGAGGAGCTGTGGGCGACCCGCTGGGGCAGCCTGACCGGCCTGCGGGTGGCGGCGCCGGCGCCGGCCGCGGAGGCGTTGACCGCACGCCTGACCGCGGAACTGCGGCCGGAGATGAGCCAGTTGCTGGTGCGGCCGTTCGTGGCGGCGGCGACGCCGACGGTGGACTTCGCGGGGCTGTTTTTGGGGCTGAGCCTGTTCCTCATTGTGGGGGCGTTGGGCCTGGTGGCGTTGCTGTTCCAATTCGCCCTGCTGCAGCGCAACCGGGAGGACGCGTTGCTCGGGGCGGTGGGCGTGGGCCCGGGGCGGCTCCTGCGGTGGCGGTTGGCGGAAGGGGCCGCGTTGCTGGCGCTGGGGGGACTGTTGGGCCTGCCGCTGGCCAGCATCTACACGCAGGGCATCCTGAGGTTCCTGGAGGGCATCTGGGCGGGGGGGACCACCTTTGCCTTTGCCGCGCCGCCGCTGACCATCGGGGTGGGCCTGGCGGCGTTTCTGCTGCTTTCCCTGCTGGCGCTCTGGCTGGCGATCCGGCGGTTGGCGCGGCGGGCGTTGTCGATCCGACTGGCGGCGCAGGCGGAGGAGGTGGTGGGGACGCCGGGACGCCCGCGGGGCGCGCTGGCGCTGGCCGTGGGGCTGGCGTTGGTGGCCGCGGGGGCCTTGGCGGGGTCCGGGCGGGTGCTGCCGGCGCAGGGGGCGTTCTTTCTGGCGGGCTTCGCGCTCCTGGGGGCGGGGTTGGCCGTGATCCGGATCCTCTTGGGCGCACACCGCACCACCGTCCTGCCGGGAGCGGCGGAATTGGGCCGGTTGAACCTCCGTACCCGCCCGGCGCGCAGCCTGACCGTCACGGGCCTCATTGCGACGGCCGTGTTTATGGTCCTGTCGGTGGCGGCCTTCCGCAAGCAGGTGGGCGACAACTGGCGGGAGCGGGGAGCCGGGACGGGCGGGTTCGCCTTTTGGGTGGAGACCACCGCGCCGCAGAATCCCGCGCGCGACGCCTTGGGGGAGCGCTTCGAGCTCTTTGCGGGCGCGGCCAAGGACCTCGGGGCGATCGTGCCCCTGCGGGCGGGGGCCGGGGACAACGCCAATTGCTTCAACCTGAACGCCGTCGCCCGGCCGCGGCTCCTGGCCGTGGATCCGGCACGCTTGCCGGCGGGCGGCGTGTTTTCGCCGCGGGTGCCGGGGGGCGGGGGTTGGGAGGTGCTGCGGGCGGGCGCGGGCGGGGCGGAGCCGCTGCCGGCGTTCGTCGATGAGAACACCCTGCTTTGGGCCCTGCAGCGGCGGGTGGGCGATGTGATCAATTATACCGACGAGAATGGCCGGAGCTTCGGCGTGCGGATCGCGGGCGTGCTGCGGGATTCGATCTTCCAGGGTTATCTGATCGTGGATGAGGCGGCGTTTCTGGCGCGGTTCCCGTCCCATCCCGGGCCGACCGTGTTTCTGGTGGATGCCCCGGCGGCGGACTTGGCGGCGGTGCAAGGGCGGCTGCGCTCGGCGGCGGCGGATGCCGGTGGCCGCGTGGAGACCACGCGGGACCTGTTGGCGGCGTTCCACCGGATCGAGAACACCTATCTGGCGATCTTCAATGTGCTCGGGACCCTGGGCGTGATTTTGGGGAGCTTGGGTTTGGCGATCGTCGTGGCGCGCAACCTGCGGGAGCGGCGGGGGGAGTTTGCGGTGCTGGCGGCGATCGGCCTGCGGCCGGAGGTGCTGGGGCGGATGGTGCGGGCGGAGTTTGGCTGGCTCGTGACGCGGGGCGTCGTGCTGGGTGCGGCGGCGAGCGCCCTGGCAACGGCGCCCGTGTTGCCGGATCTACCGGCGGGGCCGACGGTGGCGTTGGTCGTGGGCCTGCTGGGGGGGATTTTGGGCCTCAATTACCTGAGCGGCTGGCTGGTCTTCCGGGCGGCCCTGCGGGACCTGCGCCCGGGGAAGGGCGAAGGCTGAGGCGCCGTCCCGAGTGAGCAGGCAGGAGTGCCCGACACCCTTCAGTCCTGCTCCCAATTCTCGAGCCGCAGCCCCGGAATGCGGGAGAACTCGGCTAGGTTGCGGGTCACCAGCGTGGCGTCCAAAAGCAAGGCGTGGGTCGCGATGATGGTGTCGCGGTCCCCGATCTTCATCCCGGAGGATTCGAGCCGTGCCCGCACCCCGGCGTAAACCCGGGGGAAATCCGGCCCTAGTGGGGCGACCTCAAGCTGGTCGCGCAACGACTCCACCCGGCGCACGAAGCGCGTGGTACCCGACTGGAGGCGCGCCTTTTCGGCCCCGAACTCCAATTCAGCCATCACCATCACGGAAAGCCGCAGGGATCCCGCGGCGAACTCGGTCTGCATCCGCCCGGTGAGGCTCGGGGATTTCCCGGAGAGGTAGGCCGAGAACGCATTTGTGTCCGGCAGGTAGATCATTCCCAGTCGCGCCTCAGGCTGGGGGCCGCGTTGGCCTCGATCACCGGGAAATCAGGACAACTGCCGCCCAGGGCGGCGAACGCCTTCACGCGCCGGGCGTGGGCGGACTCATCGTGGACCGTGAACCCATCTGCCGTCTTTACCAGCTTCACCACGCTGGAGCGGAGGCGGAACGCCTTGGGCAGGCGCAGGGCCTGGGAGTTTCCGGATTGGAAGACCTTGGCGGTGGCGACGGACATAGATATACCGTGCATACGCCCTCGTGGCCGGTCAAACGGGAATCCCAGAAGATCGTCCGACAGGCCACGCCCGTTTCAGGCCGACAGGAGACGCACCGTGGTGTCCCGCGGGTCCGACCAAAGGGCTAGGCCGTGAATCGCTAGTTTTCGGCCGGCCCCGGAGCCGGGCGCCAGCGATTCACGGCCTGACCCCATCCCGGCACTCAGGCTTGCGTTTGGCGCCGGGCCTGCCGGAAGCGGCGCTGGCGCTCCGCGTTGGTCTGGCGTTTCTCCTCCGCGGACTTCGCCGGCCGCCCGGCCCGCAGGCGCAGCGGCAGATCGACCCCGCTGGGATAGAGGTTCCGCCGCTTGAACGCCCCGGGCGCCTCACGGAGCGCGAGCCATCGCAGCCGGGGCGTCAACTCGCCCGCATCGAACACCGGGTCCGGCGCGACGCGCTCCGGGTGGAACGCCCATTCCGGGGCCGCTCGCCCCAGTTTTCCGGCCAGATGGTCCGCGTAGGCGCCCAGCCAGGCATCCGCGACGTGGCCCCCGGGAAACCGCCCGCGCAACAACTCCGGTTCGTCGGCGATGGCCGCCGCGGCCTGCGGCCGCGCGGAACAGCGGCGCAACTCGTGCAGCCAGTCGCGCAGGTGGTGTCCGAACGCCGCCAAGGAATCCGCGCGGGCCGCGACGGCCGCCAGGGTGTCAGGGCGCGGGCTCATTGGTAAGGGATCCCAACGCGCCCCGCACCACCTCCCGGGCAGCGGCGGTCAATGCGTCGTGGGGGAAAAATCGCCCGTGGATCTCGACCGCCTCCGCCACCGAGCGCAGGCCCAGTTTGCCGACGAGGAAGCGGATGTCCCCGTGATCCCCGGGATAGCCAGGGAGGGGTGGGCGGCAGGCCTGGAGCTTCAGCGCCAGAAGGTAGGCCGCGGTCGGCACCAAAATCCGGAGTCCCGGGCCGAATTCATCCCCGGGCAGCTGCCGTTTCGCCTCCTCGGCGGCGAGGAATTGGCGCACGTCGTCGTTCAGCCAATCCTCGGGCAAGCCCAACTCGGAGGCCACTTGGCGGGAGAGCCGGTGGGCCACGTCACCAGGGTGCACGACGGCGTCGACATCCTTGGTCGCGTCGCGGGAGCCGTAGACCAGCGCGAACACGGCGCCCCCGTAGAGTGAGAGTTCTAGGGTTACCTTTTGCGCGTGAGCGAGTTCCCCCAAACGCCGCAGCGCCTGCCGGAGGCGTCGAACGTCAAGCGGGTCGTAGGGCATAATAAAGCGTTACGTAACGCTTTATTGAAAGGCAAGTCCGGGAGGGCCGGAGGACGGGGTCAGGGGGAAAATTGCAACCAACCGGGCAGTCGCACCGGAACGGGAGGCCATTCCAACCCCTGGCAGGTTGCAAGTTGCGGACTGGCCCCTGGAGGCACACTAAAGGCAGTCCATACGCGACCGTCCCTCCCCCAACGGGAAACCCCAGGCACCGATTGACGGCCCGTAAGGCTTGGCCCCACGCTCCCGGACGCCTCGCCCCACCCGTCCCGCCCGCCCCGATGTCCCGCCGCTCCCTCGCCGGCCTTGCGTTCACGCTCCTCGCGCTGCCCAGTGCCGGCACGGAGGCGGACCTGGCCGCCGCCCGCGCCCTCCTCGCCGCCCGGCAACCCGCCGAGGCCCAGGCCGCCTTCGAACGGCTCCACGCCGCCGACCCCACGCACGCCGAGGTCAACCACGCGCTCGGGCAACTCGCCAACCGCCGCGGCGACCCCGCCCAGGCCATCCGGTACTTCACCGCCGCCGCCACCGCCGAACCCCACTCCGGACGCCACCAGCAGGGCCTCGGAGACGCCTATGGCCGCCAGGCCGAACGCGCCGGCATCTTCGGCGGGCTCGGGCTCGCCCGGCAATGCGTGGCCGCCTACGAGCGCGCGGTAGCCCTCGAGCCGGGCAGCGTGGAGTTCCGGCTCAGCCTCCTCGAATTCTACCGGCTCGCCCCCGCGATCGTCGGGGGCGGCGCCACCAAGGCCCGGGCCCAGGTGGAGGCGATCCGTCAGCTCGACCCGACCCGTGGCCGGATCGCCGCCGCCACCCTGCTCGCGGGGGAGAAACGCACCGCGGAGGCGTTCGCCGAATTGGCCTCCGCCCTCGAGACCCAGCCGGATGACGTGGTCGCGCTGTACCAGGTCGGGCGGCTGGCGGCGCTGACGGGGCAGGAACTGGAGCGCGGCGCCGCGGCCCTGCGGCGCTACCTCGAATTGCCGGAAGGGATGCTGCCGCAGGCGCCCGGACACGCCTCCGGGCACTGGCGGCTCGGGCAGGTGCGGGAGCGCCAAGGCGACCGCGAGGGGGCCCGTGCGGCATTCGAGGCGGCCCTGCGGCTGGAACCCGGCTTCAAGCCGGCCGCGGAGGGGCTGCGGCGGCTGCGCTGAGTGAGGCGCGGACGGAGGGGAGGGACTCAGCTTTTTGGGGCTATCCCGGCATTGTCGGGCCCAAGGCGATGGCCACAAAAGGCTCAAGGGCTCTGGGGCGCGAACCACGTTGCAAAGGGCGTCTATAGACGCCGCGGCAATGATGCGGCGCGCGCTCCAAGGCGAGGAATCCGATCCCGGACGCGCAGCCTGCGGGATCGCCTGACGGGGGAAGGATTCCCCGGCTACATCGAGCCAACTGGTCTGAGCTCTCAACCCACTCCCGCGGCGTCTATGGACGCCACGCACGGCCGCTCCTCCACCCTCGATCCTTTTGCGCCTTTTGTGGCCGTCCCCTCGGCGACTCAGCGCCAGTTGAGCACCAGGCGGGTGAAGTAGGAGGTGTCCATCTTCTGCACGCCAAGGCCCGGCTCGCTGTTGTAATCGTTGGCCAGGCCCAGACGCAGCTTCCAGTTCGGGTTGGCCAACGGCAACTCATAGAAGCTCTCGTGCATCGCCCGGTAATTCGAGAAGTCCTCAAACGTCGGCACCACGGTCAGACGGTTCACAAGGACCGAGTTCGCCAGCTCCAAACGGTGCGAGAAGCCGAAGTCGAGACCGGCGCTCTTCACGTCGATCGTCGCCGGGTTGCGGTAACCCTCGTAGCGGAAGGAGAGACCGAAGCGGCCCGTGAGCGTATGCTTCGGCGCCTTGATCACATCATACCCCATACCCGTCGCAGCCACATTGTAGAGGTCGATGTCCTTGATCCGGTCGAACCCACCCTCGTCACGGACGTACCACGAGAAGTTGCCCTTGAAGTTCACCTGGTAATCCACCCCCGCCTTGAACTGATCCGCCGACTTCTCGTCGTCCGTCACCTGACGGTCATACGCGGTGAAGAACTGGAGCGTGTCCGTGGCGCCCTTGAGGATCGCGCGCACGCTGGCGGAGGTGCCCAGCTGGTCCTTGTTGCCGTTCTTGCCGTTCACATCGGTGCTGGCCTCGTAGGTCCAGCCGCGCTCCAAGGCGGCGACGGCGGGGTCCTTGCCGCCCGCGGCCCAGGAGGCGGCGACCTTGGCGACGTCGGACGTGAACTCCCCCTCGGCGTTGGCCACGCGGACGCGGCCGGTGCCGGGGCTGGAGACGACGCCGTCGACCCGGGTACCGTTGGCGAAGCGCACCGCCACCGGGGCGTCGGTGGTGATCGAGATCACCTCGGCCTGCTTGAGCGTGACCGTGCCGGCGAAGTCGGTGGCCAGGACCACACTCCCGCCGTCGATGCGGGTAATCTTGCCCACGAGGCGGGAGCCGCCGCGGAGCTCGACTACGTCGGCCGAGAGCAGGGCGGGCCAGAGGAGAAACGCTGCCACGAGGGCGGCCGGGAGGGAGCGGAGAGAGGAGGGTTTCATAGGGACGGAAGGGTTTGGCGACAGGCGCCCCAAAACATGGCCCCGGGTCGGGCAGGGTCAACGAATGCCCCGAATTCGCGGGTGACCGCGGGGCCACCGGCGGCTCGACAGCGGGAGACGCGGGCGGTTGCCTTGCCGCCCAGAACCGATGCCTGCCGCCACCGCCACTCCCGATCGCCCCGCCCTGCTGGTCGCCGACCAGTGGCGGGAGTACGCGCTGCTGGACTGCGGGGACGGCCTGAAGCAGGAGCGGTGGGGCGAATATACCCTTGTGCGCCCCGACCCGCAGATCCTGTGGCCGCGTCACGGGCAGGAGCGGGGCGCGCCGTGGGAGAAATGGGACGGCTTTTACCACCGGAGCGAGCAGGGCGGCGGGCGCTGGGAATTCCGGCGGCCGCTCCCGGACGCGTGGCGCCTGCGCTACGAGCCGTTGGACCTGACTTTCCGCATCCACCCCACCTCGTTCAAGCACACGGGGCTATTCCCGGAGCAGGCGGTCAACTGGGAGTGGTGCGCGGCACGCATCCGGGAGCGGCGGGCGACGCAGGCGGAGCCGGTACAGGTGCTGAACCTATTCGGGTACACCGGGGCGGCGACCGTCGCGGCGGCGCGGGCCGGGGCGGCCGTGTGCCACGTCGATGCCGCGGAGGGGATGGTGAAGTGGTGCCGCGAGAACGCCGCCCTCAGCGGCCTCGGCGAGGCGCCGATCCGCTACCTGGTGGACGATTGCCTGAAGTTTGTGCGGCGCGAGGTCCGGCGGGGGCGCACCTACGACGCGATCATCATGGACCCGCCGACCTACGGGCGCGGGCAGGCCGGGGAGATGTGGCGCCTGGAGGACCACCTGTGGGAGCTGCTCACCGAATGCGGGCGCCTGCTGGGGCCGCGGCCGCTGTTTGTCCTGATCAACGCCTACACGGCGCGCCTATCCCCCACCGTGGTCGCGAACCTGCTCGCCGAGCTCCTGTCCGGCCGGGGCGGGGCGATCACCGCCGGCGAGGTCGGCCTGCCCATCCAGCGGGACGGCAAGGTCCTGCCCTGCGGCATCTACGGGCGCTGGCAGGCCTGAACCCCTTTTCCCCCACCCTTATGTCCACTCCCACCGTTTACCGGTTCTCGTTCGGTCCCTGGAACATCAGCGAGGGCGCCGATCCCTTCGGGCCCGACGTCCGCGCGCCGTACCCGCACGACCGCAAGTTCGCGCTCTACCGCCAACTGGGGTTCGAGGGCGTACAGTTCCACGATGACGACGTGGTCCCGGAACTCGACGCGCAGACGGCCCCGCAGATCGCGGCGCGGTCAGCCGAGGTGGCGCGGGTGCTGCGGGACGAGGGCCTGACCCCCGAGTTTGTGGCGCCGCGGCTCTGGTTCGCGAACCAGACCGTGGACGGCGCCTACACCGCGAACCGGGCGGAGGACCGGGCCTACGCGTGGGAGCGGACGCGCAAGTGCATCGACATCGCGCGGGCCATCGGTTGCCGGGCGATCGTACTCTGGCTGGCCCGCGAGGGCACCTACGCGCGCGAGGCGAAGGACGCGCGCCTCGCCTACCAGCGGCTGCTGGAGACCGTGAACCAGATTCTCGGCTACGACCGCGAAGTGGAGGTGTGGATCGAGCCGAAGCCGAATGAGCCGACCGACCAGGCCTACGTGCCGACCACGGGGCACGCGGTGGCGCTGGCGTACGCCTCGGCGGACCCGCGGCGGGTGAAGACCGTGATCGAGAGCGCGCACGCGCTGCTGGCGAACCTCGATCCGAGCGACGAGATGGCGTTCGCCCTCGCACACGACAAGCTGGGGAGCGTCCACCTAAACGACCAGAACGGCCTTAAGTACGATCAGGACAAGAATTTCGGGGCGGCGAACCTGCGCGCGGCCTTCAACCAGGTGCGCGTGCTGGAGGAGGGCGGCTACGGGCGGCGGGGAGAGTTCGTGGGCCTGGACGTGAAGGCGATGCGCACGCAGGCGGGCAGCCCGGTGACTGACCACCTGCGGACCAGCCGGGAGCTGTTCCTGCACCTGGTCGACAAGGTCCGCTCCTATGACCGGACGCGGGTGGAGCAGTGCCGGGCGGCGCGGGACTACGAGGCGTTGGAGCGCTACACCCTGAAGCACCTTCTGGGGGTGGGTTCCCGATGAGCGAGCGCGTCCCGATCCCGGTGGTCGCGGCGCTATTGGAGGACGCCGATGGCTACTTTTTGATTGGCCGGCGGCCGCCGACCAAACCG
>Ga0172372_10005572_pt1 | contig 17477 bp, 12 predicted proteins | sample LakKiv5m_2_FD_114544 | JGI IMG/M metagenome (GOLD analysis project Ga0172372, IMG submission 114544) | Freshwater microbial communities from Kabuno Bay, South-Kivu, Congo - kab_092012_9.5m | ecosystem: Environmental > Aquatic > Freshwater > Lake | place: Democratic Republic of the Congo...
GATGACGGCGAATGACACTGTAGAGGTCGGGCTGGGTGAAGGCCGGTTCGTCGGTCTCGTTGTGCCCGTGGCGGCGGTAGCAGTAGATATCGACCACCACATCGCGGCCGAACTTCTGGCGGAATTCCAGCGCGATCTGCGCGACCTCGACAACAGTCAGCGGATCTTCGCCGTTCACATGGAAAACCGGGATGTCAACCATCTTGGCGATGTCTGTGCAATAGCGCGTCGAGCGGGAGTCCGCCGGCAGCGTGGTGAAGCCGATCTGGTTGTTCACGACGAGGTGGATGGTGCCGCCTGTGCGGTAGCCCTCGAGTTGCGACATGTTGAATGTCTCCGCGACGATGCCTTGTCCGATAAATGCCGCGTCGCCGTGGATGAGAATGGGGACGACTTTTTTCCGCTCCACGGTGTCTTTGAGAATACGCTGGCGGGCGCGGGCCTTGCCTTCGACCACGGGGTCCACCGCCTCGAGATGGCTGGGATTTGCCGCAAGGCGGATTTCGACCTTGTGTCCACCGGGCAGCTCGCGCGTGGTTTGGTAGCCGAGGTGGTATTTCACATCGCCGTTTCCGCCCACGAGCTCCGGAGTGAAGGTATCCTGGAATTCATCGAAAATCAGGCTGGCCGGCTTTTGCAGGAAATTGGTCAGCACATTCAACCGGCCGCGATGCGCCATGCCCATGACGAGTTCCAGCACGCCGAGTTCGGGGCATGTGTCGAGAATCGAATTGAGCGCGAGCATGAGGGATTCGCCGCCTTCGAGTGAGAATCTTTTTTGCCCGACATACTTTGTGTGGATGAACGACTCGAAGGTTTCCGCCTCGTAGATTTTTCCCAGCACATCGCAGTGCAACTCCGCGGAATTGCGGTCCGCGCGGCGGCGGGTTTCGACGCGGCTTGCGACCCACTCGCGGATTTCAGGATTTTCGATGTGGGAAAATTCCACGCCGAGCGTGTCGGAGTAGGTTTGCCGGAGGGCGGAGATCATTTCTCCCAGTGGCATCTGGCGGCCGTGCTGGAAATGGCGTGATGACACGACTTCCTTCATATCCGATTCGGTGAATCCGAATTCGGATGGCGCGAGAAGGGGATTTTCAGGAGCGGTGGGGGCGAGGGGATTCAGGTGCGAAGCGGTGTGCCCGATGGAACGGTAGGCGTTCACCAGAGCGTCCACACGGGCCTGCAGGGGAGAGGCCCCGACACCCGAAGCAGCGGCCTCCTCGTCTTTTTTCAGGCGGGCGAGTCCCAACTCAAAGCCTTCGAAAAAGGCGGCCCAGTCGGAGGACACCGAATGCCGGTCGGCCTGCCAGCACTGGTGCATTTCGTCGATCAGCGTCTCGTTTGCACGAGCGGGAACGGAAGTGTTCATTAATGAAAAAAATGGATGCGCAGACTCCTCGGACGGAGTGCTGGAAAACTTTGACGGCAAGGGGTTGAAAGATCAAGCCATGAAAAAATCACGGTCCGAGTTTGAGTCCTCGCCTTAATTCCAATCGAAGAAGAATTCTCTCGCTCGGCAGGCCTCAGGAAGCACGCTGGCGGCGGGCTGGGGGCTTGGGTTTGATTTCGGTGCCGAGGATTTTTTGGAGGAAGGGGGCGGTGCAACTGCCTTTGGCGAGGGCGACTTTTTCGGGTGTTCCTTGGGCGATGATTTTGCCGCCGTTTTTGCCGGCCTCGGGGCCGATGTCGAGGATGTGGTCGGCTTCGGCGATGACATCGAGGTGGTGTTCGATGACGACGACCGTGCCGCCTTCGTCCACGAGGCGGTGGAGGACTTGGATGAGCTGGGCGACATCGTGGGCGTGGAGGCCGATGGTGGGCTCTTCGAGCACATAGAGGGTGGATTTCCCTCGACGGGTGGTCCGGATTTCCTCTGCGCCGGGCGTGGCACGGCGGGCGAGTTGGGTCACGAGTTTGATACGCTGGGCCTCGCCGCCGCTCAGTGTCGGGCTGGGCTGACCAAGCTTGAGGTAGCCGAGTCCGGTTTCCTGAAGGAGAGCGAGCGGGCGGTGGATTTTCGGATGCGAGCCAAAGAATTCGACGGCCTGCTCGATCGTCATATCCATGACATCGCCGATGGATTTACCGTTGTAGAGAATCTCGAGCGTGGAGGGATTGTAGCGCCGTCCGCTGCAATCCTGGCAAGGCATGTAGGATGGCGGTAGGAAATTCATCTCGAGCTTGATGACACCTTGTCCGAGGCAGGCCTCGCAGCGACCGCCCTCGTTGTTGAACGAGAACCGGCTGGCGGTGTAACCGCGCATACGGGCGGCGGGGAGTGTGGCGAACACTTTGCGGATTTCATCAAAGACCTTCACATAGGTCGCCGGTGTGGAGCGCGAGGTCTTGCCGATCGGGGATTGATCGACCTCCAGCACGGCGCCAAGGGATTCGAAGCCGGCGATGCCTTTGTGGAGGTCCGAGTGCAACGGAGCGCGTTTGCGGGTGAGGACATCGCGCACAGCAGGAACGACGATGCCCCGGATGAGGGTGCTTTTTCCCGAGCCGGAGACGCCTGTGAGCACGCTGAGGCGGTGGAGCGGAATGCGAACGGTCTCGTTTTTGATGTTGTGAAGGTGTGCGCCTTTGAGTTCCAGCCACTCGGTGGCGGCGGGTCGGCGTTTGCCGCGCACGGGGTGCTTCATCGGCTCACGGAGGGCGCGGCCGGTGTGCGAGGTCGGGTGGTCGAGGATTTCCTGGAGTGTGCCCGAGGCCATCACTTCGCCACCACGGCTCCCGGCACCGGGACCGAGATCGAGGATGCGGTCGGCACGGCGCATGGTTTCTTCGTCATGCTCGACGATGACGAGAGAGTTTCCTTTTTTGGCCAAGGCTTGGAGGGCGTCGAGGAGGCGTTCGTTGTCGCGAGGGTGGAGGCCGATGGTCGGCTCGTCCAAAACATAGAGCACGCCGCGGAGATTCGACCCGAGCTGGGCGGCGAGGCGGATGCGCTGGGATTCGCCGCCGGATAGGGTTTTCGCACTGCGGTCGAGTGAGAGGTAGTCGAGTCCCACCTTGGCGAGGAATTCCAGACGCTGGCGGATTTCGCTGATGACATCACGGGCGATCTCGGCGGCCGGGCCTTCGAAATTCAATGACTCGCAGAGCGAGAGGGCATCGCATGCCGGCGCTTTTGTGAAGTCGGCGATGGATGTTTTTTGAATCCGCACATGGGTGGCGGTTTCGTTGAGGCGGGTCCCTTTGCAGATCGGGCAGGGGCGGGGCTCATCGTCCTCGAGGTTTTCGTGGCGGCGCTCCGCGTCGAGTTCGGCTTCGATGGCGGTTTCGAATTCGCCTTCCTTTCCGAGCCCCTTCCAGACCTCGCCGAAGCCCCGGCAGTGGTTGCACCAGCCGTGGGGAGAATTGAATGAAAAGAGGCGCGGGTCGAGTGGTTCGAACGCGCGGCTGCACGACGGGCAATTCATCTCGGTGCTGAGGACGGTCGATTGGCCGTGGGCGTCCTCCATGCGGGCGGTGCCTTTGCCCATGCGGAGCGCCTTGCGCACGAGTTCGTCGGATTTTTTGGCATCAGGCGATGTGAGTTCGCCGATGAGGGCATCAATCGTGTGTTCCTTGAAGCGTTCGAGTTTTTGGAAGCCTTCGACCGGTGTTGGGCTTCCGTCCACAATGAGCGTGGTGATGCCCTGTCGTGCGGCTGCGCGGGCGACATCCGTGTGGAAGCCTTTGCGGCCTTTCACGAGATTGGCAAAAATTTTTACCGGTCCCTTGGCGGCGTGTTTATCGACCTCCTCGGCGATGGCGGTTGGTGTGCGGTTTTCGACGGCGACATCGCACGACGGGCAAAATTGCGTGCCGAGTTTTGAGAAGAGGAGACGCAGGAAATGGTAAATCTCGGTGACCGTGGCCACGGTGGATTTCCCGCCGCCGCGAGTGATGCGTTGCTCGATGGCCACGCTGGGCGGGAGGCCTTCGATCGAGTCGACATCCGGCTTCTCCAGTTGATCCACAAACTGGCGGGCGTAGGCGGACATGCTGTCGAGGAAGCGGCGCTGGCCCTCGGCGAAAAGGATATCAAAGGCGAGCGTGGATTTCCCTGAACCGCTCAGGCCGGTAACGACCACCATGCCGTCGCGAGGGATGTCGACATCGATATTTTTGAGGTTGTGCTCGCGGGCTCCGCGGACGGTGATCGAGCGCGAGGCTGGAGTGACTGGACGAGGTCGCGAGGGTTTTTCGTGGAGCACGGCGGAGCGGCCTGCGAGGACAGGTTCCAGGAATTGGCCGGTGATGGAGTCCGCGTTGGATGCGACCTGCTCAGGCGTTCCCGCTGCCACGATGCGCCCGCCATCCTCGCCGCCTTCGGGGCCCAGGTCGATGACCCAGTCTGCGCATTTGATGACCTCGAGATTGTGCTCGATGACGATCACGCTGTTGCCCTCTTCGACGAGGCGGTGGAAGACTTTGATGAGCAGGGCGACATCGTCGAAGTGGAGGCCGGTGGTCGGTTCGTCGAAAATGAGGAGCGCCTTGTCGCGGGATTGGCGGATGAGGTGGTGGACGAGTTTGAGGCGTTGGGACTCGCCTCCGGAGAGCGCATTGACGGGTTGGCCGAGGCGTAGATAATCAAGCCCCACCTCGCCGAGGAGTTCCAGCGGTGTGGTGATATTTTTCTTGGGGTCGAGCGGTTTGAAAAATTCGATCGCCTCGGCGGCTGTCATTTCCAGAACCTCATGGATCGACTTGCCGCCGACTTGGATTTTCAGCAATGGCGTGCGGTAGCGGGTGCCATCACACTCCGGGCAACGCAGGAAAAGGTCGCTGAGAAATTGCATTTCCACTTTCTCAAAGCCCAAACCGCTGCACCGGTCGCAACGGCCGTTCCCGGAGTTGAAGGAAAAGCTGGATGCCGTGAAGCCTGCGGCTTCGGCGGCAGGCGTGTCGGCAAAGAGGTCGCGGATGTGCTCGAAGACGCCCAAATACACAGCGGGAGTCGAGCGGGGAGTCTTTGACAAGGGCGACTGATCGACCATTACGACTTCATCCACTTCTTCGTCGCCTGTGATCGATTTCACAAACCCCGCCGCCTCGTCCTCGGAGGGATCTTCGCCCACGAGTTGACGGTGCAGCACATCGCGAACGAGTGAGGTTTTGCCGGATCCTGAAACACCTGTCACCGCACAGAGCACTCCCAAGGGGAATTTGACGGTGAGGTTTTGGATATTGTGGTGGGTGATGCCTTTGAGGACGACATGTCCCTCCGCCTTGCGGCGTTTTTTCGGAACCGGGATGGATTTTTTTCCCTCCAAATAATCCGCTGTGAGCGAGTTTTTTGCCAAAGCGAAATTTTCCGCTGGACCGCAATAGAGGAGTTGACCGCCGGAAATACCCCGGCCGGGGCCGATATCCACCAACTCGTCGGCGGCACGGATCACGGCCTCTTCGTGTTCGACCACGAGAAGGGTGTTTCCTTTGTCGCGAAGGCCTTGCATGACCTCGATGAGGCGGGAGGTGTCGCGCGGGTGCAGCCCGACGCTCGGCTCGTCGAGGACGAAGAGGGTATTGACGAGCGAGGCGCCCAGGCAGGTCGTGAGGTTGACGCGTTGGATTTCTCCGCCAGAGAGCGAGCGGGTGGGTCGGTCCAGCGTTAGGTAGCCGAGGCCGATCTTGCAGAGGTAGTTGATGCGTGAAACGACCTGTTGGTGGACAAGGCGCGCGCTGGTATCCGAGGCAGGGAGTTCGAACGACTCGAGGATCGGCCCGAGGCGCTTGAGCGGGAGCGCTGCGACATCGGCAATCGTCAGGCCCGGCGGGTCGATGCGGAAATTCAAGGTGTCCGGCTGAAAGCGGCCGCCATGGCATTTGGGGCAGGGTTGGTAACTGCGGTAGCGGGAGAGCAATACCCGCACATGCATCTTGTAGGCTTTGCTTTCCAGCCATTGAAAATAGCCGTCCACGCCATACCAAGCGCCGGATTCCCAAGCAAGGCGGTTGTCGACATCCGGATCGCCGTGAATCACAAAATCCTGATCAGCTTTTGGCAAACGCTCAAACGAGCGCACGGTATCGATGCCTCGCTTGCGGCAGTGGCGAATGAGATCGTCCTGGCATTCAGCGGATTGCCCGCTCTGGAAAGGTCGGATGACGCCCTCCGAAATGGATAGCGAACGGTCGGGAATGACGCGCTGCATGTCGATGCCGATAATGCGCCCGAAGCCTTTGCACTCGGGACAGGCGCCAAGGGGGGAGTTGAAAGAAAAGAGACCGGGTGAGGGAGGTCGGATGTCGGTATCACACGCCGCGCAATGCCATCCCGCTGTATGCGAGCGCGATGAACCGGATTCGGCGTCGATGGCAGTCAGGCGGTCATTGCCGAGACGCAGGGAATTTTCGATCGCCTCGGACAGGCGTGCGGGCGAGGATTTATCCAATTCGATGCGGTCTTGGATGACCTGCACGCTGGCGGGAAGTTTTTGAAGCGCAGGCTTCTCGTCGGTGCGGTGGATTTTGCCTTTAATCCAGATGCGGAGGTAGCCCTGCTGGGCCAGAAAATCAAAAAAGTCCTTGGGGGCTGTATCTTCTGGAACTTTCACGCTGAAAGTGAGATACACCGACCTGCCCTGAAAATCGGAAAGAATCTGGCGGAGGATGGACTGGGGGGTCCCTTGAACCACCTCCCGCGTGCACTTCGGGCAAAAACCCTTGGCGACCCGCGGGAAGAGGAGTTTCAGGTAGTCGTTGATTTCCGTGATCGTGCCAACGGTCGACCGCGTGGTGCGGACATTATTGGCCTGCTCGATCGCGATGGCGGGTGGGATGCCCTCAATGTTATCGGCAAGCGGTTTATCCATCCGCTCAAGGAACTGGCGCGTGTAGGGACTGAATGTCTCCACATAGCGCCTTTGTCCCTCGGCGTAGATGGTATCAAACGCAAGGCTCGACTTGCCGCTTCCGCTGGGGCCGGTGACGACGATGAACCTGCCGAGAGGCAGTTCGAGGTCAACCCCTTGAAGGTTGTTTTGTTTGGCTCCGCGGAGCCGGATGGATTCCACCCGTGGAAATCGTCAGGCTTGGGCTGTTTGGTTTCCGCGGAGTTCCTCGGTGCGGAGAAGCACACGCTGGCGCATGATTTTTCCGGACTTGAACTTAACGGTCGCGCGGGCCGGGATGACCACATCATGCTCGGGTTTATTCGGGTTGCGGCCCACGCGGGATTTGGTGAGACGGACCTCGAAAACACCGAAGTTGCGCAGCTCAACATCACGGCCCGTCGAGAGGGCGTCGGTGATGCCATCCAGCGTGAGCTGAATAACGCTGAATACTTCCTGTTGGGTGAGTCCGGTTGTTTTGCTGATCTGCATTACCAGATCTCTTTTGGTGAGGTTGGCCATATTTGTGAGTGAAGTTTGAAGCGCGAAGCGTAGCGGGAAACCATGAGAGCGCAATACTTTTATCAAAACATTTTCGATTGATTCTATTGATTGAATTCCCATTACCATAAGACTTGATCTCTTCACCCCAATTATAGTTTAAGGTAAGATTATGAATCCAATCGCTGTTATTCTCCTAGTCTTCTCGTTTTTTGTCCTCGGATGTTCCGGCCCCGGCGGTCCCGCGCAGCGCGCCGGTGCCGCTGTTGACAATGCCGTCTATAAAGTTGGCGAAGGCATTTCGACTGTGGGCCAAAAAATCGAAGGATCGGCCAAGCCGTGAGATTCCATCTGACGGCGAGGGGAGCCATCTCCGCCGCGCTGGCCGCACTGGTGGTTTTTTTGTGCTCTTGCGGGAGCCGCGATGAGAGCACCCTTGTTGTCGGAATGGACCTCTCGTATCCCCCTTTTGAAACGATTGGCCCCGCCGGGAAGCCCGAGGGCGTGAGTGTTGACCTCGCCGAGGCGCTTGGAAAGTTCCTCGGCAAGCCGGTGCGGATTGAAAACATTCCCTTCACCGGTTTGATTCCCTCGCTGAAGACCAACAAGATCGACTGCATCATCTCGTCGATGACAGATACGCCCGAGCGCCGAGCTTCCATTGCATTTTCCGATCCCTATCTTTCGACCGGCCTTGCGCTTTTGGTTGCGCGTGAGAGCACGATCCAATCCCAGCAGGATCTCGACCAAGCGGGGAAAACGCTCGCCGTTCGCCAAGGCACGACGGGCGAGGTTTGGGCGCGGGCCAATATCAAAAATGCCACGATCCTTTCCCTGGAGAAGGAATCCGCCGCCGTTCTGGAAGTGATTCAAGGCCGAGCGGATGCCTTTCTCTACGATCAGATGAGCGTTTGGAAAAACTCGCAGGAGCATTCCTCGAAAACACGCGCCGTGCTCCAGCCGCTTCAAAAAGAAAATTGGGCGGTCGCTTTGCGTCACGACGACGCTCCGTTGCGCGACCAAATCAATGCCTTCCTCAAGTCATTCCGCTCCAGCGGGGGATTCGACGCGCTGGGCGACAAGTATCTCAAAGACCAGAAGACAGCCTTCAAGGAGCAGGGAATTCCTTTTTATTTTTGATTCGAAGGATCAGAGGCGCTCGAGGAGCTTTTGGTGGATGCCGTCGAATCCGCCATTGCTGAAGACCGCAATGATGTCGCCGGATTGGGCCAAGGGTTTCAGGCGTTCGATGATCGAATCGGCGGTGGGTTCGTAGAAGGCGTGTTTGCCCGAAGCGGCGATATCTGAAACGACGCGCTCGGGGTTCAGGCGTTCGTTTTCCGGCAGTTGGTCGAGACGCGCAATCTGGGAGATAAAGACCCCGTCCGCATCGGCGAAGGCTTTTGGCAGATCATCTTGGAAGACCGCTCGGCGCGTGGTGTTCGAGCGAGGCTCGAAGAGCGCCCAGAGGCGGACGTTGCCGAATTTTTTGCGAAGCCCGGCCAGTGTCTCGCGGATGGCGGTGGGGTGGTGTCCGAAGTCGTCGATAATGGTGATGCCATTCACCGTGCCCCGCACTTCCTGGCGGCGGCGTATGCCTTGGAACGAGGCAAGGGCCGCGCGGATTTTGTCGGCGGAAATACCGTAGTAGTGGGCGGCCGAGGCGGCCATCGCCGCATTGCGAATGTTGAAATCCCCGGAGAGGGGGATGAAAAATGTTTCGCCGAAAAGCTCGAAGCTGGAGCCCTCTGGCTTGTGAACGACTTTGCGGATTTGGTTCGCGCAATTTTCCGAGAAGCCGACCTCCACCACCGGTGCCGGGCAATTTTGAGACGCGTCGAGGCAGTTTGGATCGTCACCATTGAGAAGGACCATGCCCTCGGATGGCACAATGTTCAGCAACCGGCGGAAGCTGGTCTTGATCTCGTCGAGGTCGCGGTAGATGTCCGCATGGTCGAACTCGATATTGTTCACGATGACGAGTTCGGGCAGGTAATGGACGAATTTGGAACGCTTGTCGAAGAAGGCGGTATCGTATTCGTCGCCTTCGATGATGAAATACTTCGAGTCCCGCAGGCAGGCTCCCTGGCCGAGATTCGACGGTATACCGCCGATGAGGTAGCCGGGCTCGAGTCCGGCGGATTCAAAAATCCACGCCAGGATCGAGGTGGTTGTGGTTTTGCCATGCGTGCCGGTGACCACCAGGTTGTGGCGACCTCGCAAAACGAAATGCCGCAGCGTTTCGGGCATCGAGAGGTAGAGCAACTTGCGGTTCAGAACGGCCTCCACAGCGGCATTGCCGCGCGACATGGCGTTGCCGATAACGATCAAATCCGCAGCAGGGATGTCATCCGGTTGGAAGCCTTTTGTGATGGCGACCCCCTTGGATTCCAGAAAGGTGGACATCGGCGGATAGACATTGTCGTCCTGGCCGGTGACTTTGAAGCCCTTGTCTTTCATCGCGGCCGCGACGGATCCCATCGCTGTGCCACAGATGCCGAGAAAGTGCACATGCTGCGGAGTGTCGTTCATCTCAAGACCGCTTTGAGGTTCCTTGCTTCGGGGAGCAAAAGCGCATGAGCAGGACAATCTTTAAAATCATCACGCAAAATGCACCAATGACGAGCGGCAGTGTGAGGCTGTTGGGCCGGGAAGTTTTAATAAACATCCTTCCTGTAGCGCTTCTCTTTTTTGAGAGCGTCCACATATTCCTTCGCTTGATCGGCCGTCATGTTGCCATGGCGCTCGGCGATGGTGTGGAGTGCGGCATCGACATCTTTGGCCATGTTCTTGGCATCGCCGCAGACATAGAAATAACCGCCCTTTTGAAGCCAGTCGTAGAGTTCCGCGCCGTGCTCGAGCATGCGGTGCTGAACATAGATTTTTTCGGCCTGGTCGCGTGAGAAAGCCGTGGTGAGTTTCGTCAAAACGCCCGAAGCGTGGGCGGCTTCGAACTCATCCTGATAGAGGTAATCTGTGGAAGCCTTTTGATCGCCGAAGAAGACCCAGTTTGGTCCCTTGGCTCCTGTGGCCTTGCGCTCCTGAAGAAAAGCACGGAAGGGCGCGATGCCAGTTCCCGGACCGACCATGATCACGGGTGCGTCGGGATTTTCAGGAACGCGGAAATGCTTCGCCGTATGCACAAAGACAGGGACAGAGCCTGAGTCCACGCGCTCCGCGAGGTAGGTGGAGCAGACGCCCTCGCGCAGGCGCTGGCTGTGCTCGACCTTGTAGCGGACGACAGCAACTGTGAGGTGCACCGATTCGCCGACCGCCCGTTGGGAGGAGGCGATCGAATAAAGGCGTGGTTGAAGTTTGCGGAGAAGCTTCACGAACTCCTCGGCTGTGAAACGGGCGGCCGTGAATTCTTGCAACACATCCAGCACATCCCGGCCCCAGAGGAAATTTTCCAACGCCGCCTTTTCTTCGGGCAGGAAGAGATTGGCGAGAAAAGCTCCCGAGCTGTCGCGCTCGGCGATTGCGAGCAGGAGTTGCTTGGATGGCTCGGTGAGGATGTAGCTTTTTGTGAGGGCCTCGCGCATTGAGGCTGGCGCGCCGTCTGCCGTGGTGACTTGCTCGTCGCCCGTGAACCCAAGTTCTTTCAGCACGAGTTCGACAAGCGCGGGATTGTTCGATGGAAAAACTCCCAGCGAGTCGCCGACTTCGTAGGCGAGGCCGGATCCTTCGAGCGAGATTTCAAAATGGCGGGTATCCTTGTTCGACCCTTCGCCGGTGAGCTTGCGGTTGATTGAGAGTTTGGCGGGGAAGGGATTCTTGCGTGAGTAGCCGGATTCCGTTGATGACATAGTTCGTCTATTAAAGTGAGGATGTTCTTTCCGTGCAAGTGCGATCGAGAGCGGAATCAAGCGCCGTGCACTCCTGCGGCGACTTTCAGGCGGAGGCCGTTCAGGCGGATGAAGCCGGTGGCGTCATCTTGGTTGTAAGCCTTCGTGGGATCAGCCTCCATCGTGGCAATGTGCGGATTGTAGAGGCTGAGCGGGCTCTTGACCCCCGCCGCATGGATGCCGCCCTTGTAAAGTTTCACGCGCACCGTGCCGCTGACATTTTTTTGCGACTCCGTCACGAGTGCCTGGATCGCCTCGCGCTCGGGAGCAAACCAGAAGCCGTTGTAGACGAGAGTCGAGTATTTCGGAATGAGCGAATCGCGCAGGTGCATGACCTCGCGATCCATCGTGAGCGACTCCATCTGGCGGTGGGCGAAGTGCAGGATCGCTCCGCCCGGTGTTTCGTAAACGCCACGGCTCTTCATGCCGACAAAGCGGTTCTCGACCATGTCCACGCGGCCCACGCCATGCTTGCCGCCGAGTTTGTTGAGTCTGTTCATCACGCCGAGCGGATTCAATTTCTCACCGTTCACGGAAACACAATTTCCGCGTTCGAACTCGAGTTCCACATGCTCCGCTTGATCCGGCGCGTCTTCGGGAAGGACAGAGAGTGTCGTGAAGTAGTCGCGGTTTTTCAGGTCGCCCGCATCATACCAAGGGTCCTCGAGAATCCCCGCCTCGTAGCTGATGTGCAGAAGATTTCGATCCATCGAATACGGCTTCTTGGCACTGGCTGCAACAGGAACGCCGTGGGCTTCGGCATAGGCGATCATTTCCGAACGGCCGGGGAATTTCTCGCGGAAGCGGGCGTCCCGCCAAGGAGCGATCACTTCAATCTCGGGTGCGAGAGCGGCGGCAGTGAGTTCAAAACGGACCTGGTCATTGCCCTTGCCTGTCGCTCCGTGGGCTACTGCCATGGCCCCTTCGGCGCGCGCAATATCAACCATGCGCTTTGCGATGAGCGGGCGGGCGATGCTTGTTCCCAGAAAATATTGTCCCTCGTAGATCGCACCCGCTTGCAACATTGGAAAAATAAAATCGCGCGCAAACTCTTCCTGAAGGTCGTCCACATAACACTTCGAGGCTCCGGTTTTGAGCGCCTTCTCCTCGAGTCCATCGAGTTCCTCCGCCTGACCCACATCCGCGCAGAAGGCGATGATTTCAGCCCCGTAGGTTTCCTTGAGCCAGTTCAGAATAACCGAGGTGTCCAAACCTCCAGAGTAAGCAACGACGATTTTTTTCATAAGGACGCGAAGCTTGCGCCAAACAACCCTCCTTCGCAATCCCGGTGAAACGAAAAAAGGGGAGGGGATGGCGGAAGGGGCGGGATTCGAACCCGCGGTAGGTTTCCCTACGTTCGATTTCGAGTCGAGTGCCTTAAACCGGACTCAGCCACCCTTCCGTTGTTTGCAGAGGATTAAAAACCCTCCTACACCTTTGCAATTTATTTTCTGCTTCAGCAACCGGCAAGGAAAATGAATGCCTCATTCGATCCAGATCATGAGACTAAAAAAAAGTCGAACGCATGGCGGAGCATTCGGGTGGGGCCATGAACAAACGAGCTGTGCCCCGTGTCTTGTTGCCGATGCTCTCGAGCAGAACTGACAAATGCAGGAGGCGGATAAAAATTTTGTTCGGGTTTTGGAGAAAATGAAAATCGATGCCTATTCGCCTTTCCCGAGGCGACTGGAGTTGCGCATGGGCAGACCGGCCTTTTTGAATCTGGCCCGGGCGAGGGAGAGGTCGTATGCGACCCGGCGGTGCAAGAGGATGCGATTCTCGAAATCGTAGAGCGCGTAGCTGGCCCTCGGATCGCCATCACGGGGTTGCCCCACGCTGCCGACATTTATCGAGTAGCGCTTGGCCGGATTCAGGCGCACGGGCTTATCCGTGGCATGGAAACCGGAAAAGTTACTGGAAGCGGATTCCTCCCAGATCGCTGGAACATGGGTGTGGCCGTTGAAACTGATGAAGGTTTTCTGTGCCGCAAAGTGGGCTTGGGCATCCTTCTCCTCGACGATGTAGTGGAACTCCGGCGGTTCGTTGAGAGAGGCGTGGGAGAGCGCGAGGGGATCGACATCCGCTCTGAAGGGCTGGGAGCGGAGCCACTCGTTTTGTTTTTTCGAAAGTTGATCCGCAGCGAGAAGAATGGGTTTGCTGATGGTGATGTCCCAATCCTCATCGAGGATTTTCTCAGCGACAAAAAGCATGGCCTCGTGGTTGCCCAGAACCGTGATGGCGCAGATATCCATGACACGCTGCACGCACAAGGCTGGCGCAGGGCCGTAGCCCACGGTATCGCCCAGGCAGAACATTCCCTTCACGGGGAATTGCTCGATATCGGCAAGCACGGCCGCGAGGGCGTCGATGTTTGCGTGGATGTCGCTGAAGATGGCAAAGAAGGAGCTTTTGGATTCAGGCACGGGATTGTCTGGACCGCTTCCTCGGCGCGGGGTGAGTGTGGTGAACCAGACTGGAGCCCAGAAAATCTGCGAAGGACACCTGCGCGACGATTTGATTTTACTTATCCCTCTGAATCCATGATGCGCTCGAGTTCAGCCATGCGGCTGAGGATTTTTGCGCGTTCTTCGCGGTGCTCGTCCATTTCCATCGGGGGAAACATGCTTTCGGCGTAGTAGGGGAGGTGGCCGGAGGTTTTATACATCTTCTCCTTGGCAAGGTGGGGGCTGCGGACGCGCACATAGCCGGCGGCGAATTCGGACTCCTTGGCGAGCTTTTCGAGTTCCTCGACAAGCACGGTGCCTTTGGGGAGCCAGAGGGGCATGCCGGGGCCGACGAATTCGGAGTCGATCGCGTAGAGTCCCATCTCGGCGCCGATCTTGCGGTGGTCGCGTTTTTTGGCCTCTTCAAGCATGGTGAAATACTCCTCCATGGCGGTCTTGTTTTTAAACGCCGTGCCGTAGATGCGCTGGAGTTGGGGATTCCGCTCGTCGCCCTTGTAGTAGGCGCTGGCGACATGCGTGAGCTTGAACGCGCCGATGTTGCCGGTGCGCATGACATGAGGGCCCGCGCAGAGGTCGGTGAACTCGCCGTTGCGGTAGAGGGTGATCGTTTCGCCTTCAGGGATGTTTTGGACGATATCGAGCTTGAACTTGGATGCCACACCACGCGGAGCGAGGGATGCCAACTCGCCGCGCTCGGCCATGGCAAGGGCGTGCGCTCGGGAAATTTCAACACGCTCGAAGACATGATTGGCTTTGATCTCGCGCTTCATCTCCTCCTCGATGCGGGCGAAATCCTCGGGCGAGATGCGGTGGGCGAGCTCAAGGTCGTAGTAAAATCCGTTTTCCACAGGCGGCCCCGCCGCGAACTGGGCCTCGGGCCAAATTTTCAAAATCGCCGTGGCAAGCACATGGGCGGCGGAGTGGCGGATGCGTTCGAGTTCAGTCATGGAATGGCGGGTTTGGGAGATATTTTACCAAGGAGATCACCGAGTGGAGGAAGGGAAATTGGCCAGTGGAATCGCGGCGGATGGGATGAGTTGCGGGATGCTGTTTTGCACAGGGTAGGCGACCGTCGAGTCACTGCGAATCCAAGCGGCCTCCAGCATGGTGTGTTCAGGTATTTTTCTTAATGCCAGCAGTTCCTCATCCGTCGCCTTGCGGAGAGGTTGGCGAGTTTGGGGGCAGATGAAGTTACCCTCGATCGCGATACCCGAATCGTTGGTCTGGTTCATCCCTCCATGCTCTCCGTGTCCTCCGTGGTTAATCTTGTCGTGAATCCCCTCAATACTTGGGCATCGAGGTGTCCACCCGGTCGGCCCAGGCGAGGATTCCGCCGGCGACATTGAGGAGTTTCGAGAATCCAGCTTTTTGCAGGTGGCGCACGGCCGTGGCGCTGCGGCCGCCGACTTTGCAGTGGATGATGATTTCATCCGCCGTATCGAGTTCGCTCATGCGGGAGGAGAGTTCGCCCAGAGGGATCAGCTTGGAGCCGGGAATGCGGGAGATGTCCCATTCGAAGGGTTCGCGCACATCGAGCAGCACGAATTTGTCATTGCGGTCGATGCGGGTTTTGAGTTCCTCCACGGTGATCTCCGGCACAGGCTGCTCCGCCTCTTCTTCCGCCTTGGCCTGCGGGATTCCGCAGAAAGTTTCATAATCGATCAAGCCAGTGATCGTCGGATTTTCCGAACAAACGGGGCAGCCGGGATCTTTGCGGATTTTGAATTCGCGGAATTTCATCTTCAGCGCATCGAAATGCACAAGCCGGCCGATGAGCGGTTCGCCGATGCCAACGATGAGTTTGATCGCCTCGATCGCCTGCATCACTCCAATCACTCCCGGCAGAACGCCCAGCACGCCACCCTCGGCGCAGCTCGGAACCATGCCTGGCGGCGGAGGCTCGGGATACAGGCAGCGGTAGCAAGGGCCGCCAAGATGCGGGGCAAACACCGTGCACTGGCCGTCGAAGCGGAAGATCGAGCCGTAGATGTTCGGTTTTTTCAGAAAAACACAGATGTCATTGCTCAGGTAGCGGGTGGGGAAATTGTCCGTGCCGTCGATCACGATATCGTAGGGCTCCACGACCTCGCGGGCATTCTCGGCCTGGAAAAGCGCGTCGTGGAGGTTCACCTGCACATTGGGGTTGATTTCCTTGATGCGGTCGCGCGCGCTGTTGAGCTTCTTGCGGCCGACATCCTTGGTTCCATGCAAAATCTGGCGCTGGAGGTTCGAGTAGTCCACGACATCGAAATCCACCAGTCCCAATGTGCCGACGCCTGCCGCTGCGAGGTAGAGGGCGATCGGCGAGCCAAGTCCGCCGGTGCCGATGCAAAGAACCTTCGCGGCCTTGAGGCGTTTCTGGCCCTCCATGGTGACCTCGGGCATGATGAGATGCCGCGAGTAGCGGGCCACCTCGTCGTTGCTGAAGTCGATTTTCTCCACGCGGGCCGGATCCAGAATGCTTTTCATGTTCGTTTAAAAATGAACTCGCAAGCATAGCGGGCGGGCGATTGATTGCAAGAATCGCCCCGCCAAACGAAAACATCCCGCCTTGCAGAGAGAGGCTCAGTGGGACAAAGATTCCCGCCTTTCAATGATTCCGACCGAGCACCACGACCCCGTCAACGCCCGTATTCTCGCTGTTTCCGAAGATAAGATTTCCGGTTTTCCCCGCGAGCCATTTCTGGAGATTTCGCGCTTGAGCGGTGTCGAATTGCCCGTCGTTCTGGAGCGCATTCGCACCATGCTCGAGGCGGGAACGATCCGCCGCGTCCGCCAGACGCTGCTGGCCACGAATCTCGCCGAGGGCGCGCTCGTGGCTTGGAAGGTTCCCGCCGAAAAGCTCGATGCCGCCTTTGAATTCCTGTTTCGCGAGGATCCGTTCTCCGGCCATGTCGTCATTCGCTCGACGGATGCTAAAATCCCCGGCGAGGCCTATAAACTTTGGACGACCCTCAAAGTTCCCGCCGGCCAGTCGCTTGATGAGCATTGCCATCTCCTCATGACCCTTACCGGCGCGGAGGCCTACCGCCTCATGCCTGCAAAGGGCATCTTCGCCCTCGGGGTCGGTCATGTTCGCCGCAAGACGATCGAACCTGGCGACAAATCCGAAGCTCCCGCCCGCATGCTGAAAACCGGCGTCGTGCATCTCACCGATCACGAATGGCGCGTTCTCATGACCCTGAAGCGGGAATTCGCACCTGAGGAAATCCGTGAACCGGCGTGGGACTCCCGCGCCGAAGAGGCAGGCGTGACCCTCGAAGAATTCCACGCCGTGGCCGAATCCCTCCAACAACGCAAGTTGCTGGGCCGTTTTTCCACCTTTCTGGAACATGTCAAACCCTCGCAGACCGGCGTCCGAGTGACCCGTTTTAATGCCCTTTTCCACTGGGCTGTTCCAGTCGGTCGCGAAGAGGAGGCCGGCGCGCAGATCGGGCGCCACGAGTGTCTCACGCACTGCTACTGGCGCGAAGGCGGCCCCGAGTTCAACAATGTGAACATTATGGCCGTCTCCCACGGCACGGAGAAGGACCGCGTCATGCAATTCAAGGGTGCGATTGATGCCCACCTCCTCGAGGCCGGTATTCCCGTTTCCTACACCAATGTCTTCTGGGGCGGGCGTAGCGAGATCAAGCCCTCCGAGATTTCTCCATTTGCCTACAAGGAATGGCATGCCAAGCATGGTGCATAATTCGTAGAGTGGCGCTGGGGGATTCACCCCGCCCATGTCCGCGTTGACATGCCGCTTCATCGTCGTAGCATTTGCAACTTGCAATGTCCGCCACTTTTTCCGAGCCAGCCTCGCGCTTCGTTTCCCATGCCCCCGGTTATTGGAA
>Ga0172372_10005573_pt1 | contig 17477 bp, 13 predicted proteins | sample LakKiv5m_2_FD_114544 | JGI IMG/M metagenome (GOLD analysis project Ga0172372, IMG submission 114544) | Freshwater microbial communities from Kabuno Bay, South-Kivu, Congo - kab_092012_9.5m | ecosystem: Environmental > Aquatic > Freshwater > Lake | place: Democratic Republic of the Congo...
AAAAACCACGTCTTCTTTCTTGTTCTTTTGTCTGACCCATCCAAATATTTCATTCCTTGAAAATTTGATAAGCCAGAATAGTAATCAAGAAGTTGAATCGGTTGGTTTTATTGAAAAAATATTAGAGAAACCTAATTCGAGCGTTTATTCAATCTTATTAAAAATACTGTCAAGACCAAATTTATTTTTTAGTATTAAAGTGAAAAGGAAAATATTAATTGCACTTTTAAGTAATCTTTCAGATTTGCAGATTAGTTCATATTATGAAAAGTATTTGATTGATATTCCATTACTCCTTGATGATAAAACTATTTCAGAAATTGTTGAGAAAGCGGGTAAACATAAAACTTTTGATTTAACAATCTCACTTGTTAAAAATATTAATTGGTCTGATGCATGTGAACTCAATAAAGGTGAAGCACCTTTTACATTGCTAAAATTGCTTTGTGAATTTGCTGATCGACATCCTAGCAATTACGTCCGCGTAAGACAAGCTCTTGTTGAGATGGAGCTGAAGTATGCTGATAAAGCATTATCATTATTCGTAAATGAATTAAGAGTGATGCTTAGAGAAAAGTTTAGAAATTTTCTCGGTGTCAATCTTCCCGTGTCGATTGATTCAGAAAGCGGAGATGATTATTCATGGAAAGATGTTATTACTTTTGATGCAAATGTTGATGAGTTCGACAGGAATATACTTTTTGACTGTATTACGAAAACTAACGCAATTAAGGAAGCAATATTTCTATTTTCGATAGGCAAAATTGTAAATCTTGACAATATAATGTTAGGTGGAATTTGGATTACAAAGGAAAGAGAATATCATAATAAAAAAATATTCCGTGTTTCAGTATTTACAAGGTATTTTGGTCCTTTTGAATTGGTAATGAATGTTTATAAAAATGTTGATAACTATGATATACATAAAGAGATTAAGTTTTTAATTTTAGCCGGATCAAGGCATTACGTTCAGGAATTGGTTGAAGATTTCGGAGGCTTCTGGGAAGAGTATTCGCTTTGGACAAGTAAGTACATAAGCGGTGAAACACTTGAAAAATACTTATCAAAAGAAACTCTTCGAATTAATGAGGATATTGAAAAAAGATTATATCATCTTTGGCCATTTTTTGTTTGGAATGCATCAGCGGCTTATTTTAACTTTTGGAAGTTATCTAACTACAAAGAAATATTGTCTTGCCCTACTGCTGATAATTTTATTATTCCACCACATGATTACCAAACAGGTACAAAAATAGTATCACTATCTGAGAGTTTTAGCTTCAAATCTTATACTGATCTGTTCAGAAATTTTTATACGAATTTTGTCGAAGCTACTGAGAACAAATATCCTTTTCTAAAGAGAAATAAAATATGGAGTTTTATTGCTGCTGGTGTTGTGAATGCTGAGGGTATTGAAAATGCAAAAAAAATTATACAGCAATATCTTGCTGAAACACAGCAGAGAGTAGCTTTTGAAGATTACTGGACAGTACTTCACCAAATCATAAATTTTATTGATGCGTTGAATAAAGGAGAGTTTTTACCAAAGCAATTATATTTTGCGATTAAACGTTATAGAAGATGGAATAAGTTAAATGATGAAGCTGATTATCAGGCAAAGTTTGATATGTTTAAAGAGCTTTATGAAAATTATGAAATTGCCAAGATAGAGAATGAATTCCCCGCATCACGATTGACATTGTTTTTAGAGACCGTTTTAATGGATTCTGAAAATGAGCTGCGGGAGAAAATCAAAGAATTAATTTCATCAATCAAAACAGGATTGATATTAAAAAGCAAGGAGATTGAATCTTTGACTTCAATCGTTTCGGTTCTGAAATTAAGCGAAGATGAAAAATATTTTATTGCTCGTTTTTCATTTCCTCATATTCATTCTGCATCATCTGCTGAAATCATTGGAACTCAAGTTGACGGAAAATTTAGCAGCAATCTTGTTGTTCAATATTCAGATACAGATGGTAACCCATTTTTTATAAGAAAACCAGTTTCACCTAAAGAAATATCAAGACTTCATCAATTATTCCTCGAGTCAAATTTATCAGTAACTTTCAAACCCGAGCATGATTATCTTGTTGCTGTTTCAGACAGAGGTTTTATAATAGGCGGTCTGTTTTTTTATTTGCATTCAGAAAATATAGTACACATGGAAAAAATCGTTGTATCTAATCGATTTAGGAGAAAAGGGATAAGTGAAAGAATAATGAATGAGTTTTTTGATAGGATGAAAAGTCAAAACATTCATTTTATTACTACAGGATTCTTTCGCCCCGAATATTTTTACAAATTTGGCTTCAAAGTTGGTAAAAAATATTCAGGTTTGGTCAAGGAAGTTTGAAGTTTTATCTCTATTTTTTGGCAGTTGATTTTAATATTCAATTAATAGATTTCAGGTTATGGGATTTAAGAAAAAAGTAAAATTTGTTTTTATAACTGGTGGTGTTGTTTCATCATTAGGTAAAGGAATTACAGCCTCATCACTTGGGCTTCTGCTTAAACAGAGAGGCTATAGTGTTACAATTCAGAAATTTGATCCATATATAAATATCGATCCCGGCACTATGAGCCCATTTCAGCACGGTGAAGTTTATGTAACTGACGACGGAGCTGAAACCGATTTGGATTTGGGACATTATGAAAGATTTCTCGACGTCAATATGACGAGAGATAATAATACAACTACTGGACAGGTTTACAACGAAGTGATTAGTAAAGAAAGAAGAGGTGATTATCTCGGCGCAACTGTGCAAGTTATTCCTCATATCACTGATGAAATAAAAAGGCGAATGTTACGACTTGCTGAAACTAATAAATATGATATTGTGATTAGTGAAATTGGTGGTACTGTTGGTGATATCGAAAGTCTTCCGTTTTTAGAAGCTATGCGTCAGTTGATGTTGGAGCTTGGAAGAAAGAATGCAATAAATATTCATGTGACTCTTGTCCCATACATTTCATCTGCTGGCGAAATGAAAACTAAACCAACTCAACATAGTGTTAAAAATTTGCTTGAACTTGGTATTCAACCAAATATTTTAGTATGCCGCTCCGATGAAAAATTATCAAAAGAAATCCGATCTAAAATTGCATTGTTTTGCAATGTTGATACCGACTCGGTAATATCGGCTTACAATTGCAGTACAATTTATGAAGTTCCGCTCGTTTTAGAAGAGCAGAATTTTGACAGATTAGTTTTGAAAAGATTAAAATTGCCCGATATCAATATTAAACTTGATGATTGGCGTGAATTTGTTAATAAAGTGATTCAACCTAAAAGAGAAATTAAAATAGCGGTTTGCGGAAAATATACAAACTTAGTTGATGCCTATAAAAGTATCTCCGAAGCATTTATCCATGCGGGCGCTGAAAATGATGTTCGCGTTCATGTTGATTTTATAAGTTCAGAAAATATTACTAAGGATAATGTTGCATCATTTCTGAAAGGTTATGACGGAGTTCTGATTCCGGGAGGATTTGGCGAAAGAGGTATCGAAGGAAAAATTGAAGCAATTCGTTACGTGCGTGAAGCAAAAATTCCTTTCTTTGGTATTTGTCTTGGATTGCAATGCGCTGTAATTGAGTATGCAAGAAATGTTTGTGGACTAAAAAACGCAAATAGCAGTGAGTTTATCAAAGGTAAATTTAATGTTATTCATTTGATGCCAGAACAATTAAAAGTTAAGTACAAAGGCGGTTCAATGCGTCTTGGTGCTTATCCATGCATACTTAAGAAGGGAACCAAATCATATTCGGCTTATAAAAAAGAAAAAATTTCAGAACGCCACAGACATCGTTATGAAGTTAATAACTCGTTCTTAGAAACACTTTCAAAAAACGGTTTAATTATTAGTGGTTTTTCACCGGATAAAGATTTGATCGAAATGATTGAAATTGCTGATCATCCATGGTTTGTTGGATGTCAGTTTCATCCTGAATTGAAATCACGTGCGACAAAGGCTCATCCACTTTTTAGAGAATTTGTTTCTGCTTCTATTAACTTTAATGAAACCAAAAAAAATGAAAAAAATTGATTTAATTCTTTTGTTCCAATTACTTTTTTTTGCTACTGTTTCCGCTGCTAATATAGATGTCAAAATATCCTCCGGAATAGAAGCTGCGTATAATTTTGATTTTAATAAAGCTACAAATGTCTTCAAAAAGATTGCACAAGATTATCCTAAAAGGCCTGAAGGATATCATTACATTTCTATGATTTATTTGTGGTCATATCTTGGAAGCAAAAGTTCATATGACTATTCTTCATTTTTAAGGTACTCGGATTTGGCATTGGACCTTGCCGAAAAAAGATTAGAGGAAAGTGAAGATTCTCCATCAAATAATTATATGATGGGACAAATCTATACTTTCAGAGCAATGGCTTTTGCAAAAAAACAAAGTAGTCTTGAGGCATTTTGGGCGACTAAAAAAGCTGTGGATTACCTTGAGTCCACTGTAAGGCTCAATCCAAAATTTTATGATGCGTATTATGGCTTAGGTTTATTTAAATATACTTTAAGTTTTGTTCCAAGCTTATTTAATTGGGCTTTAAAAGTTACCGGATTATCTGCAGATCGTCGTGAAGGATTAAATTTGCTTAAGAAATCATTTAAATATGGCAAAATGACGAAGGTTGAAAGTGCATATCACTTAAGTAGAATTTATACTGATTATATTGCTGACTATGACAGTGCTCAATCGTATTTGAGTTATATTACTGAGAAATATCCGCGCAATATTATTTTTACTTATCAAAATGCACTTTTAAAAATTAATCAGCGCAGAATGGATCAAGCTGAATTTTACATTAATAAAATTCTTGCACAAAAAGATTCCCGAATGATTCAAACAAACTCTTATACTTTTTTTCTAAAAGCAGAGGTTGAATTCCGAAAAAATAACTTCGAAAATGCACTTACATTCTACGATAAATTTTTAACTACATCGACTGATTTTGATTATTCAGGTATAACTTATTTTAATATTGCAATTTGTAATTATGCATTACAAAATGAAGAAATTGCGAAGAAAAATCTGCTTTTGGCAAGAAATGGAAATGATGATATTTCGGATGATAATTATGCTAAGCGAAGAAGCTCAATCCTTTTTGAAAAAGGAATGTCGAAAAAAATGTTGACAATATTCCTCGCTAAAAATGATCTCTTAGCTGGAAATTATTCTAAAGTAATTGCTAAGCTAAAACCTCTAATCGATTCGTTAGACATACCGGATGAAAAGGGAGAAGCTTTATTAATACTTTCTGATGCATTAATTTCATCAAATAGAATTAAAGAAGCGTTGCAGTTTTCAATTTCGGGTGGTAAAATTGATTACCAGAATGAGAAGTGGATTTATCCTAATATTCTATTCATTTCAGCCAAGGCTCACAAAGCCGCAGGGAAGTGGAAAGATGCAAGACAAATAGTAAGTGAAGCCGAAAGAAATAATGATGGAGATTTTAAGGATAAACTTATGCCACAAATAAATTTTTTGAAAAAACAACTAAAAATGAGTATCTGACTTAATTTAACTTTGTTTTTTTTAATTATATTTGACCGCAAAATTTTATAAAGTATGTTAAATCTCGCTGTTTTTGTCTCTGGAAGGGGAACAAATTTTATCTCGGTTTATAATGAAATCCTTAATGGAAATATTGATGCTTCCATTAAGGTTTTGGTAAGTGATAAACCGGATTGCCCTGCAGTAGATTTTGCATTGAAGAATGATATTCCTGTAAAATTTCTTTCAACACAAAAGAAAGACAATTTTTTAAGTTATAAAGAATTATCAGCTTTATTTAATGATTCGAAAATTGGACTTATAGTGCTTGCTGGTTTTCTTAAAAAAATTCCGGACGAATTTGTTGAGATTTTTGAAAACAAAATTATAAATATTCATCCCGCTTTACTTCCCGCATTTGGTGGTAAAGGGATGTTTGGAATGAATGTTCATAAAGCTGTATTTGAAAAATCATGCAAGGTTACAGGTGCTACTGTTCATTTTATCAATAAAGTTTATGATGATGGAAAGATTATTTTTCAGAAAGCGATTGAGATTATTAATGTTAATTCTCCAGTAGAAATAGCTGACCGTGTGCTGGAGATTGAACATGAAATTTTGCCTTTTGTAGTTAAAAAATTTTCGGAAAATAAAATTAAGTTCGTTAATAACCGAGTTGTAATTGAGTGAAAAATTTATGACAAAGTTCGCTTTGATTAGTGTTTCTGATAAAACTGGGATTGTTGATTTTGCAAAACAGTTAATTGTTCAGAATTATAAAATTCTTGCCACGGGTAAGACGGCAAAGTTGCTCGCTGATAATTCTGTCAATTGTATTGAAATTAGTGACTTTACAGGATTTCCTGAAATATTTGATGGCAGAGTTAAGACATTGCAGCCAACAATATTTGGCGGAATTTTAATGAGAAGAGATATCGAAAAAGATATTAAGCAGGCAGGTGAAAACTCTATTCAACCAATTGATATTGTTTGCGTTAATTTGTATCCCTTTCCTGAAGTGGTGAGTCGCACTGATATTTCAAATGAAGTAAAGATTGAAAATATTGATATTGGCGGACCAAGCTTGATTCGTGCTGCCGCCAAAAACTATAAATATGTTTCGGTTCTTACAAATCCACTTCAATACAATGATTTTATTGCTGAATTGAGTAATGGTGCAATTACAGAATCAACTAGAAAAAAACTTGCTTATGATGCTTTTGATTACACAAGTTATTATGATACTTTAATTGCAAACTATCTTGAGGAAGAATTTAGTCAATCTCCCAAATCGATAAGGTTAAATTATAGGTTTGCATCCAGACTCAGATATGGGGAGAATCCACATCAAAATGCAGAACTTTATGGTGAGCTTAATTCATACTTTGATTTTATTCATGGCAAAGAACTTTCTTACAATAATATTATAGATTTGATAGCTGCTGTAGAATTAGTAGACGACCTTGAAAAGCATTCGTGCGCAATAATTAAACATACGAATCCTTGCGGAGCTGCCACGTCTGATTCAACTTTTAATGCATACCTTAATGCTCTATCGACAGATCCTATGTCCGCTTTTGGTGGAATCGTTGCATTCAATACAGAAGTTGATCTCGATACGGCAAAAAAACTAAATGAAATATTTCTTGAAATTATTGTTGCTCCGTCTTTTTCTAAGGATGCGATTAATGAGCTGAAAATTAAGAAGAACCGAAGATTGTTGAGGCAGAAAAAGAGTTTTTCCTTAAACAATAAAATAATAAAAAGTATTCCTGCTGGATTACTTGTCCAGGATAAGGATAGTTCAAAAATTGGAACTGAGAACTTTAAATTAGTAACTGAGAGAGCAATTAGTAAAACCGATGAGAAAGATTTAATTTTTGCTTGGGCGGTTTGTAAGCATGCAAAGTCAAATACAATTATTTTTGCAAAAGATCAAAAAGTATTAGGGGTTGGAGCTGGTCAAATGTCACGAGTGGATTCAGCAAGAATAGCCGTGAGGAAAGCTAGTGAAAACAAGCATAAACTAGATGGAGCAGTAGCTGCTTCGGATGCATTTTTCCCTTTTGCTGATGGTCTTATTGAAATTGCAAAAGCCGGAATAAAAGCAGTCGTACAACCCGGCGGGTCAGTGCGCGATTCTGAAGTTATTGATGCGGCTAATAAAAATGGGATTGCTATGGTATTCACTGGAATTAGAAATTTTAAACACTAAAGGTTAAATATGGGATTATTTGATTTTTTTTCATCTGATATTGCAATGGATTTGGGGACAGCCAATACTTTAATTTACGTGAAAGGAAAAGGTATAGTTCTTAATGAACCTTCTATTGTAGCTTATGATAATAATTCAAAAAAAATAATTGCACTTGGTAATAAAGCTAAACAAATGCAAGGGCGTGAACATAGAGATATAAAAATTTCACGACCAATGCGAGATGGGGTTATTGCTGATTTTGAAATTGCTGAGGGTATGATTCGTGCTTTCATAAGGCAGGTAAGCGGAGGTGCTTATTCTAGCAGAAAAATCGTCGTTGCTATTCCTAGCGGAGTTACAGAAGTTGAGAAACGAGCAGTTCGTGACAGCGCTGAACATGCCGGAGCGAAAGAAGTTCACTTGATTGCTGAGCCAATGTCTGCTGCTATTGGAATTGGTATTGATGTGGAAGCGCCTGTAGGAAATATGATTATTGATATTGGCGGTGGAACGACTGAGATTGCGGTTATAGCTTTAGCTGGAATTGTTCGAGATGAATCAATCCGTATAGCTGGTGATGAAATGAATAACGCTATAATGCAGTTCTTTAAGAAAAATTATAATCTCTTAATTGGTGAAAGAACAGGAGAAGCTATTAAATGTGAAGTTGGGTCTGCTGTTCAACTTAAGGAAGAAATTACGATTCAAGTTAAAGGAAGAGATTTAGTCGAAGGTATTCCTAAAACATCTGAAGTTAGTTCAGTAGAAATCAGAGAAGCATTAAATGAGTCTATAACTCAAATTATTGATGCGGTTAAGCAAACACTTGAAAGAACTCCACCTGAATTGTCAGCAGATATTCTTGATAGGGGAGTTATGCTTACTGGTGGCGGAGCATTACTAAAAGGACTAGATGAGCGAATTCGCAAAGAGACGAGTCTTCCAGTGCATGTCGCAGATGACCCTTTGACAGCCGTTGCTAGAGGTGCAGGGAAAGCCATTGAAAATATTAATAAGTATCAGAAGGTTTTTATTAGAAAAAGAAGCTATTGATGAGAACTTTTTTAAGAAATTTTTTTTCGCACAATAAAGATTATATCGTTCTCGTTGTTCTACTTTTTATCAGTTTATTTTTTCTTCTTTTGAATAAGAATAAATCTGCAAAGAAAATTCAACTTTATTCTTTTACCGCATATTCTCTTTTTTCTGAATTGTTTCATAGTGCCTCAGCGATTTTTCAAGATCACGAAGAAATAATTAATCAGAAAAATATTAATGCTGAGGTAATGCTTGAGTTGGCAAAACTGCGAAGAGAAGCAATTGAAAATATTGAATTAAAAAAAAGACTAAAGTTGCTCGATTCATTAGGTTCGAATCTGATTTCTGCAAGAGTGGTTTCTAAATTGATTTCATCGACTCAAGGAAATTTTATTATTAATAAAGGATCTGGAGATAATGTTCATAGGGGAATGCCAGTTATTACGGAAAAGGGCTTGGTTGGAATTATCAGTACAACTTCTCAAAATTTTTCTATTGTAAGGACTTTATTTAATAATCAATTAAAACTGGCAGTTGCTTCACAAAGAAGTAATTATCAAGGAATTTTAGGATGGAACGGAAGAAGTCTATTAATTAAAGATGTGGCTCCGACTGTTGATTTTCAACTTGGAGATGTTTTGGTTACTTCCGATTTAAGTACGATTGCACCAGAGAATATTCCCGTAGCAATTGTCGTTAAGAAGGATGTTTCGTATTCAAAAGTTACGATTAATATTATAGCTGAGCCGATTGAGAATATTAACTCATGTTCTTTTGTGTTCGTTTCCAAAATAATTCCTAATAAGGAGTTAGAAGGAATTAAACTAAATTTACTTCAAGGTAATGAATAAAATAAAACTCAATTTAATATTGTTTTTATTGGCTGGTGTGATGATTCAATTATTTATCATTCCTCTTTTTTCAATTGGAGTGGTTGTACCGGATATTATCACACTCATTGTTATTTTTGTTTCGTTCTATTTAGGCAGAATGAATGGGACTGTTTTTGGTTTTTTTGCTGGGCTTATATTTGACCTTGTTTCTGGTGGAATGTTGGGGAGTAATATGTTTGCTAAAACTCTTACAGGATTCTTGGCAGGCTATTTCCAAAATAGTTATTTCTCTGAATCGGAATTTCATTTTATTAAATATTTGTTAATAATTTTGTTTTGCTCAAGCATAGATTCATTTTTCTATTCATTGTTTGGTTTTGCAGAAATTAAATTGAACTTGATTAACCTGTTTTTGACCATTAGTATTTTCCCTGGTTTATATACAACAATTTTATCGATACCATTTTACTTTTTAAGACCGAAAGGAATTTTTAATGAATGACAAAATCCCCGCCTCAGTATTAAGATCAAGGATTTTCTCATTTTTAATTTTTGTTTTCTTTGCTGCTTCAGTTTTTCAATTGTTCCGCATGCAAGTAATTAATCAAAAAAGTTATGATCAGAAATCATCTGAGAACAGCATCAAGAACATCCCCCTAGTCCCACCACGTGGTTTATTTTACGATCGTAATTTTCAGTTACTCGTAGGAAATCAAAGTGCTTTCACGCTAGAAATAACACCTGCTTTTTATGATAAAAAGAATAATACTATAATTGAAAAAGTTTTGGAAGTCCCTGCTGGTTATATAGATAAAATATTTAAGAAAGATGCGAACTATTCGAAATATCTTCCACGGAAAATTATGCGTGGTCTTTCACCAAAATTTATTGCGTGGTTTGAAGAAAATAGAAGTGAACTCAAGGGTGTTGAATATATTTCTGAAATGCAGCGTGAGTACTATGATGGTGTTCTCGGTTCTCACATGTTTGGTTATACAAAGGAAATTAACGCCAAACAATTAAAATTGTTCAAGGGTATTTATGAAATGGGCGATTATGTTGGAAACACCGGACTTGAAAAAACATATGAAATGTATTTGCATGGTATTAAAGGTGCAAAATTTTATTTGGTAGATTCACGGCAGCTTGTTCTTGGCAGATATGAGAATGGTGAAAGTGATATTGCTCCACGTAAAGGTTTTGACCTTGTGTTATCGATAGATAAAGATGCCCAAAAGGCTGCTGAAGAATCTTTTGTTGGCAAAAAGGGTGGCTTAGTTGCAATTGAACCTGCAACAGGTGAGATTATTGCATTTGTTAGTTCTCCCCAATATGACTTGTCAACTTTTGCATCATTCACTTCAAGCGATAAATGGAAAGGACTTTTAATTGATCCCGAAAAACCTATGTTCAATCGCGCTTCAATGTCTCAGCTTCCTCCAGGTTCAACATTTAAAATGATTGGTGCTATTGCTGCATTAGAAGAAGGCATCATAGATGAAAAATTTATGTTAAATTGTGGTGGTGGGTTTCAATTTGGAAACCGATTCTTTAAGTGTACGCACGTTCATGGTGGAGTTAACGTTGTAACTGCTATCGAAAAATCTTGTAATACATTTTTCTATCAAATTATTTTGAAAGTTGGTTTTGATAAATGGTCGGAATATGGTAAGAAATTTGGTTTTGGCTCAAAGACAGGAATTGATATCGGTGAAGAAGCGAGAGGAATAATGCCAAGTTCAGCATATTTCAATAAAGTTTATGGAAAGAATAAATGGACACAGGGTTATGTAGTAAGTCTTGGAATTGGACAAGGGGAAGTTTCTGCAACTCCATTACAATTAGCTCAATATTGTGCTTTGCTAGCGAATTACGGCAAATCATTTAAACCACATTTACTTAAAGGATTTATTCGCAATGATAATAACCAATTCATTCCTGCAAAAGCAACTGAAATAAATACTAGTATTAGTAAAAGAACAATGGAACTGGTTCGTGAGGGAATGTTCCGAGTTGTTCAAGGAGCTGGAACTGCAACTCATGTAAAAATTAATGGAATCAATATCGCTGGTAAAACCGGAACGGCTCAAAATCCACATGGTCAAGATCATGCGATTTTTATTGGCTTTGCTCCATATGAAAATCCAAAAATTGCAGTTGCTTGTATTGTTGAAAATGCCGGATATGGCGCTACTCATGCCGCTCCCATTGTGAAAAATGTTATTGAGGCTTATTTGATAAAGGATAAACCTAAAACAAAAAGTAATACAATAATTGCTGCTAAGGAAATGCAAAGATGAGAGTCAATTATTCTTTGCAAGATAAATTCGATTTTCTGATTTTCATTCCACTGCTTCTCCTTGTCGTGCTTGGCTTGCTTGGGATTTATTCTTCGACTATTAATCATCCAACTGCAAACGGAAATTTTGAAAGACAATTTATCTGGGCTATAGTTTCATTCATGACCATTTTTATTATCTATTCTTTGCCTTCTCAAATTTTCAAAAATATTTCTATGCCTGCTTATGCGATCTCAATATTTCTTTTAATACTTGTTTTAGCTGTTGGTAAAACTGTTTACGGTTCTAAAAGTTGGATGAATTTTGGATTTGTTGGTTTTCAACCTTCCGAGTTTGCAAAGATCGGGACTATTTTATTTTTAGCTAAATGGATGTCTGAAGAAAATCGTGATATCAATGATCCAAAAACATTTATGATTTCTATTTCCATAGGTCTGCTGCCCGTTCTATTAATTATGCTTGAGCCTGATACAGGCACAACAATGGTCTTTATGATAATAATTCTTTTCATGTTTTTTTGGAAGGGTTTAAGCCTATTTGAAATTTTTGTAGTCATTTCACCTGCTGTGGTATTGTTTGCTTCGTTGTTTGGAAAAGTTACGATGTTTATTTCTTTGATAATAATATTGTTGCTTCTGGTGATTTTTAAAAAAAATATTTTTACAAATATTTCAGTAATGGTAATGAATCTCGGGGCAGGTTTTGTTTTTGATATTGTTTACAAAATTTTAAAACCACATCAGCAAAAAAGAATTGATGCATTCCTTGACCCAATGGCCGACCCTTTAGGAGCGGGTTACAATGCACTTCAAGCTAAAGTTGCAATTGGCTCAGGCGGATTTTGGGGAAAAGGATTTATGCATGGAAATCAGACGCAGCTTAGATTTATCCCAAAGCAATGGACGGATTTTATTTATTGTGTTATCGGCGAAGAGTTCGGTTTATTCGGAAGTGTTTTAGTCTTGATTTTATTTATGTTAATATTTGTTCGTCTCTTGAATTTATCAAAACAGACAAATGACAGTTTCGGAAGCTTGGTTACAATTGGAGCATTTGCTATGTTCTTCACGCATTTCGCAATTAACATTGGTATGAATTTAGGGATAACACCTGTCGTTGGAATTCCGTTGCCGTTTATGAGTTATGGGGGAAGTTCATTACTTGTGAATTCTGCTATGATGGGAGTCTTGTTAAACTTTTACAGGAACCGGAGATTATATGACTGATAACTCTGTTAAGAAAATATTAAGAGCGTTTGGAGAATATAAGCATGTCTGTGTTGGTTTGGATACTGATATAAGAAAAATTCCAAATTTTCTACTTAAATATTCTGATCCTGTTTTTGAATTCAACAAGGCAATTATTGAAGCAACAAAAAACGAAGCAGCAGCATATAAAATAAATTTAGCTTTCTATGAAAAAGATGGAAGTAAAGGATTTGATTCGTTACAAAAAACAGTGGAATTGATTCCCGATAATATCCTTACTATTGGCGACGCAAAACGCGGGGATATTGGAAACACTTCACAAATGTATGCTAAGTCATTATTTGAACATTTTAATTTTGATTCAGTTACTCTGAATCCATTTATGGGCTTTGATTCATTACAACCGTTTTTGACTTATGAAAATAAAATTAATTTTATTCTTGCACTAACTTCTAACCCCGGTGCGCAGGATTTTGAAAAACTCAAATTAGTTTCCGGTAAATATTTATTTCAGGAAGTGATTGAAAAGGTTAATTCGTGGAATACTAGTAAAAATTGTGGAATAGTTTTTGGCGCCACTAATATTAAAGAACTATCTAAGAATATTAATTCTTTCAATGATTTGCTTATATTGCTGCCCGGTGTTGGTACACAGGGAGGTTCACTCGAAGAAGTGGTGAATGTTTTTCATGAAAATCATAACGAAAGATTTTTGATAAATGTAAGCCGCGCACTTCTGTATGCCGATTCATCAAGCTTCTTTGCAGATGTTTCGAATAAAACAATCAGAGATTATAATTCCATAATAAAAACATTATCGCAAGATTAATAGTTTGAAATAATATCTATTAATATTATTTTTCATCTGAGTTTATCCATATATTTATCGTTACTACTGTGACTGAAATTTCAAGAGGAGATAATGGAAGCTTCACCTCAGATTATGGAAATAAAATTACATGAATTGTGGAAGAAACAAAATTTTTCTTCTTCATTAAAAACTGCTGAGGGTGAGGAGATTCAGGTTATCTATCCTGGTGATATAAATAAGGAAAACGCTGGCCCTGATTTTACAAATGCAAGAATAAAAATCGGTAATTTTCTTTATACAGGCGATGTGGAGATTGATAGAGATTATAGCAACTGGAAAACTCACGGGCATAATATAAATTCGAAGCACAATAAAGTTATTCTTCATGTCTGTTTGAACAATATTCATAATCAGTTCTATGTTTATTCCAAAGACGGAAGAAGGATAATTAGCATTTGTATTAAATCTAATATACCGCAAAATTTATTTGATGAACTATCTTCTGCTAATGAGGAATGTGATGAACCAAACTGTATTAAATGCCGTTTCTTTTCAGATGTAATTGAATTTGACGTAAAGAAAAAATTTCTCGCTAAACTTGGAATTGAAAGGTTTAATCATAAGTGTGATAAAATGTTCTCTCGATTGAAAGAACTTGCCTATTTGAAAACTCTTTCGATTAATGAACCTATGATTAGATATGAGATGCCTATTCACTTTGAGACAAAAGAATTTTCTAAGAGTGATTTTAGTGATAAAGAGTTGTGGGAGCAATTATTTTACGAAAAAATATTTGAGGCTCTCGGATATTCAAAGAATAAAAATGAAATGTTAAAACTTGCACAGCTTGCAAATATTTCTTTCCTGCATAAGCTTGGCAACGATGAAGATACTTCCAGGCTGATTGAAAGCGCATTGTATAATATTTCGGGATTAATTTATAAAGCCGAAAATAGGGACGATGATTATCTAAAGATACTTAGAAAGAATTGGGAAAAGGTAAAATTAATTTACGATGGCGAAACCATGCACGAATCCGAGTGGCAATTTTTAAGACTCAGACCGCAGAATTTTCCTACAATTCGTATCGCCGGGGGGATAAAAATTGCAGATTCGATTTTGAATGAAAACTTGATTCCCAACATTTCAAAAAAAATTATCGAGATACATAATTTTGAAGTGCTCGCAAAATCAATGCGTTCATTATTCATTATTCGTGCGCGTGGTTACTGGAAAAACCATTTTGTCTTTGATCGTGAAGCCAATAACGAAATAAAATATTTTATCGGAATAACGAGGGCTGATGAAATTGTTGTTAATGTTGTGCTTCCATTCTTCTATCTTTATTTTGATGTCTTTAGGAAAAGTGATATTAGCAAAAAAATCCTGAAGTTTTATTCAAATTATTATCAAAGTGCTGAAAATAGAATTATAGTTGATGTTGCCGAAAATCTTAAAGTAAATGAATTATTGAAAAAATCGATTTATGCACAAGGGTTGCTGGAGTTATTCCGAAGTTATTGTTCGAAAAAAAAATGTGATGAATGTGAGATTGGGAAATTAGTTTTTAGTTGATTTCTTCTCAATGTTTCTTATTTCATCCCTCAATTTTGCAGCACGTTCATAATCTTCTTTTGCAAGCGCTTCACGTAACTGTGTATGCAGTAAAGCAAGTTTCGAACCAAATTTAATCTCATTCCCTGAATCGTTTTCTGAAGAGTTATCATTTGTTAAATTGTTTACAGATTTTGAACTTGGCATTATCCCAGCACTTTGCATCACATCTTCACTACAATAAATCGGTGCATTAAATCTAATGGCTATTGCAATTGCGTCAGAAGGTCTTGCATCAATCTGATGCTCCATTGATGCAATCTCCAGAACAATTTTTGCATAAAAAATATTTTCTCTTAATTCATCAATAACTACTTCAAGAACAGTTGCGCTTAAATATTCAATAATGGTTTTTATTAAATCATGAGTCATTGGGCGAGGTCTTTTTATGGCATAAACTGCATCATGAATCGCAAGAGCCTCAAAGCCGCCAATAACTATCGGAAGTCTTCTGTCTCCCATTACTTCCTTCATAATAAGCGTGTGATTTCCTCCCTTCGCAGAAGATTCGCCAATCTCAACTATTTGTATTGCGACCTTACTCATTCTGCTTTTAGCTTTTTAATTTCATCAATTAGCGTGGGTAAAATTTCAAATGCATCGCCAACAATTCCATAGTCAGCAATTTGAAAAATCGGAGCGTCTTTATCTTTATTGATAGCAACAATGCACTTTGATGATCGCATTCCAGCGAGATGTTGAATTGCACCGCTAATACCAACTGCAACATACAAATTTGGAGATACAGTTTTTCCGGTTTGCCCAACTTGTTCACTATGCGGCCGCCAACCAGCGTCAACAACAGCTCTTGAAGCACCGGTAGCAGCGTTCAAAACATCTGCAAGATTTTCAATTAATCCAAAATTTTCTGGTGCTTTCATTCCTCTTCCACCCGAAACAATAATTTCTGCTTCTGCAACGTCAACTTTCCCGTTTGCCTGTTTAATTTCGGTTACACGGACAGATAAATCAGGATTCTCTACATTTATCTTTTGTGAATTTATTTCAGTTATGGATTCAATTGCCTTGAATGTATTGGGTCTGAGGGATATTACTTTATTATCACTCAATAATTTTGTTTCAACTAAAGCTTTGCCGGCAAATATTGGCCGGGTAAAAATAAAATCACCATCTTCAAACCTGAATTCAGTTACGTCAACAGAAACACCAGCATTTAATTTTACTGCAATTCTTGGCGCTAAATCCCTTCCGAAAGAAGTGTTGGCAATAAGCACTAAATTAAAATTTTGTCCCTTAGCGAATTCAGAAATTATTTTTGTATATGCCTTGCTCGAATAAGTATTTAAATCACTATTTGCAAAGTGTGTGACTTTATTCAAATTGTATTTTCCAAGATGTGAATAATCATTTATTTCTCCACCAATGAGAATGCCTTCATAATTGCAATTCAAATATTTAGAGAATTCATTCGCAACAGAAATGGTTTCTAAGGATGCTTTTTTTATCTGATTATTTCTTTGTTCTAGTACTACTAAAATTTTATTTTCCATATTTAACTCCTATATAACCTTTGCTTCTTCATGTAATAGTTTGACTAATTCCGGAACTGCCGAAGCATCGTTTCCTACAATCTTTCCAGCTTGTTTGATTGGTGGTTTTTTAATTTTTACAATTTCTGTTAAAGGATTTTCAAGGTCAATGTTTTTCTCTTCAATGATTTTTTTCTTAGCAGCCATAATTCCTTTTAGAGAAGCATACCTTGGTTCATTCAATCCTTTCTGAGCAGTTATTACGCATGGTAATTCAGTTTGAACAACTTCTTTACCGCCCTCAATTTCTCTTTCTGCTACAATTTTATTCCCCTCAATTGTTAATGCAACAACCACTGAGACAGAATTGTAATCAAGTAATTCAGCAACTAATTGACCAGTTATCGAATTGTCAAAATCAACAGACTGCTTACCCATGAACACAATTTCAGGATTCAAGTTCTTTATCTCA
>Ga0172372_10005574_pt1 | contig 17477 bp, 13 predicted proteins | sample LakKiv5m_2_FD_114544 | JGI IMG/M metagenome (GOLD analysis project Ga0172372, IMG submission 114544) | Freshwater microbial communities from Kabuno Bay, South-Kivu, Congo - kab_092012_9.5m | ecosystem: Environmental > Aquatic > Freshwater > Lake | place: Democratic Republic of the Congo...
ACAGAGCATGTTTTTGAAACGGGCACGGCCACATGGGCAGAGAGCATGCAACTTTTTATGACCCGCAATGGTTTTTTGGAGGAGACCTATTTCACATTTTCCTACAGCCCCATTCGCGACGAGGCGGGAGCTGTGGGAGGGATCATCAACCCCTGTCAGGAAACTACCGCGCGCATCCTTGGGGAGAGAAGATTGCAAACTCTGCACGATTTGAGTGCCGAAAAAATCACCAGTATAAGCGAAGTAGGAACGGCAGCGGCACACTTATTCGCTCGTAATCCTAGTGATATTCCCTTTTCGCTGATTTACGTGCTTCAAGAAGATCATGCAACTTTGATCGGATCCAGTGGTGATGTTCAGGTCGGCTCCATTTTGGCTCCAGAAACTCTGACTTTAAATTCATCGGCAGAAGACCCTTGGAAGATTCAAGCTCTAAAACGCAGTGGCTTGCCCCAGAAAATTGAGTCTCTCGGCGACATTTTCCCCACGCGACTTCTCCCTCAAAAACCTTATCCCGAAGGTCTCAACTCGGCATACATTGTGCCCATAGAACCAATGGGTCTCAATGATTTGGCGGGTTTTCTGATTTTGGGAATCAGCCCGAGACTGGTTTTTGACAAACTCTACCAAGATTTTTTTAATCTACTCGGCAGGCATCTCTCAACACACGTCTCCAACGTTTATGCCTTTGAAACAGAAAAAAAACGAGCCGAGGCTCTGATCGAACTTGATCAGGCCAAAACAACTTTTTTCAACAACGTGAGCCATGAACTGCGCACTCCGTTGACCTTGATGCTCGCTCCACTGGAAGACGTCCTCCGTGGGAATTTATCAGAACTCCACAAAGAGCAGCTTTTAATGGTTCATCGAAATTCCATGCGACTTTTAAAGCTCGTCAACACCCTGTTGGACTTTGCCCGTATAGACTCTGCTCGCGAAAAAATGCATTGCCAGCCCACCGATCTCAGCGCTCTAACGATAGATTTGGTCAGCACTTTTCGCTCGGCCATCGAAAAAGCCGGACTATAGTTGATGGTCCACTGTCCGCCGTCGCCCAAACCTTTATTTGTCGATCGCGAAATATGGGAAAAAATTGTTCTAAATCTCCTGAGCAATGCCTTAAAGTTTACCCTTAAAGGCGAAATCACTGTGACCTTGCGTTATTTGGATAAGCACACAGAACTATCGGTACGCGACACTGGCTGCGGAATTCCAGCAGAAGAACTGCCCAAAATGTTCAGCCGCTTTCACCGCATTCCAAATGCCCAATCTCGAACCTACGAGGACACGGGCATTGGCTTGGCCTTGGTGCAAAGATTGGTTCAATGCCACCATGGAACCATTGCCGTTGAAAGTTCCCTCAATTTGGGTTCAGTGTTTACCGTTCGCATACCCAATGATCCCAAATACTTTGGCGAGTTTTCTTCCCAAGCAAACTCTACCCAAGAGGCAGCGGCCCTCAGCTCAAAGCCATTTGTAGAAGAAGCCTTAAACTGGCTGGTTGGAGATGAACACATCGCGGAAATTCACCAAGGGTCTGGACCTTCCAATCATGCCCCAGAAAGTCATCCCATACCCAGCGTTTCAGGTCGAGTGTTGCTTGTCGACGACAATGCTGACCTACGGCATTATCTACAACAACTTCTCTCCCAGAGATGGTCCGTACAGTTGGCCTCCGATGGTGAGGAGGCGCTTCAATCGGCCTTCAGCGACCCTCCCGATCTGATCTTGAGTGATGTCATGATGCCCAAAATGGATGGCTTTCAGCTACTGCAACATTTGCGTGCCGATTCAAGAACGAAAGACATTCCCATTATTTTGCTCTCCGCTCGTGCCGGTGAAGAAGCTCGCGTCGAAGGCATAGAAAAGGGGGCCGACGACTATCTGGTCAAACCTTTTTCCGCACGCGAGTTGTACGCACGGGTACAAACTCATCTGAATTTGGCACAGCAGCGACGCGAGGTTGCACGCGTTTTGATGATCGCCAAGACTCAACTCGAAGAAGTCAACAAAGAACTGGAAAAGCGAGTGGCGGAAAGAACGGCAGAACTGGCCGCAGAAAAAACCATGTTGGAACGTTCCAATCGAGAGCTTGAAGAATTTGCGGGAGCCGCAGCTCACGATCTTCGCGCTCCGCTGAGATCGATGCTCAACTGGACGGAAATGTTGGACCTCATGGTGCCTCAACCTCGCAGCAGCGAGGTCAATCAAGCGATTGATTTTATTTTGCTGAATGCCAAAAAAGCTGGAACTCTCATCAATGATGTTTTGGAAGTGGCCCGATTGAACACGGCAAGCATCGTCCACCAAGTCGTCGATTTAAACAAAACACTGGAAAACATCCTCGCGAACCATCAACCGGAAATAACAAACAACGGAGCAAACATACACTGCACTGGTTTGCCGACATTGTGGGGACATCCGAATCATCTCGAATCTGTTTTGAATAACCTCCTCGACAATGCCCTCATTTACAAGAACAAACTTCTCAAACCGGAAATTTTTATCGGTTTTTCCGAAGAATCTGATTTTTATCAATTTTTTGTCAAAGACAATGGCATCGGCATTGACGCACCCTACACCGAAAAAATATTTGAAATGTTCAATAGATTGCATAGTGAAGGCTACACCTCTGGTTCTGGAATAGGGCTGGCCTATTGCAAAAAAGTCATTGAGCTATCTGGAGGTCGCATCTGGGTGAACTCAGAGTTAGGAGTGGGAAGCACCTTCTATTTCACATACCCAAAACACAAAAGAGAGGTTTAACAGATGAACTCAAACTTAATGGTGGTCGATGATAGTTCCGACCAAATCGAATTGTTGAAAATCGTATTTGCGATGACAACTCCGTCTTTGCAAATCACGACGGCTTACGATGGCGACCAAGCTCTAGACATGCTTCGCTCTAATGCAACCCCCCGACCCAAAGTCGTCTTAATGGATCTTAGAATGCCCAGAAAAAATGGCCTAGAAACCCTTCAAGTCATAAAAAATGATCCACTGTTGAAAACCATCCCCGTCTGCATTTTTTCCAGTGGCGATATCGAGGCAGATATCTGCAATGCTTATAGTCATTGTGCCAGCATGTATTTTACAAAACCTACGGGCATAACGGCGTTGAAAAGTTTTGCCAAAGACTTTACCCGCCTTTGGTTTAATTTTGCCTCTCATTGCTGATGAGCTCTCTCACCATCGTTTCAAAACGAAAGTTAATGGTTCCCCTGCAACCTCAATACGCCCAAACCAAAACAGGCATTGTCTGACATAGTCACATGCCTAACACCCTAGTGTAGGTTAACTCAAGGATTGGCTTCCAAAATTCCCGCTAATCGCTCCCACTCACTGTTGGCCCACTGCAATTCAGTTTGAGCGGCCTCGTAGCTATTTATAACGGCTTCTCGCAGTGAGCTGTCCAAAGTATCGTAAAATCCCTCTTTAAGCATCTCCAAATTGATCTTCTCCAGCTTTTGCTCTATTTTGGCGATGTCTTTTTCGATTTGCACAAATTTGAGGCGTTCTTGTTTCAAAACCTGTGGGTCTAATTTCTCGGTTTTTACCTGAACTGATTTTTTCTTTAAATTGACATCGCGTTTTAAATGGTCCTGACCTGAGCGTTCCAACATCTGCTCGTAACCGCCCTCGTAAACAACGGCCGCACCTGGTTTTAATTCAACCACACGCGTAGCTAGCCTAGATACAAACCAGCGATTATGACTCACCAAAATCACCGTTCCAGGAAAATCTTCTATCGCACTGCATAGTGCCTCAATCGCCTCTAAGTCCAAGTGATTGGTTGGTTCGTCAAAGATCAATACATTGCCGGCTTCGACAATCATACGCGCCAAAATGAGTCTTGCGCGTTCGCCACCACTGAGGGTCTCGACTTTCTTCGAACTATCATCACCACTAAACAAACAACGCGCTAAAGCTTTGCGCAATTCGCCATCAGGTTTAGTCGGACATTGTTCATGAATCCAATCCAACACATTGCCGTCGCTTTTAACCTCAGCCTCAATATCCTGAGGAAAGTAACTGGGCTTGACTTGGTGTCCCCATTCAAAGCGACCGGAATCGCATACCAGATGGTTCGTGATGATTTTTAATAAAGTTGACTTCCCGATGCCATTGGCGCCAAGTAAGGCCAAACATTCACCGCGATCAACATCAAAACTCACGCTTTCAAGCACCTTCTTTTCTCCAAAAGCTTTGCTCATCGCCTCAATTTTAAGCGGTGTTATACCGGAGCTTAGCTCTGGTTTGAATGTCAAGCTTGGCATACGCCTACTGCTTGGTTGCAAGATGGTGTCACTCAAATCATCATCGAGTTTTTCAATCATGCGCATTTTAGATTGCGCCTGTTTTGCTTTACTCGCTTTGGCTTTGAAACGATCGACAAAGTCTTGCAAGTCGCCTTTGCGCTTTTCACTTTTAGCAATAGAAGCCTCGCGATGGGCCTTTTCCTCTTCTACCTGACGCAAGTAATGATCGTAATTGCCCTTATAGGCACGTATTGTTCCAAAATCGACATCCAAGATGTGAGTGCTCACACCATTGATAAAGTCACGGTCGTGTGAAATCACCACCAAGGCTCCCCTGTACTTTTGAAGATACAGCTCCAACCAACGAATCGAGTAAATATCCAAGTGATTGGTAGGTTCGTCCAGCAGTAGGGCTTCGGGCTCACTGAACAGCACTTGAGCTAAAAGCACGCGCAATTTGAAACCTCCCGAAAGCTCACGCATTTTCAGTTGATGGCGATTTTGCTCCAACCCCAAGCCCTCCAACAATTGGCTCGCATCTGCCTCCGCACTGTAACCATCGAGTTCTGAAATACGGCTTTCTAAATGGCCTAACTCCTCACCCTCGGCATCGCCAAAATCTTCTTTTGCCAAGAGTGCATCCATGCTGCGAAAAGCCTCGTACAGTTCAGGTCTACCCATGATAACCGTTTCTAGCGCTGTTTTATCGTCGTACTTGAAATGATCTTGCGATAAACAGCCCAATTTCGATTTGCTCGGTCTTTGTACCGTTCCCGAGGTTTGCACCTCGGTGTCCATCAATATTTTCAAAAAAGTCGATTTGCCCGAGCCATTGGCCCCAATCAGACCATAACGTTGCCCTGGCATGATTTGCAAATTGACATTTTTGAACAACACTCGCGTTCCAAAACGCATATCAAGGTCGGTAACCGTGATCATAAATTTGGCTCCGCATTCAAATACAATGATCGCATATCAGCTAGAAGTTGTCCAAAGCGCTGCTCGCGTATGGCACTGCGAATGTCGTGCATCAATTTAAAGTAATAGGTAAGATTATGTAAACTCAGCGACATTGGGCCCAACGCCTCACCTGCCACAAATAAATGGCGCAGGTAAGCCTTGCTGAAGCTTTGGCAAGCGGGGCAGACACAATTGGGATCGAGTGGTTCTAAACTGCTTTTGTTGCTTTGATTTTTTATGCGTATCTTGCCCCTCGACGTATAAGCCACACCATGTCGTCCCTCACGTGTCGGTAAAACACAGTCGAACATATCAATGCCGTGTGCCACAGATTCCACCAAATCCAACGGCGTGCCCACTCCCATTAAATAATGTGGCTTTGAACTCGGCAACTCTGCGGCCAACGCTTCGAGCACACTCAAACGCTCCAACCTCGTTTCACCTACCGATAAACCACCTATAGCTATGCCTGGCAAATCGACCGCCTCGGTCAATTGCAACGATTTCTTTCTCAAGTCCACATTCAAACCTCCTTGTACGATGCCGAACAAAGCTTGATCTGACCTCACATGGGCTTGTTTACAACGCTGCAACCAACGGCCCGTTCGTTCCAAAGAGGCATTCATCACAACGTCATCGCAGGGCAATTCAGGACATTCGTCAAAAGCCATAATGATGTCAGCGCCCAATTGATTTTGGATTTTCATGCTGCTCTCAGGCGAAAGCTCCAAAGCCGAACCATCAATATGTGATCTAAACTTGACCCCTGCCTCAGTGATTTTTCGCATCGTTTTGAGTGAGAACACCTGAAACCCACCACTATCGGTCAACATCGGACCATCCCAACCACAAAAGCGATGCAAACCGCCCGCCGCTTCGACTAAATCGGCACCCGGACGCAAAGCCAAGTGATAAGTATTTCCCAATATGATCCCAGCACCTGCCGTGCGAAGTTGCGCCGGCCAAATGCCCTTAACAGAAGCCAACGTGCCCACCGCCATAAACGTCGGGGTTTCTATCTCACCGTGTGGCGTGCTCAGCGTGCCCACTCTGGCAAAACTTTCGGGATCTTTTTGATGGACTTTAAACATACTCGGGTTTAGATAAACTCAGTTAAGCTCAGCTACGAGGCCACGCCCTATCTCAACCTGTTCGGATAAAATTTCAGCTAGGTGCTCTGGCTTGGTCAAGGGATTTGCCAATACCACTCGCAATACCGTTATCGATGCACCACTGGGTTCTGGGTAGCGAAAGCTGGTGCGCGACACAAAACTCTTGCCCGATTCGCGTTGTTGCTTTTGCAGTAAACGGTTCAAATTTGAAAGCCGCTCTGACACAGCGACATCGTTCAGTCCTCGCCACGCACTAGGATAGTAACGGTAAGTTAAAATATTGGTTTCAGGTTTTGTGATAAGCTCAAACTCAGGATGTCGTTCAATCAACTCGGCAAAGTGTTGCGCCAAGTCCATATTGTGGTTGACGAGCAACTCATAGCCCTGTCTTCCAAAAATATGCAAGGCAGAGCTTGTGAGCAAAGCCATACCAGGCCTTGAGCCTTCTAAATGGCGACGCCCCAAATCGAAACTGCCCGCACGCACAATGTATTGCGTTTCTTGAGCGATCACATTGGCATGAGCCGGATTTTTCATGAGCAACATGCCCACACCCATTGGGAGATACATTTGTTTATGACCATCTACCACAATAGTATCTGCTTGCTCACAACCTTTGAGTCGATGTTTATATTGGTTTGAAAAAATCAGTCCTCCTCCCCACGCCGCGTCGACATGAAAGTGCAATTGGTGTTGTTGTGCCACTCCCGCCAATGCCTCTAACGGATCAAAATGACCCGTTTCCGTAGTGCCCGCCACTCCAACTATGGCAATAGGTTGAAGGTTCTCAGCCACAGCCTTTTCAATATCATGCTGCAATGCCTCAATATTGATTTTATGCTTTGCATCGACAGGTATCACACGCATTTGTTTTTTTCCCAAACCCAAAAGATCTGCGGCTTTACTCAAAGAGTAGTGTCCCCGTTGAGATACGAAAAAACAGATGTTGCGCTTGCCACTTTTCAACAGCGCTTCGATCAATCCATCGCCAGCAGCTTCATGGCCTAAAATGCTTTCCATCCAAGTGTTTCTAGCCATCCACAACCCCAACATATTGGCAATGGTGCCTCCAGAACACTGCACGCCTAAAGTTGAACTGCGACTATGGATATGTTTGTCATAAAAAGATTCCGATTCTTGATAGAACAGTCGATGCATCATCGCCAAAGTTTGACGTTCCAAGAAGGTGAAGGAACGCGAGGTTTCAATCTTCACCACGTTTTGATGCAAAGCAACCATGCATTTAGATAACGACTGTAAAAAATATGGAATCGCAGACGTCATATGCCCGATGAATTTTGGCGAGCCTGTATTCACACAATAGGGGATCACATGTTTCATTAAATAATCTATCTGATCTTGAACAAAACGAGGCTCATCTGGAACTTTTGAATCTTTAAAAAATTCAGCCAATTGACCTAGCGGTATCTCTCCAGCTACTTTGCTGGCACTTAAAAAGTGATCGAGATTTCTTCCGAGTTGCTTCTCAAGACTCGCTAGCTTATTGCGTTCAGGATCTGGGACGGTGAAAACTCGTTCCAAAAATTCGGGTGTCGCCCGTGCCTTTCTACTGTGCTTTAGATTCAAAATTATTTTTTACGGCGCTTCTCTACCGTGCGACGGATTCGGTTCCAATTGCCAATCAATCCCATCGCTTTGCGCACCTCGGCCATGTTCTCTCTGGCCACCACGCGCATCTGCTCTGTGCCCTCATAGATGACTTCTTCGACATAGCCTTTATCCGCTTCAATAGCTTTGCGTTTTTCGCGAATGGGTCTTAAAAAATCCTCTAAGGTTTCAAATAGTTTATCTTTAACTTCACCATCGCCCACCCTGCCCTCGCGGTAACGAATTTTTAAAGTCTCAACCAAACTTGAATCTTTACAGAAAGCATCGAGATATTGAAAGACGGGATTGTTTTCAACATTTCCAGGAACATCCGCACGAATGCGATTTGGGTCGGTGTACATGGAGCGAACCTTTTTTCTCACCGTGTTTTCATCGTCGGATAAATAAATGCAATTGTCCAAACTTTTACTCATCTTGCCGCTCCCATCGGTGCCCATCAAGGTTGGGATATCGCCAATCATCGATTCAGGCTCAGGAAAAACTTCGCCATAATTGTGATTGAAACGACGCGCTATCTCACGAGTGATCTCCAAATGAGCTTCATTGTCTTTGCCCACAGGCACTAGCGTTGCCATCGGCAACAAGATGTCTGCTGCCTGCAAAATGGGATAGCCCAACAAACCAAAAGGCATACTATCTTCAGACATTTTTGAAGCAGAAACCATGTCCTTTAAACTTGGCAAACGCGCAAGTCGATTGACCGAAACCAACATCTCAAAAATCAAATTCAACTCGTAAATTTCCGGAATGGCCGATTGCAAATAGATTTTTGATTTTTGCGGATCGATGCCACAGGCCAAGTAATCCAAAGCCATCATGCGCGCATTCTCGTTAACGCTCGCTATAGCCTCGGCATCGGGCCGAGTCGTCAGCATGTGCAAATCGGCTATTAAAATAAACGTGTCGTAATGATTTTGTAACTCAACACGATTTTTCAGGCTGCCCACATAGTGTCCCAAATGCAAACGGCCTGTTGGTCTATCGCCTGTTAGAATGCGCTTTTGGTGTTCTTGCATGTCGTGTGAGAAAATGTGTTTTATTTTTTAGAGGTGACGTAAACTAGTGGCATGACGGAATTTTCCCACCAGAACATTTGAATTTATCGGAAGAAACGTCATTTCAAGCTCACAAAAGCGGATAAGCTTATCCTCCTTTATATTTCATCACGCAAGCTCATATATCTCGAATGTCCGAAAACAACTTTATAAAAATTACCGATGACTCCATCGCAACAAAAGGATTTGTTTTGTATGCCGATAAAGACTGGCTCGAAGTCAAGGTTGATTTTTTAGATGGTGCCACACAAGCGGGACTTTATAGTTTGATTTCGAGCAAAGGTATTGTCGAGGGCATCAACGACCCTCGCATTGCAAAGTTATTTGACGATTACTCCAATGGGGAACCGGTTTTCAAGGAGACCATTGCCAAAGGTAAACCTGCCAGAAATGGCAAAGATGGCCACCTCGAATTCACTATCGAAATGAACCCAAAAAAAGTCGAAGTTAAAGACGATTCCGGCAATGTCGATTTTCGCGATTTAAACCTCATCAAAGAAATTTTTTCAGGTCAAGAGATTCTCAAAGTCATCCCTCCCGATCCTGGTGAAGAAGGTGTCAATGTCAAAGGCGAGAGAATTGCCGTCAACAGTGTCAAAAAAGCGAAGTTTCGATCCGGTAAAAATGTTCGGCACGACGAAAAAACCAACCTCGTTTATGCCACTGCCGATGGTCACGTAGAGTACGTGGATCCGCTCGTTTCGGTACAAGAAGAATTTATCGTCAACAAGGAAGTCGATTTCACCATCGGAAATCTCAAGTTCATTGGTTCACTTGTTTTTGAGGCAGGCATACCCAATGGCTACACCATGGAAGCCGGCCGCAACATTCATGTCAAAGGCGTGGTGACAGGTTCTAATTTAAGAGCCAAAGGTGACATTACCGCGGACTCAGGCATCATTGGCAATGAAAACACCTCGATTAAATGCGACGGCATCTTAAGATCAAAGTTTATCAATGAAGCCTCCGTTATCGCTAAAGGCGGCGTTGAATGTTACTATGAAATCGTTCGCTCCAAAATTAAAACCTTGGGCAAATTGGTTTTGGAAAATGGCGCCATCCGTGGTGGTGAAACTTACGCTTTTGAAGGTGTTAAAGTGAAAGAGTTGGGATCTCCAATGGGAACACCTACACTCATCGCCGTTGGAGTTGATTTTAGCGTAGATGAAAAACTGGCTAAACTCGACGAAGCCATCAAACAGTTGGACGATCAAAAAGCCAAACTCAATGTCGCAATAGAACCTTTTTTGAAAAATAAATTGCTACTTTTAAAAGCCCCTGAAGCCAAAAAAGCTGCCGTGAAGACCATCCTTACCAAAATTGCTGGAATCGACCAAAAAATCAAACAAGTCGAGCAGATGAAAGTGGACCAAGAGTCAAAACGCTACAACCGCAGTAAGACCATCGAAATCAATGGTGACATGATGGACGATGTCACCGTGCATATCGGCAACAAAAAGAAAAAATTCGACAAATCCGGAAAACGCAAAGGGACTTACATGTACGACAAAACCTCTTTCGAAATTGTCTTTAGCAGGAGCTAGAAAATGGAAGATTTAAATAACATGTCTATGGAAGATCTGATTCGCTTTGCCGAAAAAGGTGTGCTTCCAGACAATATCAAAGTGGACGTTCCTCCTAGTGACAGTGACGACGACATCGACATGAACGCCTTGTCTCCAGCACAATTGCTGGCAATGGCCGAAGGGAAAGCACCTGATGTTTCAAAAAGCAATGCTGCTACAGAAGAAAGTGTAGAAGAAACATCTGAAGCGAGCGCAGAGGATTTGATGGCTTTACTCGGCGATACCCTCGGCGACGACGAATTTGAAGGCAGCGGCAATGAAGAAAAATTACTCATCGGCAAAGCTATCGAAAAACTAAAGTTACGCCAGCTCGCCAACAAAATTGAATCCATGGCTCCCTCTAAATTGTTCCCGCCTCGCAAAGACGAAATTTACTACTTTCTGACCTCAATGCTCGGACAAACTAACAAGCTTCGCATCGAAGAAGCCGATCAAAAATGTGGGTTCATCGGACAGGCCTTGCAAGATCTCGAAACTTACATGATTTCCGACATTGGACTCTCGCTCGATGAGACCGATGTGATCATCTCTGCCTTTAAGCAGTTTGCCAAAGATACAGTATCTGAGACAGAATCCCGAAATTTGGTCTTTCAACAATTTCGCTTTGGCTGGAAGCAAACTCTAAAGAAAACCAAACGCGATTTCGAAAACTTAAAAAAGTTTGCCCGACAACCACAAAAACCCATTTGGATTTTATTCACTTTTTATGAGAGTCTTTCTCGATCTTATGGCCTATGCCGTGCCTCCGATAGCGTCAAAGACTATACCGATGAGCTCGGTGCTGTGCTTCAAAAAGAAGAGAAACGCGAAATCGTCGATTTGTTTGAAGAGATCATCGAACTCGCGCCTTACTACGGTTTAAAAAATATCAACTTCATCAACCGCCAGCAAGCCTATGAGGCGGTTGGTGCACTAGATCTCGAGAGTATACTGGACAAACTCAAGAAATTACGCACTCGTGTATGATACATGATATTATCGTTGTTGGTGGCGGGCATGCTGGAATAGAAGCGTGCCTCGCGGCTCAACGTATGGGCGCAAAAACTGCACTTGTCACCATACATCAAAATGCTATTGGCCGCATGAGCTGCAACCCAGCTATAGGGGGCATTGCAAAAGGACAATTGGTCCGTGAAGTCGATGCGCTTGGCGGCCAGATGGGACTCACCGCCGATGCCACCGGCATCCACTTCCGCATGCTCAATACTTCAAAAGGCGCTGCCGTCAGATCGCCACGCTGCCAATCGGATAAATATCAATACAGCGAAATGATGCAATCCGTAGTTTTAGCCTCAAAGCTAACCATCATTGAAGGCATGGTGCACAGTTTGCATTTTGCCGGTTCACAACTGGCCGGAATTAAACTCACCAATGGTGACGTGCACCATGGAAAAAAAGTGATCATCACAACCGGAACCTTTCTAAACGGTTTGATCCATCGCGGTGAGAAACGCATCCCCGCTGGTCGTGTGGACGAACCTCCGGCAACCGACTTGGGACAACACTTAAAAGAAATTGGTTTTGAAACCCATCGACTCAAAACCGGCACTCCTCCAAGGGTAAAAGGAAAAACCATCAATACCTCTATCTTGGAAAACCAAGTCGGCGATGATGACCCGCAACCCTTCTCATTTCGCTCTCCATTAGTGCAAGGCAATAAAGTACATTGCCACATTGCTTGGACCACACAGGCCACGCACGATATCATTCACAATAATATGGAACGTATCCCTCTTTATAATGGCCAAATCGAGGGCATCGGCCCGAGGTATTGTCCCTCTATAGAAGACAAAGTATGTCGCTTCAAAGATCGCGAACGCCATCAAATATTTATCGAACCAGAGAGTCTGAGCACCGATGAAGTTTACCTAAACGGCATCAGCACCTCTATGGCAGAAGATCTACAACTGGAAATGTTGAAAACCATTCCGGGGTTGGAAAAAGCAGAGGTGCTTCGTTTTGGCTATGCCATCGAATACGATTTTGTTCCTCCTCATCAAATTGAAGCGACAGGTGAAAGTAAAATCATTCCGAGCTTGTATTTAGCAGGGCAAATCAACGGCACAACAGGTTATGAAGAAGCCGCTACCCAAGGCCTCATGTCTGGCATCAATGCCGTGTTATCACTACGAGGAGAAGCCCCTTTTATTCTCAGACGCAATGAAGCCTACATTGGAGTTTTGATGGATGATTTAATCACCAAAACCATTGCCGAGCCTTATCGCATGTTCACTTCAAGAGCGGAGTATCGTTTGATACTAAGGCACGACAATGCCGACGAACGACTCATGACCTATGGCCATCGCTTCGGTTTAATCGATCAAAAAAGTTTTGATGCCATGCGTCGCAAAATAGAAACGCGCAGCCATATCATAGCTGAATTAGAACGATTGCACGATCATCAAAAGTCTCTAGCCGATCGTCTGCGCCAGCCAGAGTTGACTCTAAATGACATCAAAACCTTACCCAATGCACCTGCATCTTTAAATGAACTCAGCAAAGAGTTGGAATACTCCATTGAAGTTGAAATCAAATACACTGGGTATTTGGCCAGAGAGATGCGCCGCATCCACCGTTTTCAGAAAAATGATTTACAGACCTTGCCACGCAATATCGATTACAAGGCTCTTACCGAAATGCGAGCCGAGGGTCGTGAAAAATTGATTAAATTCCAACCCAAAACCCTAGGCCAAGCCTCTAGAATCGCAGGGGTGAATCCAGCCGATCTGCAGATTTTAGAAATTTATATGAAACGCGGCTATTGGCCATTGCTCGACACCGTCGAGCAAAAATAATCTCAACGACCTATTTCTAATCTTTGAGCCAGAAATGGGTCAAAGCCATTTAAAGCCAAGATTTTGTCCTGAGTCTTTCTGAAATCGTAAGAGACACGGCGAAATATCACCGATTCGCCATCCAAGGTAACGTAACAGCTGCGGTTGTCCATGTCCCTTGGTTGGCCCACACTGCCCACATTGATAATGGCCTTTTCATCTCCAAATAAATAGAGATTGCTCATCAAATCTGTAGGTTCTAAGAATTCATTATTCTCGGTAAAAACGCCAGGAATATGCACATGACCCACCACACATTGCTTGTTGGGCAATAAATCAAAACGCTCTTTCATTAAAGCAGGTCGCTTGATATCGTGTGGAAAGATATACTCCAAAACATGATTGCGTGGTGAGGCATGCACCGCCAATACATCATCAATGGTCGCATGTGTAGGCCAACTGGCAATCCACTTCAACTCTGCCTCACTCAATTGTTGATGAGTCCATTCAATCGTGGTTCTAGCACGCGGGTGCATATTTGAAGGGCAGCCATTGATAAGAGCGTGTTCGTGATTTCCCATCAATATGACTTCAGGGTTGAGCGCCCGTACCGCCTCTAAAGTTTCTTTTGGATTAGGACCATATCCGATCACATCGCCTAAAACAATGACTCGTTCAATGCGCCTTCTTCTCATGTCTTTAATTACCGCATCTACAGCTTCAATGTTAGAGTGAAGATCTGAAATAATGGCAATCAAAGTTAACTATTATGATACGGATAAAGAGGAACTTGAGGGATCTAAAATGGGGTAGTTCCCATTCATGCACGCGTAGCAGTAGTCAATAGCATTTGGAGCCATGGCATTTTTCAAGCCCGATTGCGATAAGTAATTTACAGAGTCAGCGCCAATTTCAGTTGCAATTTTCTTATCGTCCATTTCACACTGATAGGCGATCAGTTCTTCACGAGTAGGGGTGTTGATGCCATAAATACAAGAGTACTGAATATGTGGACTAAACAAAACCACATGAATCTCTTTAGCTCCGCCTTTTCTAAGCATTTTGATCAAAATCCTCGATGTCGTAGAGCGAACTAACGAGTCATCCACTAGAATGACTCGTTTGCCTTTAACCACATCTTTTACCACATTGAACTTCAACCGAACGGCACGCTCACGATTGCCTTGGCCACGCGTGATAAAAGTTCGAGAAGAAAAATGATGTCTTAAAATTCCCATTTCCAAAGGAATGCCAATTTCTTCTGCAAAACCCAAACTTGCAATCGTAGCAGAGTCAGGAACGGGGACGACTATATCCGCCTGCAATTTATGCTTTAATTCCTTAGCCGTTTCTCTGCCCAAATTGCGCTGCGTACTATAACCGGGCTTACCAAACAATTGATTATCTGGACGAGCAAAATAAATATGCTCAAACACACATTGACTTAAATGCTCGCGTTTGGACGGAATACGATCACAAATCATTTCGCCATTTGGTTTGATATGGACTATCTCTCCTGGCATGATCTCTCTTTGAAAATGACCTTCCATCATGTCAAAAGCATTGACCTCTGAAGCAAACATGAACGTTCCATCCTCTTCATCTTTACCCAAAACCAAAGGTCTAAATCCATCGGGATCGCGAACGGCGGTCAACCCTTCTTCTGATAAAAATATCAAACTAAATGCTCCTTCGAGCTCGCGCACCAATTGGCCAATGCGTTCTAAAATGGTTTTGCCTTTCATATGTGGCAATAATGCAAAAATCACTTCACTATCAGATTGCGACCTAAACATACTCGGGAACTTTCTGCGCAAACGATCCACCCCACAAAGTTGACCGTTATGAACTAACGCAACATGGTGGCGATAGCCTTCATGATCCCAAAAACTACCTCCAAACGGTTGCGGAGAATGACTCGTTCCAAAGGTCGTGTATAAATTTTGAGCAATGCAGGCATTCGATTTTGCTTCATCGGTCACTTGATGCGATAACACATCGGCAACAGCACCTTTACCAGAGCGTATTTCCAGTTGGTTGGCTTCTTCGTTAATATAGGCAATTCCACAACTATCGTGTCCGCGATGTTGAAGTGCATACAGTCCTCGCGCTGACCAAAAAGGAGAATCGTTTCTCCCAATCACACCGACAATACCGCACATATTAACTCGTCCTCAGATTATCTGAGTGGTTAGACATCGTAATTTTTAGTCTCCACAGCGAACTCTATTTCTATTGAGTAATTCTGTTCTTTAGCGTAATCCTTCCAGCGCAACGTCAAATCATCAATTTGTGCATCAGTACGCCTTGGGTCATGGTGGGTAAGAAGTATTTTTTTAACCCCAGCTTTTTCGCAGTTATCAATAGCAACATTCATGGCGGTGTGCCCCCAACCCTTGAACTTTGGGTACTCTTCTGGTGTGTATTGTGCATCATGCAAAACTAAATCTGCACCTCGAATAAAATTGAGCCAACGTTCAGTTTGTTCGGCGATCACTTCCTCTACCTCTTCATACTCCTCTTCATCTACATTATCCAAACCATCAAGATGATTGATGTAGGGTTCTGTGTCACCTGAAAAAACCAACGACTTGCCATCCACTGCAATGCGATAAGCCAACGTCGTAACGGGATGATTCGCATATGCAGCGGCTACCTGAAAAACACCCATTTGAACCTCCTCCTCCTTCATGTCATGAAAATTCATTTTTGCGGCCAATTCATCCAATCTCACTGGAAAAAATGAATAAGCCAACAAATCCTTCATCACTGATTTAAAAGACTTATCAAACAAAGCAGGGCCATAGATCTCAAATTCGTTGGTCGGAATAAAAAAAGGCACAAAAAATGGGTATCCTATAACATGGTCATAATGGGTATGACTAAATACCAAATGTGCTTTGAGAGGCATTTCGGCCATTAATGCGCCGCCTAGCTCACGTATACCCGTGCCCGCATCAATAATCAACAGTTCCCCACCATCACTGCGTATTTCATAACAGGTTGTATTGCCACCATACTTTATGGTGGTTGGTCCTGGAACAGAAATAGAACCTCTACATCCCCATACTTTTAGCTTCATATTACCCTACCCTGCAATGATGACTGAGGCACTATCTATTTTGCTAATTATATCCAATTCTAGTTCTTTGAGTTTATCCGCTTGCAATGAGTTAAAAGTCAACTCTTGAGCACTAACTTCTAAATCCAACTTGTCCGCAACAAAGCCTATTGATTGCCTTCTCACTAATTTATCCGCAAGATGAACAGCGTTCACAACATTCGACACATCTTTCCCAAAATGAGCACGATGACCCACTATTTGATTAAAAATCTCCGGCAACTTCCATTGAACGATCACTCGGGCTCCTATTGCAGGACCATCGGTTTGCATGATCGTTTGACAAGCTTCTTGAAAACTTATCTGCTTTTTCTCTGTTAGATCACATGCCGCTCGAACGGACTCTGGAACAAATCGCATCAACATCATGTCCCCAATATCATGCAATAAGCCCGATATAAAATACTCTTCCAAAACCTGCCTTGGCTGTCCACTACATTCTGCAATCATTTTGCTAGTAACACCCACAGCCAATAAATGACGCCAAAAAGGCTCCACCGCCTTGTTTTTACCGACAGCATCAACAATTGCCGAAGAGAGCGCGATGTTTTTAATCGTATTGAATCCCAGTAAAATTAAAGCTCGATTTAAACTCGTGATTTTTTGAGGTAGCGAAAAATAAACCGAATTGACCAGATTTAAAATCTTAACTGTCAACGAAGGGTCTAATTTGATGGAGTTCATCAAATCTCGTGGTGCCGCAGATAAATCATTGGCCAGTTGTACTATTTTCATAACAGCAGGAGATAGAGGCGGTAGATTTGCCAAGGCCTCATCAATCTCATCTTTAACTGCGGTATGGTTCACTATTTTTTAATGATGTCTTAAAAATTGTTTTTTTACTACATCGTAAGATTACTCGGTTATTTACAAGTAAATAACCGAGTAAAGAAGTGTTTGTTGATCATAAAATAACTATTGTTATTTTAACAATTGCGATAAGCTTTGACGCTGCCAATCGAACTATTTTACGCTTTTATA
>Ga0172372_10005576_pt1 | contig 17475 bp, 13 predicted proteins | sample LakKiv5m_2_FD_114544 | JGI IMG/M metagenome (GOLD analysis project Ga0172372, IMG submission 114544) | Freshwater microbial communities from Kabuno Bay, South-Kivu, Congo - kab_092012_9.5m | ecosystem: Environmental > Aquatic > Freshwater > Lake | place: Democratic Republic of the Congo...
CCCCGCTCCATCCCGCCTCCTTGCGGCGCACCCGCCGCGAGGCGGGTACCATCTCCGCCCCGCGTCGCGCTCCTTCGCGCCTCGGGCACACCACCCATGACTGCACAACGAACCGGCGGCGATTGGCGCCGCACGCACACTTGCGGCGAACTGCGCAAGGCGCATGTCGGCCAGACCATCGTCCTCAACGGATGGATCCACAAGCGCCGCGACCACGGCGGGATCTACTTCGTCGACTTGCGCGACCGCTACGGCCTGACGCAGATCGTGCTGGGCACGAACATCAGCGACGCCGTCAAGCTCGGCCCCGAAGACACCGTCTCGGTGACCGGCCGCGTGGTGGCGCGCGAGCCGCAGAACGTCAATCCCGAGCGCGAGACGGGCGAGATCGAAGTCATGGTCGATCGCCTCGAGGTGCTGTCGAAGAGCCGCACCCCGCCCTTCCAGATCGAGGACGACGACACGGCGGTGGAGACGCGCCTGCGCTATCGCTACATCGACCTGCGACGGCCGGGCATGCAGAAGAACCTCGTGCACCGCTCGCGCTTCATCAACGCCATGCGGCGTTCGTTCGAGCGGCAGTCCTTCGTCGAGGTGGAGACTCCGATCCTGACCCGCGCCACGCCCGAGGGCGCGCGCGACTACCTCGTGCCGAGCCGCGTGCATCCGGGCGAGTTCTACGCGTTGCCGCAGTCGCCGCAGCTCTTCAAGCAGATCCTGATGGTCGCCGGACTCGACAGGTACTTCCAGGTCGCGCGCTGCTTCCGCGACGAGGACTTGCGCGCCGACCGCCAGCCCGAGTTCACGCAGCTCGACATGGAGATGAGCTTCGTGGAGGAGTCGGACATCTTCGCCACTTGGGAGAAGGTGCTGCATGAGACCTTCCGCGAAGCGATGGGCATCGAGATCCAGGTGCCGTTCCAGCGCCTGTCGTGGACCGAGGCCATGGAGCGCTACGGCGTCGACAAACCCGACCTGCGCTTCGGGCTGGAGCTCGTCGAGTGCGGTCCGTGGGCCGCGCAGTCCTCGTTCAAGGTGTTCGCCGATTGCGTGGCGAACGGCGGACGCGTCAAGGCGCTGGTCGTGCCGAAGGCGCTCGAGTTGTCGAGGAAGGACATCGAGAGCGGCCTCGAACCGCTGGCCAAGTCGGCGGGCGCCAAGGGCCTCGCCTGGTGGCGCTGCGGCAAGGATGGTGGCGTCGGTCCGTTGGCGCGCTTCGCCGCGGGCGAGCAGGCCGAAGCGCTCATGCGCCAACTCGGCGCCGAGGAAGGCGACCTGGCCTTGTTCGTGGCCGATCGCCAGAAGGTCGTGTGGCGCGCGCTGGGCGAGCTGCGCAATGCGCTCGGCAAGCGCTTCTTCCCGGCCAAGCCCGGTGAGTTCCGCTTCGCCTGGGTGACCGAGTTCCCGCTGCTCGAGTGGGACGACGAGAGCGGCCGCTTCTTCTCGGCGCACCACCCGTTCACCGCGCCCATCGACTGGAGCCTCGGAGGCGAGGACGCCGACAAGGCCAAGCTCGAGGCGCTCTTGTCGCGCGCCTACGACCTCGTCATGAACGGCTGGGAGCTGGGCTCCGGCTCGGTGCGGATCCACCGCAGCGACGTGCAGCAGCGCATCTTCACGCTGCTCGGGATCGGTCCCGAGGAGCAACAGAAGAAGTTCAGCTTCCTGCTCGAGGCGCTCAGCTTCGGCGCTCCGCCGCACGCCGGCTTCGCCGTCGGACTCGATCGCCTCAGCGCCCTGACGTTGGGCCTCGACAACATCCGCGACGTGCTGGCCTTCCCCAAGACGGCTTCGGCCACCGACTTGATGTGCGGCGCTCCGTCGCAGGTCGAGGCGCGCCAATTGGAGGAAGTCCACGTGCGTTCGGTGCTGCCGCCCTCGAAGTGATCCCGGCAGGTCCGCGTTCCGGGCCGCGTGCACTCCGGCTGCGGGTCGGTGGCGCGCGCCGTCGAGTGCGCCCTGCCCGCGTGGCCCACGTGCGCCGCGCGCGTGGCCCTGCGGTCCCCGGATCCAGCAGCGCCGGTCGCGGCGGGGATGTGGGTCCTTGGGCGGGTGGCGTCGGGGCTTGCCATGGCGTATCCTCCACGCCCTACGCCGCCTCCACGGCGCGCCCATCCTCGTCGTCGCGCACGACCAGGACGCGCGCCAGTGCTTGGCGCCGAGGATCGGACCACCACGCCGCCGGCGTCGTGGCCGACACGATCCGTCCCGCGCCCGGACCGGCGCGCGACTTCCGCAGCAATCGAACCGCACGCTTCCCGTACCAAGGAGACTCTTGAGCTCGACCGACTATCGCGTGAATCGCCAGATCCGGATCCCCGAGGTCCGTTTGATCGACCAGAACGGCGGACAGGTGGGCATCCTGCCGACCGCCGAGGCCCAGCGCATGGCCGACCAGGCCGGGCTCGATCTCGTCGAGGTGTCCCCGACGGCGCGTCCGCCGGTGTGCCGCATCCTCGACTTCGGCAAGTTCAAGTACGCGCAGCGCAAGAAGGAGAAGGGCTCGCACGCCAAGGCCAGCGGCTTGAAGGAGCTGCGCGTGCGTCCCGCCATCGACGAGCACGACTTGTCGTACCGGCTCGACCAAGGCCGCAAGTTCCTCAAGGAAGGCCACAAGGTGCAGGTCGTGTGCATCTTCCGTGGACGCCAGATGGCGCACCCCGAGCACGGCTACCAAGTCATGCAGAAGGTGGCCGAGACTTTGGGGGACATCTCGAAGGTCGAGATGATGCCCAAGCTCATGGGCAAGCGCATGACGATGCTGCTCGCCGCCAAGTAGGAAGCGACGCTTCGCTGTTGTTCGCTCGCTTGCGCGCGAGTGATTGAGGCGCCTCGTCCCGACATGGACGAGGCGTACTTGCTTGGAAGGCGCTCGTGCTTGGCGAGTGCCTGTGCCTAGCGAGTGTTCGATTTCCCGCGCGTGCCTCGGGAACCCGAGGCTAGGCTCCGCGCCCCGTAGGCTTGACGCCCTCGGGAGCTTCGTCGCGCAGGAAGCGCGCCAAGGCCAAATGGTCCGCCGGTCGGGGGTGCGACTTGCGCCAACAAAGCGCCATGCGGCGCACGGGCGCTGGCGGAGCGAAGGGGAGCGCCACCGTGCGCGCGCGCGACCCTTTTTGCGCCAAGGCGGGCAAGAAGGTGACGCCCATCCCGGCCGCCACCATGTGGCGCAGCGTCTCGAGGCTCGTGGCGCGGAAGTCTCCGTGCGTCGTGTCGGCGCCGGCGCGGCGGCAAACCTCCAACGCCTGGTCGCGCAGGCAGTGGCCTTCGTCGAGCAGCAGGATGCGCTCGCCTTCGAGATCGGACTCCTTGACGCTCTTCTTCCTGGCGAGCGCGTGGTCCTCGGGCACGAGCAGCAGGAAGGGCTCGTCGAAGATCGGGCTCTTGGCGATGGACGCCTCGTGCACGGGCAAGGCGAGGATCCCCGCGTCGACCTCGTGCGCGGAGAGCTGCGCCAGCAACTCTTGCGTCTTCAACTCGCGGAAGACGAGCTTCAGGCGCGGAAAGCGTCGTCGCAGCGCGGGCAGCAGCCACGGCAGCAAGTAGGGCGCCAAGGAGGGGATTACGCCCAGCGACAGCGCGCCGGCGAGCGGCTCGGCTCCGCGTTCCGCGATGGCGCCGATCGAGCCCACGCCGTCCAGCACCGCGCGCGCCGCGGCGCACACCTCCGCGCCGACCGCCGTGGGCTCCACCTGCTTCGAGCCGCGCTCGACCAGCGGGACCTTCAGCGTCGCCTCCAGCTTCTTGATGGCCTCCGACAAGGTCGGCTGCGAAACGCCGCAGGACTGCGCGGCCTTCGAGAACGAGGCTTCCTCGGCCAACGCCACGAGGTAGCGTAGTTCGGCCAGGCTGATGGCGGTCAAGTCGATGCGGGCCATAGGTCGCTCCTATGCTCGCATCTTATATCCATAGGCGCTGCCTATGGAAGGCATAGCGCCTTCCGATTGGGCGCGCCGCCCGCCGCGGGCGATCATCTCCGCACGCGACCAGCGGATCCTCGATCGCAGGCCGGCGACGCGCGGGAGGTGCCCGCGCGGCCGGCGGCGAGGAGTGGATCCAGCGGCCGCACCAAGACGCAAAGGAACATCTACCATGTTGACCGTCGGAGATCGCCTGCCCAGCTTCAACCTCAAGGCCTGCGTTTCGCTCGAGAAGGGCAAGGAGTTCGCGCAGGTCGCCGAGTCCAGCCACCCCGGCAAGTGGCTGGTGCTGTACTTCTGGCCCAAGGACTTCACCTTCGTCTGCCCGACCGAGATCGCCGCCTTCGGCAAGGCCCATGCGCGCTTCCAGGAGCGCGACGCGCAGATCCTCGGCGTCAGCACGGACCAGGAGTTCGTGCACCACGCTTGGCGCACGCACCACCCGGACCTGCGCGACCTGCCGTATCCGATGCTGTCGGACACCAAGCGCGAGCTGTCGACGGCGCTCGGCGTGCTGCACAAGGAGGAGGGCGTGCCGCTGCGCGCGACCTTCATCGTCGATCCGCAGGGCGTGATCCGCTGGGTGTGCGTCAACGACTTGTCGGTCGGTCGCAACGTCGAGGAGGTGCTGCGCACGCTCGACGCGCTGCAAAGCGACGAGCTTTGCCCGTGCAACTGGAAGAGCGGCGATCCGACGCTGAAGGTCTGAGCATGGAAGCGCTCCAAGCCCTGCTCGCCTCCACGGGCGACGCCGCGCGCGACTTGCGCGTCAACCTCGACAACCTGCTCGGCGGCGGTGAGCTGCCCGCGCGCGCGCGCTTCGGCGTGGCCCTGGCTTGCGCGTGGTCGCGGGGCGACGCGCAGCTCGCAGCCGCGTTGCGCGTCGCTGGTGGCGAGTCTTGCGACGACGCGCTCGTCGACGACGCCAAGGCGGCGGCGGCCTTGATGGCGATGAACAACGTCGTCTATCGCTTCCGTCACCAGATCGGCAAGCCGGGCTACGAGTCGTTGCCCGTGCGCCTGCGCATGCAGCGCCTCGCGGCGCCGAGGACCGACAAGGCGACCTTCGAGTTGATGTCGCTCGCCGTGTCGGCCATCAATGGCTGCGAACACTGCGTCAAGGCCCACGAGGCGGTGCTCGCCGCCGCCGGCATGGGGGAGTCGCAGGTCTTCGAGGCCGTGCGCCTGGCGGGCGTGGTCTGCGGGTTGGCCACGGCCCGCACCTGGCCTGGCTCCAGCGCCGCGTCGTTCGCGCACTGAGCCGATGAGGCGCACGCCCGAGGGAGAGCACGCCTGCGGCGAGAATGGAGCGGCGAGGGCGACCAACCGCGTCGACGCCATCCAAGGCGCCCCCGGGGCCAGGCACGGCCGCGGGGGTGCCGCTGCATGCCGGGCGGATGAACCGCGCGGATGAACCGCGCACGCAGGAGCGCTGGGGCCCTTGTCGGCATGGCGCCGTCGCTACAGGCGCTGCGGGGGCCGGGCCGATCATGCTTGCGGCCCAACCAGCGGCGGGCACGGCCAGGCCTTGGCTTGGCGGCAGGCTGCAGGTAGGATATCGGCCCTCCAAGTCCGGCCCAGTCCGGACCCCCGCAACCGGCAGGGCATGCCTGGGAGCGGGGAGTCGAAACCAAGCCAGTCACGGAATCGAGGACGAACGATGCCCAAGATGAAGTCGAAGGGAGCGGTCAAGAAGCGCTTCCGCATGAGCAAGCACGGCAAGGCCGTCTGCTCCAAGCCTGGCCGCGGCCACATGCACGCCAGCTTCAATGGCGAGACGGGGCGCAAGCTGCGTCGTCGCATGGTCCTCAACAAGACCTGGTCGATCCTCATCGGCCGCATGATGGAGCCCTGATCAGCCATGGTTCGCATCAAGATCGGCGCTCCGCGCCGCCAAAAGAAGAATCGCTACTTCAAGGCCGCCAAGGGCTTCCGCGGCGGTCGTTCGACCCTGTGGCGCACGGTGCGCGAGACGCTGCTGCGCGCGTGGGCCTTCAGCTCGCGCGACCGTCGCACGAAGAAGCGCATGTTCCGCCGCTTGTGGATCGTGCGCCTCAACGCGGCCACGCGCGTGCGCGGCATGAACTATTCGACCTTCGTCGACGGCTTGAAGAAGGCGGGCGTCGAGCTCGACCGCAAGCAGCTGTCGGAGATCGCGATCAAGGATCCCTCCGGCTTCGACGCGCTGGTCGCCGAAGCGCAGGGCGCCCGTCGCTGAGCCCAGCCGGCTCCGAACCGTCGCACGGGCCGCTCCGGCAACCACCGGCGCGGCCCGTGCGCTTGCAACGCCGCCTCCATTCAACCCTGGCGGCCGCGCTCGGCTAGATTTCCACGCAGACGGACCACGCACACCGAACCTTCCCCGCCGCTCGCCGGCCGCGACCGGCACCAAGCCATGACCGACTTGTCCCCCGAACACGCGAGCACGCTCGCGAGGCTGCTGGCGCAGGTCGCCGCGGCCTCCGCCGCCGAGGACCTGCGCGCCATCGCCCGCGAGGCGCTGGAGAAGGGCGGCGTGGTGGCCGAGCTGCTGGCCTCGATCCCGAGCCTGCCGCCTGGCGAGCGCAAGGGCGCCGGCCAGGCAGCCAACCGCATCAAGTCCGAGCTCGAGGCCGCCATCGACGCGAAGAAGTGCGCCCTCGAGGACGAGGCGCTCTCCGCCTCGCGCAAGGTCGAGGGCTTCGATCCGAGCTTGCGCGCACCGCGCGTCGAGCGCGGCGCGTTGCATCCGATCACGCAAGTGGTGCGCGAGTTGGAGGACTTGTTCACCTCGATGGGCTTCGAGGTGCTCGACGGCCCCGAGATCGAACTCGACTGGTACAACTTCGAGGCGCTCAACATCCCGCGCGACCACCCGGCACGCGACATGCAGGACACGTTTCGCTGCGATACCGCCGGCGAACTCGTGCTGCGCACGCACACTTCGCCGGTGCAGGTGCGCGCCATGGAGAAGCGCAAGCCGCCGATCCGCGCCATCGCGCCGGGCAAGGTCTTCCGGCAGGAGACCACGGACGCCTCGCACGAGCACACCTTCCACCAGATGGAGGGGCTCGTGGTCGACGAGGACGTGTCGGTGGGGCACCTGATCCACGCCATGAAGACGCTCCTGCGCGGCGTCTTCGGCAGGGACATCGAGGTGCGCCTGCGTCCGGGCTACTTCCCGTTCGTCGAGCCGGGCTTCGAGCTCGACGCGCGCTGCCCGTTCTGCAAGTCGGGCTGCAGCGTGTGCAAGCAGTCGACGTGGATCGAGCTCCTGCCCTGCGGCATGGTGCACGAGAACGTGCTGCGCGCCGGCGGCATCGATCCGGCCAAGTACTCGGGCTTCGCCTTCGGGCTGGGCTTGTCGCGCCTCGTCATGCTGCGCTACGGCATCGACGACGTGCGCCACTTGTTGTCCGGTGACGCGCGCTTCCTGCGCCAGTTCCACCGCATCGGCTGAGAAAGGCACGGCGATGAAGATCAGCTACCAGTGGCTCGCGCGGCATGTGGACTTGTCCGGCCTCACCGCGCAGGACGTGGCGCAGGACTTCACCCTCTCGACCGCGGAGGTCGAGGGCGTCGAGCGCTTCCTGCCGCACCTCGACGCGGTCGTGGTCGGGCGCGTGCTCGAGCGCGAGAAGCACCCCGACGCCGACAAGCTGTCGGTGTGCAAGGTCGACGTGGGCCTCGCCGAACCGCAGCAGATCGTGTGCGGCGCGCCGAACGTGCGCGCGGGGCTGCACGTGGCGGTGGCGCTGCCGGGCACGAGGCTCCCGGGCGACTTGCACATCAAGAAGAGCAAGATCCGCGGCGTCGAGTCGTGCGGGATGATCTGCTCCGAGCGCGAGCTGGGCCTCGGCGACGAGCACAACGGCATTTGGGAGCTGCCGCTCTCCACCAAGCCCGGCGCGCCGGTCGCGCAGGAGCTGGGTCTCGTGGATTGGATCATCGAGATCGACAACAAGTCGTTGACCCACCGGCCCGACTTGTGGGGGCATCGCGGCCTGGCGCGCGAGATCGCCGCCATGCGCAGGCGCCCGCTCAAGCCGCTGGATCCCTCGCCGCTGGCGTCGGGTGCCGGCCCGGCGACTCCAGTCGAGATCCGCAGCGCCGGCTGCCTGCGCTACATCGCCGTGCCCATCGACGGCGTCGCTCCGCGCCGCTCGCCCGATTGGTTGCGCGCGCTGCTCTTCGCCGTGGGCGCCCGGCCGATCGACCTGCTGGTCGACCTGTCGAACTTCGTCATGCACGACCTCGGCCAACCCAACCACTGCTTTGATCGCGCCAAGCTCGCGGGACGCGGCATCGTGGTGCGCGACGCGCGCGCCGACGAACGCCTGTTCACGCTGGATGGAATCGAGCGCCGACTGTCGAGCGGCGACATGCTGATCTGCGCCGGTGACGAGCCGGTCGCCTTGGCTGGCGTGATGGGCGGCGAAGGCAGCAAGGTGCAGGCGGGCACCGACTCGCTGCTGCTCGAGGTCGCCTGCTTCCAGCCGGCGGTCGTGCGTCGCACCGCGCAGCGCCTCGCCTTGCGCACGGACTCGTCCACGCGCTTCGAGAAGCACCTCGATCCCACGCTGCCCGCGCAGGCCGCGGCGCACTTCGTGCGGCTCCTCAAGGAGATCGAGCCCGCGGCCCACGTCGGCGGCGCGGTGACCGACGTCGGCGCGTGGAAGGATCCCGCGCTCGACGTGCGCGTGCGCCCCGAGCGCGTGCGGCGCCTGCTGGGCGTTGAACTGTCCGACGCGCGCATCGTGGAGATCCTCGCCAGCCTCGGTTTCGGCGTGTCCGCCAAGGAAGGCGAGCTGGTCGTCTCCGTCCCGTCGCGTCGCGCCACCAAGGACATCGGCATCGAGCAGGATCTGGTCGAGGAGGTCGGCCGCATCCACCGCTACGGCAACATCCCGACGCGTCCGCTGGTGGCGCCAGTCGAGCCGCCGCCGCGCGACGAAGGTTGGCGCCGGCGCATGCTCGTGCGCGCGGTGCAGGATCGCTTGGCGCGCGACGCGCGCCTCCTCGAGGCGTTGAGCTACAGCTTCGTCTCCGACGCGCTGCTCGAGCAGTTGTCGCTCTCCGCCCTGCCGCATGTCGCGGTCGTCAATCCCGTGGCCGAGGGCTTCAGCCGCATCCGTCGCGGCGTGCTCGGCAGCGTGCTCGAGAAGGCGCGCGACAACCGCCACCATGCCGAACGCGTGGCGCTGTTCGAGGTGGGCAAGGGCTACTTGCCCGAGCAGGCCAATGCGCGCGGCGAACCGCGCGAAGCTCACGAGTGCGCCATCGTCCTCGCCCTGCCGTCGTCGAAGGAACAGCGCTCCGACGGCGCGGCGTGGACCCAGGTGCGCGCCATCGTCGAGGACCTGTTGGCCGGACTGGGCCACGAGCGCGCCGTCGCCGGCCCCGCGCAGGCGTGCGAACCCTGCGCGCACCCTATCGTGCGCGCGGCCTTCCGTTCGGCCGATGGCGCGCACGAGCTCGCCGTCGCCATGGCGCTCGATCCCGTGTGCGCGCAACGGCTGGGCTTCGCGGGCGACTTGAAGAGCGACGTCGCCTGCGCCGTCGTGTCGATCGACGCGCTGCTCTCCGCCGCTTCCGAACCGCGCGGCTACCAGCCCTTGCCGCGCTTCCCGGGCGTGAAGGTGGACGTGGCCGTCGTCGTGCCCGATGCGGTGCCCGCGGCGCGTTGCGAGGAGCTGCTGGCGCGCTCGGGCAAGGGGCTCGTGCGCGCGCTCGAAGTCTTCGACGTGTATCGCGGTGGCGTCCTGCCGCCGCAAGCGCGTTCGCTGGCGTGGCATGTCGAGCTGCGCGCGGACGACAAGACGCTGGGCGAAGCCGAAGTGCAGAAGTTCCTCGAGCGCGTCGAACGCGCGCTGGGCGAGATCGGCTGCACGCTGCGGCGCCAGTGAGCGCACGCCGCGCTCACATCCGCAGCAGGCGGGCGAACACGATCGAGGAGGTCCCGGACGCGATGGCCGCGAGCGTGGCCGTCCATGCGCGCACCTGCTTGGAGCGCCAGACGAGGCCGGCTCGCGTGGCGCAGAGAAGGCCAAGAGTGGCGGCAACCACACGCAAGCGGCGGCTTGGAGCCAAGGGCTCGAGTGCAATCGCCCTGCGAGCCGCGCGCTCAGAACCACTCGCGTCGGCCGACCTGGTACTCGCGCACGAACTCGCTGTCGCTCTTGCTCAGGTACACGATGCCTTCGATCACGCCAACGACCCAAGCCGCGAGGATGCTGAGTCCCGAAGTGCACAGGCCGCCGATGAAGGTCACCAGCAGCATGACCGCTCCCGCTTCGCGATAGCCGAGCACGAACTTGTGCACGCCCACGAAGCCCAGGAGGATCGCCAGCACGCCGGCGAGCACGCGCTTGCTGTCGTGCGGGAGCGCATCGACAGCGCCCGAAGCAACGGTGCCGGGAGCAACGGTGCCGGGAGCGATGGGGATGGGCGAGATGGGGCCGAAGCGAGAATTCTCGAGCGAAGCTGGACTGGCAGCCGACGCGCTGGTGGTAGCCGCCGTCAGAGGCAAAGGCGGTGGCGGGGGAGTGGCGGTGGGGGTCGCGGCGCTCGTCGCGCCGCCTAGCGTCGCGGGCGGCGGCGGCGGGGGCATGGCTTGGGGTGTGTGCGAAGCTGCAGGCGCGGGAGCAGGATGACCCTTGGTCGCCTGCGTGGACACCGGCCCGAGAGCCACTGCGGCCTGTGGGGGCAGCGGGGGCGGAGTCGGCGACTGCGAAGGAGGCGACGGAGGTGAGGACGGCGAGGACGGCGAGAACGGCGAGGACGCTGTGCTCGATGTTGTCGCTCCGCCTCCCGACCCATGCGGCTGTGCTGCGCTTGGCGCTGACTGCGGGTTCGTGGCGACCTGCTCTCTGTAGGCTTGCGCTGCGCTGGCTTCTTCCGCACCGGCTCCTGCTGCGCCGGCTCCATCTGCGCCGGCAGGCTCAACATCGCCACGGCCTGCGTCGCGTTGGCCTGCCTCGCCAGGGGGCAAGTCCCAACCCGTGGGCTCCGGCATGGGCTGCGGGGGGGGCTGCGGGGGGGGCTGCGGCGGCAGTTCGGGCGAGTTGGCTTGTTCGGTCATCACTCTGGACGGACTGTGCTGGACGATCTCTGCTGGGAGGCCTCGGGGGTCTGGCAGTCCCAGACTTCGCAAATACGGTCCACGAAGGCCACTATTGCCGGGCGGGAAGAAGGAAATTCGGGTCCAGTCCGGCCTAGTCGTGGCTTCGACGGTCGGCGGCCCTGCAACGAGGCGGCGCAGATGCGATACTTCCCCGCGCCCGATGGTCAAGGTAGTCCTCGTCAACCCGCCGTCGCCGTCCCAATACCGCGTCAGTCGCGGGTTGATGGGTGGCTTCGGCATGGCGGTCAATCCCGGACTCCTGTACCCGCCGATCGAACTGGCGCACATCGCCGGCGTGCTGTTGCAGGACGGCTTGCAGGTGGCGATCCACGATGCCGATGCGCGCGGACTCGACGCCGCGGGGGCGCTCGAAGCCATCAAGCTCGAGCGGCCTGACTTCGTGTGCGTCGATTCGTCGTCGACTTCGCTCGACTTGGACCTCGAGCTGTGCCGCGCGTTGCGCGCCGAGTTGGGCGTGCCGGTGGCGATCCTCGGTTCGCAGGTGACCTACACGCCGGGGGAGATCTTCGAACGCGACGCGGTCGACGTGGTCGTGCGCGGCGAGCCCGAGCACACCGTGCGCGATCTCGCGCGCGCCGTGCGCGCCGGCGCGAGCTTCGCGGGCATCGCCGGCACCTCCAGGACGGAGGGCGGGAACCTCGTGCACGAGCCCGAGCGCGAGAAGATCGAACGCCTCGACGACCTGCCCTTGCCGGCGCGGCACTTGCTCGACAACGCGGCCTACCGCTTCCCGGGGATCGACGGTCCCGTGACGACGGTCAAGAGCTCGCGCGGGTGTCCGCTCAACTGCAGCTTCTGCGGGTACACGCTGGCGCAGGGCCTGCGCTTCCGCTTCCGCTCGCCCGCGCATGTGCTGGCGGAGCTCGTCGACATCGTGCGCGTGCACGGCGTCAAGCAGGTCGTGTTCCGCGATCCGATCTTCTCGACCAGGAAGGACCGCGTGTTAGCGATTTGCGAGGGGATCCAGCGCGAGAAGCTGGACTTGTCGTGGCAGTGCGAGACGGCGGTCAAGACGCTCGACGCCGAACTGGTGGCCGCCATGGCGGCGGCGGGCTGCACGCACATCTCGCTGGGCGTCGAGTCGGGCAACGTCGAGATCCAGAAGAAGCACTGCGGATCCAAGCTCCTCGATGGCGGGAAGCAGCTCGACGTGGCGCGTTGCGTCGAGGTCTTCGAGGCCGCGCGGCGCCATGGCGTCGAGACGCGCGCCTTCTGCATGGTCGGCTTCCCCGAGGAGACGGAGTCCATGGTCGAGGAGACCTTCGACCTCGTCGAGCGCTGCGATCCCGACCAGGTGCAGTTCTGCGCCGTGACCGCCTACCCGGGCACGCCGCTGTTCAAGATGCTGCATGGCACGCGCGATTTCGACTACGCCACCATGACGGGCTTCAAGCCGCTCGAGGGCAACGAGCACATGAGCGCCGCGCGCATCGAGGAGAAGATCCGCGAGGGCTACCGGCGCTTCTACCGCCGGCCGCGGCGCTTGGTGCGCGAGCTGCGCCATCCGTTGCGCTTCGCCGGCAAGTTGGCGCGCTACGCGACCTTGTTCCGCTCGCGCTGAGCGGCCGCGGCGCCAGGATGGGGCCGGCCGGACCAGTGCTGTTCCCTGCGGAGCGCCGGTCGCCTATCCTTGGCGCCTGCGCGTATCCTCCCTCCCGCGCGGCACGGAGCCCATGAGCCAGATCGAGAACATCCTGCAGGAGAACCGCTTCTTCCCCCCGTCGCGCGAGTTCAGCGCCAAGGCCCGCATCGGGACCGAAGAGGCTTACCAGCGCATGTGGCGCGAATCCGTCGAGGATCCCGCCAAGTTCTTCGGACGCGTGGCGCGCGAGTTGCCGTGGTCGACGCCCTTCGGCGAGGTGCTCGACTGGTCGGGAGCGCCCTTCGCCAAGTGGTTCGTGGGCGGTCGCATCAACGTCTGCGACGCCTGCGTCGACCGCCATGTGCGCGAGGGCCGCGGCGACAAGCGCGCCCTGGTGTTCGAGGGCGAGCCCGGCGACGCGCGCACGCTGACCTATGCCGAGCTGCAGCTCGAGGTGGCGCGCTTCGCCAACGTGCTCAAGTCGCGCGGCTTGAAGAAGGGCGATCGCGTCGCCGTCTACATGCCCATGATCCCCGAGGCCGCCATCGCCATGCTGGCTTGCGCGCGCATCGGCGTGGCGCACTCGGTGGTCTTCGGCGGCTTCAGCGCGCAGGCGTTGGTGGACCGCATCCAGGACGGCGGTTGCGTCGCGGTCATCACCGCCGACGGCTCGTGGCGGCGCGGGGCGCTCCTTGCGCTCAAGCCGCAGGTCGACGAAGCGGTGGCGCAGACGAGCGGCGTGCACACGGTGATCGTCGTGCGTCGCGCGGGCAACCCCGTGGCCTTCGACGCGCGTCGCGACGTGTGGCTGCACGAAGCCGCCGCGCGCGCGTCGGCCGACTGTCCGCCCGAGCCCATGGACAGCGAGGATCTGCTGTTCCTGCTCTACACCTCGGGCTCGACCGGCAAGCCCAAGGGCATCGTGCACACCACCGGCGGGTATCTCGTGGGCGCGTACCTTTCGACGCAGTTCGTGTTCGACCTGCGCGACGACGACGTGTTCTGGTGCACCGCCGACGTGGGCTGGATCACGGGCCACAGCTACATCGTCTATGGACCGCTCGCGAACTGCGCCACGATCGTCATGTACGAGGGCGCCCCGAACACGCCGCACGAAGGCCGCTTCTGGGAGCTGATCGACAAGCACAAGGTGACGATCTTCTACACCGCGCCCACCGCCATCCGCACCTTCATGAAGTGGGGCGACGAGCATCCGCGGCGGCACTCGCTGGCGACTCTGCGCCTGCTCGGCACGGTGGGTGAGCCGATCAACCCGGAGGCGTGGATGTGGTACCACGAGCACATCGGCCGCGGTCGTTGCCCGATCGTCGACACTTGGTGGCAGACGGAGACCGGCTCGATCATGATCACGCCCCTGCCTGGGGTGACCGCCACCCAACCGGGTTCGGCCACGCGGCCATTCTTCGGCGTCGACGCCGCCGTGGTCGACGAGGAAGGCCGCGAGATGGGGCCGAACCAGGGCGGCTACCTCGTCATCCGGAAGCCTTGGCCGTCGATGCTGCGCGGCATCTGGGGCGACCCCGAGCGCTACAAGCACGGGTACTGGGGCAAGTACGGCCACATGTACTTCGCCGGCGACGGCGCGCGGCGCGACGAGCGCGGGTACTTCTGGATCCTCGGTCGCGTCGACGACGTGATTAACGTGTCGGGCCACCGCTTGTCGACGATGGAGGTCGAGTCGGCGCTGGTGAGCCACCCCAAGGTGGTCGAGGCGGCGGTGGTCGGACGTCCAGACGATTTGACGGGGCAGGCGATCTGCGCCTTCGTCACGGTCGAGCGTTCGCACACGCCCGACGAGGCGCTCAAGCGCGAGCTCATGGAGCATGTCTCCAAGGAGATCGGCAAGCTGGCGCGTCCGGCGGAGATCCGCTTCACCGACACGCTGCCGAAGACCCGTTCAGGCAAGATCATGCGCCGCTTGTTGCGCGACATCGCCGCCGGCAAGGAGACGACGCAGGACACGACCACGCTCGAGGACTACTCGATCCTCGCCCGCCTGCGCGCGGACGAGGATTGAGAGCGGCGCCGTGCGTGGACTGTGGGGCCTGATCGAGCGGGCGGAACGCCTGCATCCTTCGAAGCGCGCCTTCGTCGAGGGTGCGCGCGTCGAGGACTACGCCACCTTCGCCGCCCGCGCGCGGCACTTGGCCTCGTTCCTGCGCTTGCGCGCGGCCGCCGATGGCGAGCGCGTGTCGGGTCTCTTGTGGAACGGGATCGACCACGCGGCGGCGTACTACGCGGCGGCGGGAGCGGGCGCCATCTTCAACCCGCTGAACACGCGCCTCGCGCCGGCGGAACTCGCCGCCATCGCCAAGGACTGCGACGCGCGACTCCTCGTGTCGGAGTCCTCGTTCGCCGAGGTCGTGCGCGCGGCCATCAAGCATGGAGCGCCTTGGCGCGAGATCGTCTGGACGGACAAGGCGGTGGATGCGGGGCTCGCTTCGTGGACGCTCGCCCAGGCGCTCGCGGAAGGCGCGCGCGCGCCGTTCCGGCCCAGTGCGCGCGGCGGGGACGACGTGGCGCATGTGTACTACACGAGCGGCACCACCGGCGTGCCGAAGGGCGTGATGCTGACGCACGCCAACGTGCTGGCGCACTCGCTGGGCGCCATCGGCGAATTGGCGATCGTCGAGCGCGACCGTTGGGCGCACATCGCCGCCATGTTCCACCTCGCCGACGCGTGGGCCACCTTCGCCTTCACCTGGGTGGGCGCTACGCACCTATTCCTGCCGCGTTTCGAGGCGCGCGCGGCACTCGAGCTGATGGAGCGCGAGCGCGCGACGATCACGAACCTGATTCCCACCATGCTGAATGCCATGGCCAAGGACGAAGGTGCCGGCGCGCGCGATTGGAGCGCCTTGCGCGCCATCCTGTCGGGCGGAGCGCCCATCGCGCCATCCTTGGTGGCGCAAATCGTCGACGTGTTCGGCTGCGAGTACGTCAACACCTACGGCATGACCGAGACTTCGCCGTACTTGACGCTGTCCTTGCTCAAGGAGCACCATCGGTCCTTGCCGCGCGAGGAGCAACTGGCGATCCGCGCCAAGACCGGCCGGCCCTACGCCACGGTCGAGCTCGAGGTGTGCCGCGCGGACGGTTCCAGCGTGGCGCGCGACGAGCGCGAGGTGGGGGAGATCCGAGTGCGCGGCGCGACGGTGATGAAGGGGTATTGGAACAAGCCCGAGGAGACCGCGCGCGCCTTCGTCGATGGTTGGTTGTCGACCGGCGACTTGGCCGTGGTCGACGCCGAGGGCTATGTGACGATCGTGGACCGCGCCAAGGACATGATCCTCTCGGGCGGCGAGAACGTGTACTCGACCGAGGTCGAGCACGCGCTGGCGGCGCACCCGGCGGTCCTCGAGTGCGCCGCCTACGGCGTGCCCGACGAGCGATTGGGCGAGAGCGTGCGCGCGGCCGTCGTGCTGCGCGCCGGCCGGGCCGCGACGGCCGAGGAGCTGGTCGAGTGGGTCAAGGCGCGCTTGGCGCGCTACAAGGCGCCCAAGGCGATCGACTTCCTGGAGGCCTTGCCGCGCACGGGCTCGGGCAAGATCCAAAAATCCGCGCTGCGCGAGCCGCATTGGAGCGGTCGCGCGCGGCGGGTGAATTGACGGACTGTCAAGGGAACTTGACGCGTGCCCTCAGCGCGCGGCGATGCGCGCCTTGATGCGCTCGGGCAGCATCGACAGGCCGTGGATCCAGCCGAGCTGGCTGGCGCCGTCCTCCACGCGCGAGGTGGGCAGTCCGACCAGCTTTCCAGCCATGTCGTAGGCGGCGCCTCCGCTGTGGCCGCTGGTGATCTCGGCGTCGGACTTGAGCGCGAGGCCCGCGCCCGAGCGCTCGAAGCCCGCGACCACGCCGCGCGTCAAGGTCAAGGTCGGACGCGAGCGTTGCGTGCCCACGCCCGGATAGCCGACGACCACGAGCTCCGACCCCAGCAGGAGCCGCGTATCGTCGCCCAGCGGCGCCGCCACGTGGCGCACATCGGGCGGCAGCGGCCCGCCATGCCTGTCGCCGACGACCTCGAGCAAGGCGTAGTCGGACGCCACGTCGTGCTCGATCACCTTGGCGCGCCAGCTTTCGCGCGGCGGACGCGACAGGTCGAGCGTCCTCGAGAGCACGATGTCCTCGCTCGCTCCGCCGCCGAGCTTCTGCACCACATGCCAATTGGTCAGGAACAAGCCGCGCTCGTGCACGCACACGGCGCTGCCCGATCCGTCGGGCGTGCCCACCTCGACGACGGCGCCGAGCTGCGCGGCGCCGATGCCTTCGATGGCGCTCGCCAGTGCTTGCGTCCTAGGTTCCACGCGCGCTTCGGGCGGCGCTTCGGGCGCGAAGGTCGCCAGCAGGCGGAACTCCGCGCGCGCCTCGAGCGCCAAGGGCTCGATGACTTCGATCGTCCACGGACCAGGCTCGGGCGAGGCGATCAGCAAGGTCTCGCGTCCGTAGGGCCGACTCTGCAGATGCGGACCCTCGGTCAAGTCGCGTCGCGCGCGGCCTGGATACGCGAGGATGTCGAGATCGGCATCCGCCTCGAGCAGGTCCACCCGCAAGGCCGCGGCCCCCCCTGGGACATCGAGATGTCCGACCCAAGTCGAGGCCTGTTCGAGCTCGACCACGCCCGCCTGCGCGATGCGCGGGACCAAGGGCAGCGCCGCGGCGGCACGCAGCACCCGCAGCTCGGCGCGGAACAAAACCAGGTCGACTTGCCCGCGCGGTCCGAGCGGCAGTTGCCCACCCATGTCGAAGGTCGCATGCCAGGTCCCATGCTCGAGTGGCGGCAGGGAAAATCGGTCGAGCCGCAGCACGGCTTGGCCCAGTTCCGTGTTGGTCCA
>Ga0172372_10005578_pt1 | contig 17471 bp, 20 predicted proteins | sample LakKiv5m_2_FD_114544 | JGI IMG/M metagenome (GOLD analysis project Ga0172372, IMG submission 114544) | Freshwater microbial communities from Kabuno Bay, South-Kivu, Congo - kab_092012_9.5m | ecosystem: Environmental > Aquatic > Freshwater > Lake | place: Democratic Republic of the Congo...
GTCGGAAACCTGAGTGGGAGAGGAAGAGGAGGGCGGAGACGTGAAACCTGAGCCGGAGTCCGCCGCGGCGGACGTAGACAGCCCATGGCAAACCTGAGGGGGGGCGGAGTTCAGGCGTTTAGACTCTTCTTGGAGGATTTGCCAGGTGCGATCTTTGGAGCCGTCGTCGACGATAATGATTTCGTGCGGCACGCCGCGGAGGTCCAACTCGAGATGCAGGTGCTCGACGGTGGACGCGATGCAGCCTTCCTCGTCGCGCGCGGGGATGATGACGGAGAGAAAAGACAGTGACTTGTGACTTGTGACTTGTGACGAGTTCAAGGGAAGGGAAGGATGGAGAGGGGAATTTTTAACAGAAGGTAACAAAGTTAACGAAGGAGAGAGGCGGCTTGGTGCAGTATGCCTCGCGCTTCACGGGGTGAAGGGAGCGATGAGTGATGAGTGAAGAGTGAAAAGTGGAGGGTGGAGAGCTGAACCGGAACGAAGTGGAGATAGGTCGCTTTAGCGATCAACTGATACCGGAACGGAGTGGAGATAGCCCGAAGGCAAAGGCTGAAACCGGAGAACAGAAGCCAAAAGCTGGAGGTCAGGCCAGGGACTTCACGTGGGGGTAGTCGAGGATGAGGCGGTCGGTTGTGATGATGGTGAGATTTTCCAGGCGTGCCGTGGCGAGGATGATGCGATCGGCGGGATCACGATGGACGGGCTCGGGCAGGGAGTAAGCTTCTTCGATGATTTCGAGGGAGATCGGAATGATGTTCCATCCGTTCCGTTCCGTTTGGGTGCGGAACCATTTCTTCCAATGCTGCGGAAGGTGGATTTTTTGCCGCTCCTGCAAGCAGGCCAGTTCGGCCGCGACGATCGGGCTGCAGTGGACGATCTGCTCGGGCGAAGCGACCAACTCGAGGGCCGCGGTGCTGAGTCGCTCCGGTGCGGCAGCAAGATAGAGCAACGCGCAGGTATCGAGCAGGATCATCGGGCGCCGTCAGGCCCGGCCAGGATTCCCCATTCCTCCGGTCGAATGGCGGGCCCTTCGAGGGCGGCAAGGATTTTGACGGCTGGATCGAATCCCTGGGTCGAGCGATTCGGGCGTGAGGCGAGCGGGGTGATTCTCGCCACCGGTTTGTTGCGCGAGCATACCAAGATGGAGTCGCCAGACTGCACTTTGCCGAGGAACTCGCTCAGGTTGTTTTTCAGGACAGCGACGTTCACTGTGTGAGTCATGGCTTGAAATGTGGCTATAATGTTGGCCAAGTCAAGCGTGAAGAGCGGCCCTGTGAAGTAGGGGGACGAGGGATGAGTGACGTGTGGCGTGTGACGAGTGACGAGTGACAAGTGACGTGTGACGACTGAAAGTGAAATGTGAAAAGTGAAATGTGGAGGGAGGGGAAAAGAGAAAAGAAAAGCTGAAAGGCTGAAAAACGGAGATAGCTGGGAGCAGGAGAGGGGAATTTTTAACAGAAGGTAACAAAGTGAACGAAGGAGAGAGAACGCCCCGGTGAAGTATGCTGCGCACTTCACGGGGTGAAGGGAGGGGGGCGGCGCGCTACGTGCGCAGTAGCGGGTGGCTGGTCGCGGGTCGCGGAAAAGCGGGCGCAGGTCAGGACATGGGTAACACTTAGGTTCAAGACATGGGTAACACCTGCCGTGGGTTGTTGGTGATGTTGTTGTGGTGTTTAGGGTTGGTCAACGTTGTGCAGAGAAGGGGTGGCAACAGCCGCCGCAGCCGGAGCGGAGGGGACGCTGGCCAGCGAGGCGGAGCCGAGCTGGCCGAGTCCCCGGAGCGCAGGCTGCGGCGGGCGCCGAAGGGGGTGTGTTGTTCAAGCCGCATGATGGTGTTGTTTGGGGCTGGCGCCCATGGCTTGGAAGCTGAGGGTTTTGGGATCCAAGTGTCCGACCAAGAGTTTGGCGAAGTAGACTTCGAAAACGTCGTCCTCGACGGGCTTGAGGCCGACATCCCAACCAACCAAAGCCCTGGAGATGGAGTAGGCGTGATCCAAGAAGCCGATCTGTCCACAGCGTCGCACCCGCCGGGTCATTAAACCCTCGTAGTCGATCTGCTCGGGCGTCCCTTCCCAAGGCCGCGGACTTGGACGATAAACATCGGCCGGTCGTTGCATGCCCAGCGACTCGTGCGGCCGGATTTCGTTAAATTCTTGGCGCCAGATATCCAGTGCGGCTTGCCGTTCGACGTAGTCGGCCCCTTCGACTTCGTTGCTGAGGTCCAGATGCATGCGTTCGTGATGGCTGTTGTCGCCGGGCCGTGCGGGGCGTCCCCGTAGCAAGTTGATGCCCAAGGCCACCCACCAAGCCGACAGGCGCGACAGCCCCAAGGGGGCGTGCATGCTGGCAAACGGCACCCCGTTGTCGATGCGGATGGCCGCAGGCAGGCCGTGTTGGGCAAACAGAGCCTCGAAGCAGGCTTGGACCGTCTCGGTTTTGGCGTTGGCCAAGGAGCGCGCTTCCAACACGTAACGGCTATATTCGTCGCGCACCGTCAAGGGCTCGCAGCGACCTTGGGCATCATGCCACCAGCCTTTGAAGTCCACCGTCCAGATGTCATGGCAAGCCGTCGCCACCGGATGACCGCCGAGTTGCCCGCCCAGACTGGCCCGGCGTTGACGGCGCTTGCGCGTCAGCCCGCAGCGTTCCAACACGCGCTTGATGGTGCTCTCACTCGGTGCCGTGCCATGGGCCCGGCGGTAAAGATCGGCCAACTTGCGCGCGCCCCAGTGCGGATGATGATGGCGCAACGCCACCAACCGGCATACTTCGGCCTCGCTTAATCCGGTCGGACTGCTGTGCGGACGCCGGCTCTTTTCAGCCAAACGCCAGGAGCCTTCCTCCAAAAGCCGCTGCTTCCATTTGTAGCCCACCCGGGCACTGATCCCATACTCCCGGCACAAGGCCCGAAAGTTCCCGCATCGCTGCGCCCGAAGCGCAAATTCCAGTCTCTGATCCATAGGTCTGATTTCTTGCCACGGCATAGACTCCCACTCTGCCAGAGAGCCTACGTGTTACCTATGTCCTGAACCACGGGCGTTACCTATGTCTTGAACCTGCGCCAGCGGAAAGACTGAAACGCGGAACGGAGTCAAGATGGGTCGCGAATTTGCTCACGCCTTTCCCTTCATGGTGGGCTCGATGACGGTCAGGTTGGTGAAGTAGTCGCGGTAGTATCCCCTGTCTCTGGCCAACAGGCGGCTGGCGTGACAAGACGCGTGTGCTCCGATGAGAAAATCCGGAAGGACGCGCTTCGATTCACGATTTCGGCGGAGGTAGTCGCGATACATTTCACCGGCCAAGATGGAAGATTCCCGCGAGGACGGCACAAAGAGGATGTTCCAATCGGCCAGGAAGGAACTTAGATTGTCCTTGGTCAGCGCGGGGGTGATCTCGGCCAGCACGCATTCCCCGATGACCAGCGGTCCGTTGCCGAGGGCCCGTTTCAAGGCTTCTTCCGAGGCTTGACCCCACTTTGGGTCGTCAGTCAGCACGTCAAGAATGACACTGGAATCCAAGGCGGTCTTCATCCTCCGCGCACGAGGTCCAAATATTCGTCGACCGAGCGACCAACCGGAAGAATCCCTTTTCCGCGCCAAGCCGAGATCGGATTTTCCTGGAGTATTTTTGTCACAATGATGCGGCCCTCGTCCTCGGCAAACGCGAGAACGGAACCGGCCTCGAGCCCCAGGTCATCGCGAATCGGTTTGGGGATGGTCACTTGGCCCTTTTCCGAGACAATAGCATTCATACTTTTACGGTAGGCATTCCTACAACGTTGTCAATCAAGAGGGCGCGGCGGACGTAGACAGCCCGAGGGGGACGAGCGATGAGTGATGAGTGAAGAGTGAAAAGTGGAGGGTGGAGAGCTGAACCGGAACGAAGTGGAGATAGGTCGCTTTAGCGATCAACTGATACCGGAACGAAGTGGAGATAGGCCCTAGGCAAAAGCGGAAAAGCTGAAATGCTGAAAGGGGACGAGTGACGTGTGACGAGTGACGAGCCGTCTGGTGAAGTATGCTTCGCACTTCACGGGGCTGAAGAAGAGGGAAGATCAGATCCGGCGGCCGTCCATGTTTTGCTGATAACGCAGGTTTTTATCCGCCAAGATGAACACATCAAATGACTCGTCGGCGATACGCAGCAGTTCTCCGTTGAGGATGCCTCTCCAGCCGCAGCTTTGCACCGTGGAGACTTCGTGCCCGGAGAGAAACCGCATCAAGGGATGCGGGACGTTTTCGTCGAGCAGGATCCTCACGCGGCGTCGCGGAGCAATTGCAGGAAGGCTTCGGCATCCGCGCGTTCGACGGACGGGAAGAATTCGAGGAATTCATCCAGCGAGTAGCCGTCCGCGAGATAATCGACGAGAGTCTGCACCGGAACCCGCGTGCCACGAAAGACCACGGCGCCGCCCAGAATCCCGGGGTTGGAGGAGACAGGGCTGTGGTCGAGTGTCACCATAGATTGGAAAATAACAAAGAATCCGAAGGGAGCAAGGGGCGACGCGGTGGTCGCGCTGGGGAAAGGGGCCCGGTGAAGTATGCTTCGCACTTCACGGGGTGAAGGGACGGAGGTCAGCGGGACAGACGGCCGGCGATTTCGGCGCATGCGTGTTTGGCAATGGCCAGGGCGCGCTTGGCGAGTTCGCGATCCGCGCTTTCACCCGGGTAGCGAAACTCGACGGCGTAGGAGGCGAGTTCGTTCATTGCTGTGCGCCAAGCTTCCCACAAAGGTTCGCGATCGGTGACCGATCCGAGCAAATGCGCGAGATCATGAGAGCGCGGGACCTCGCGGCCGAGCACGACGAGCTCAGAACCTATCCCAAAGCCTCACGAGGTGGCGCAGGGTCTTGGCGGGCCGGATGGCCAGGCGCGAGGCGGGAGCGATACCTCTGCGCATCGTGACCGACGAAGCAACGCCGCCAGACGACCCGCCAAGGGCCTGCCCGAGAGGGTTGCGGCGCCTTTCGCCGGCCGCAGCGTCGCGACGCTCGGGACAGTATCGCAGAGGATACAGCCACTTCGCTTGCTCCTTGCGGCAGACGAAAATTATCCGCAACGCCACCGCGTCAGGTTTTGAGATAGGTTCTAGCTTTGAGCAATTTCCCGACCGCCTGCTGGGAGTGGAAGCATACAGCGTCGTAATTGGGTTTGTTGCGCACCCGTATTTCGCGCTCGGCGGTGGCCAGATCGGCCAGGCCTTTGGTCCGCCACTCCTTAGCGAGTGGACTCATACAGAACCTCACCGCGGCGGAAAATTTCGCGCAGGAAACTGTCGCCCAACTCGAGGCGCTTTTTGATTTTCCCCGGCGAGCGGACAATCAGATCGAGCGGGAAGGGAGCGGGGATGGCTTGACGAATTTTGGCAGCCTGGAGCGCGGCCAGCCCGCGATGCGGCATGACGACCAGAAGATCGACATCGGAGTCGCCCTTGGACGTCCCGTCGGCTCGCGAACCGAAGAGGACCACTTGCTCGGGGCGGAACTTGCCGGCGAGTTCGTTGACAAAGCGGCCAATAGCTTTCCGTTGCGTCATCGTTTTTTAAATTAGATCAAGGCGCCAGCGGCAGCAAGGTTGCGGCAGACGGGGGGCAGGGGGCGCATGAAATTAGGGCTGAACCGGAGGCCGAAGGGCGGAGAACGGCTGGCCGTTCTCGAAGGCTGAGACCTGAGTCGGAAACCTGAGTGGGAGAGGAAGAGGAGGGCGGAGACGTGAAACCTGAGCCGGAGTCCGCCGCGGCGGACGTAGACAGCCCATGGCAAACCTGAGGGGGGCGGAGTTCAGGGCCCGGTGAAGTATGCTGCGCACTTCACGGGCCAAGGGGAAAGGGGTCCGCTTCGGGGTTTCAACTCACTCCGTGCTCTTCGTGCCTTCGTGAGAGACCGTCGGTTCGCTGGGGGAAACTTCGGTGCAGGCTGCCGCCTTTGGTCGGCGGGTTGGCGAACCAAGGCGGAGGCTCCGGTTGGAGCCAGTGATTCAGTTTTCGGTGGCTCAGTGTTCAGTAGCCCTGAGGCACTTGAAGCGAACGGGAAAGGGATTTCACGGGAGTCGGAAAGTGGTCAGCCGCCGCCGAGGATTTTTCTCGCGATGGGCAGCACGGTGCGGGCGCTGCGGTGCCATTTGGCCACGCGGTCGAGGCGGAAGCGCATGGAAGAGAGGGCGGAAACTTGAGCTTGAGACCTGAGTGAAGCGGAGGGGAGCGAGGCGCGCAGGGCTTTGATGCGGGATTCGGTGGATTCGAGGCGGGGGATGACGCGTTCTTTGAGGAAACCGGAGATGAGAAGCTTCATTTCGAGCTTCGCGGTGTAAAGGGCCTGACGGGAGCCGTTGTTCCGCTCTTTGATGACCGCACCGAAGGCCTCGAGTTGCCGCAAGCCTTGGCTGGCCGATCCCTGGCTGATGCCGAGGCGCCGGGCGATGTCCTCCATGCTCAACGGAGTCTCGTGGGCGAAAAGAAGTCCGTAAATCTGCCCGTAAGACCTCGGGTTGCCGAACAACTCGGCGAGGTCCGCAAAAATGTCAACCAAGCCGGATTCGTAGGAATCCGGCCACGACGAGCGGGGCGCGGAACTCGGGGTTGGCATGGGAAGGGAAAAGGGATGAGGGATGAGGGATGAGGGATGAGGGATGAGGGATGAGGGATGAGGTAATGATAACGGGGTGGGAGGGAATGTCAATTCAAAATGAAATCAGTAGCGGCCCCGGTGAAGTAGGCTGCGCACTTCACGGGGTGAAGGCCCCGGTGAAGTAGGCCGGGCACTTTAAGGGGTGAAGGAGGGTGGGCGCGGGGCGGCGCGGGTCAGGGGGTGGCGCCGGGTAGCGCGTCGCCTTCGCGGGTGAAGATGGTGAAGGCTTGGAGTTGCAGGGCGGGGACGAAGCGGTTTTCGGCGGCGTAGCGGGCCACGGAGCCCTGGGGGTCGTAGATGTCGGGTTTGCTGATGACGATGAGACGCGGGGGGAATTTGAAGCGGATGGCATCCCACGACGGCGCTTGCATGGCCCAGGCGCGTCCGGGGACTTCCTCGAGGGCGACCGGCGTGAGGTAAACGTAGGCGGCGGCGGGATCGGCGGCCCACCAGACTTCGCGGTTTTCCTGCAAGGCGGCGGCGGCGATGGCGGAGGCTTCGCGGTAGTCGTCCTTCGCATGCGCCGGTTGCCAGCGGAAGTTCAGGCTCGAGCCGAGCCAGAGCAAGGGCAGGAGCGCGGCGGCGGCGCGCCAGAACATGGACTTGCCCTCGAGCGCTCGCTGCATCACGGCGGCGATGGCCAGCAGCAGCGCGGGCAGCGCGGGAATGAAATGCCGCGGCAACGGGCGGTGGTCGAAGAGCAGCAGGGCGCCGGAAACGGCCAGCAGCGGAAGTCCGAGCGCCAGCGCCCAGGCGATCACGGCCTCCCGACGCCACGGACGCCCGGCGATCCGGCGTCCGCCGTAATAAGCGAGCAGTCCGAGGACGAGGGCCAGGGGGAGGAGGACGGGAAGGCTGCGGAGGACGGAGCGGACCGGTTCGGCGCGCATTTCCAGTTTCCCCGGACCGAAGCCGGTGAAGCCGAGCAATTCGTAGGCGATGAAGGGCAGGTTGAGCAGGGAGGCGCCCGCGCGGTGGTAGCCGCGGCCGGCCTCGCCCCAGGTTATGACATAATAGGCGGCGAAAACCGCGAGGAGAACCAGGGCGGGCCCGATGACGCGCCACGGTATGCCGCCCGGGGCGTCCGCGGCCGGGGCGCCGCGCCGGAGGTAAAGCAGGGCGAGGACGTAAGCGCCGGCCCAGGCCACCCCGAGCAGGCTGGAGGCGAAGAGCACGACGACCGCGATGGCGAGGGCGAGGAAAAGTGACGGGTGACAAGTGACCCGTGACGAGTGAGGCGTGGCGTCTTGGGGGGATGACGAGAAGCGGACGACGGCGGCGGCGAGCCAGCAGGCGGCGGCATACTGCATGACATAGGGACGCGTTTCGTCGAGATACATCCAGAGAATGGGACTGACCGCGGCCAGCAGGCAGGCGAGGAGGGCGAGGCGGGGCTTGTGGCGCAGGAGGACGAGGAAGGCGAGTTGTCCGAGGACGAACCACGGGATGTTTGACGCGCGCATGGCCCATTCGCCGCCGCCGAAGACTTTGTGCCAGACGTAGAGGTAAGCCTGGTAGAGCGGCATCTGCAGGGTGGAACCGCTGACGGCCTGCATGTATTTCCACGCTTCGGCCGGGGTCGAGGACATGGCGACGATGAGCGAGAGGGCTTCGTCGATCCAGTAGCTCTGCGTGCTGATGGCGAAACCGGCCACGATCGCCGAGGTGGCCAGGACGGCAAGGATGACGGCGCGGGAGAGGGTGAGGTCGCCGGCGGGGTGCTCCGCCGGGGCATGCGGGTCGTCCATGGGGCGCAGTGTGACGCGGGGGGCGTCCGGAGGAAAGGAGGAAAGGGGCGCGGTGAGACCGCGCGTGGAGCTCGGAGCAGGGGGCTTGGAGTCGGAGAAAAGGAAAGGGGGAGGGGGCGGGCTTGAAGGAATCGGGATTACAAATTTGAAATCGGAGATTTCAGCAAGAGGGTCGGGTCAGATCGCGAGGGTGGCTTGTTTTTGCGGGAGGACGGCGTCTTCGAGGGCCATGTAGCAGGTGCGTTCCTGGAGGGTGCCGAGGATTTCGGGGTCGAGTTCGTCGAAGCGGCCGATGTTCAGCTCGGCCTGGAGGAGGCCGCCTTTGTCGACCATGATGGAGCGGGCGTGGACTTCGCCTTTGAGGAAGCCGCGTTTGAGGATGCGCAGGGTGCCGTTGCAGTAGATGCGCGCGGTCACTTTGCCGCGCACGACCATGTCGTGGACGCGGATGGGGTGGGCGACGATGACGTCGGCGCCTTTTTCGACGCGGACGCGGCGGGAGCCGATCTCGCAGTTGAGGCGTCCGGCCGTGCGGATGCGCGTCTCGCCGTCGCAAAAGATCTTGCCGGCCGCGCCGCCGCCGATGTCCGCGTTCCCGCAGATGGTCAGCTGGTTGTTGAGGTAGCCGAATTTCTTTATGACAAGATTGCCGCGGGTGCGGACGACGCGGCTGACGCGTTTCTCGACCAGCGCGTCATAGAGGTCGATGTGCGCGTTGCAATTCGGGCAGGAGGTCGAGGAGGCGAGGTAGGGGACTTCGTGGAGGCGTCCGCATTCGTGGCAGCGCACGCGCTTGAATTCGGGCGGGCGCCAGCGCTCGTAATATTCGCGCAGCCTGGCGATCTGCGGTTCGTAGCGCAGGAGCCAGGGCTCGGCGTGTTTCAGCGCGCGTTTTTTGAGCGGGGCGAGCCGGGCCGCGAGCGGGGCGAGCTTATCCCGCCACGCGGTCGCGGCGACGGCCGGCACGGCCGGGCGCGCGGGCTGGCGGTCGTCCAGTTCGAAATGCTGCCCGCAAGCGCGGCAGAACGTGCTGATGACGCCCGGCGCTTCCTGCTGGGTGGCGCCGCATTGCGGGCAGGTGACCGCCTTTTTCGCGGGGCGGGGCGGCATGACGGCTCCGCCTTTTTAGAGGAGGCCTTTTTTCGGTTCGCCGCCGGGTGCGCCGCCGGGACGCGTTGCTTCGGCGCGTTGGAGGGCGGATTTGTTGGGGCTGACTTCGGACTTGCCGACGAACGTGGCGCCGTCCTCGATGATGATGCGGCCGGCGCGGAGGTCGCCGATGAGCTGGGCGGTGGCTTTGAGTTCGACGCGTTCGGCGGCGTCGATGTTGCCCTGCACGGAGCCGTGGATGATGACGGATTTGGATTTCACTTCACCCTGCACGTTGGCGCTTTTGCCGACGGTGAGGGTGGCGTTGGATTGGATTTCGCCCTCGATTTTGCCGTCGAAGACGAGGTCGTTCTGGAATTTGAGTGTGCCTTTGATTTCCACGTCGCTGGATAGATGGTTGCGGTTGCCGCCGCCGGTGGGTGATTCGCTCATGGGATTGACTAGATTGCTGAGGTTCATTGATGGATGGAGCGTCCACGTTAACGGGCGGGCGGGGGGTGTCAAAAGGAAAGGCGGCGGGAGGCCGCTTTGAGCACAAGGCAACGAAGGAAACGAATGGGGCCGGACGGTCCGGGGTTCACCCGGCGAGTTCTTCGGCGGGGTAGGTCCAGATTTCGCTCAAGGTGGGGTGGTAGTGGGGGATTTTGAGGAATTCGGCCGCGGTGGCGCGGTAGCGGAGGGCGACGACGACTTCGTGGATGAGTTCGGAGGCGTGGGGGCCGACGACGGCGCCGCCGAGGAGTTCGCCGGTCCGGCGGTCGGCGATGAGTTTGACGAATCCATCGGTCTTGCCGTGCACCATGGATTTGCCGTGGTCGTCGAAGGGGTAAGCCGCGGCCGCCGCGTCCAGGCCGAGGTCGGCGGCTTCGCGTTCGGTGAGTCCGACCATGGCGGCTTCGGGTTGCGTGAAAACGGCGAACAGGCGGAGGCGGTAGTCGATGGTTTCGAAATTTTCGTCGCCGCGCAGCAGACGGGCCGCGTTGCGCGCGGCGATCTCGCCCTGCTCGATGGCGATGTGGACGATCTCGAGTTTGCCCGTCACGTCGCCCGCGCCGAAGATGTGCGGGTTGGCGGTCTGTTGCGTGTCGATGGTGGCCAGCGGACGGCCGGGAGCGATGTCGAGCCCGGCGGCCGGAAGATCGAGTCCGGCGGTGGCGGGGTCGCGTCCGAGGGCGAGGAGGATTTCGTCCGCCTCGATCGTCTCCTCGCGGTCGTCGTGGGCTACGCGGACCCATTTGCCGCGCGGAGAGGTGCCGGCTTGGAGGATCTTGCAGCCGAGGACGAATTTCGTGCCGTGGTGTTCCATGCCGCGCTGCACGGCGTCGGAAATGTCATAATCCATCGAACTGAGGACGTGTTTGCTGCGCTGGATGACGGTGACGTCCGCCCCGAGGGCGCGATGGTAGTGGGCCATCTCGAGCGCGACGGGGCCGGCGCCGAGGACCAGCAAGGACTTCGGCGGCTCCGCGTTGTCGAGCACGTCGTCGCTGGTCAGGGGAGCGGCTTCGGCCAGGCCGGGAATGCCGGGATGACGGATGACCGAGCCGGTGGCGACGAGGATGGTTTTGGCGCGGACGGCTTGTTCGCCGCCGTCGTGCCGTTGCACGGCAAGTTCGTGCGGCGAGGTGAAGCGGGCGTGGCCGCGGATCAGTTCGAATTTGCCGCTTTCGAGTTGTTCCGCGCGGTATTTGGCGAATTCGGCAATGAGGCGGCGTTTGCGTTCGATGATTTTCGCCCCGTCGAAGCCGATATCTTTCGCGCGCAGGCCGAATTCCGCCGCTTCGCGCAGGTCCTGCAGGCGGTTGGCCGATTCGATGAGCGTTTTGCTCGGCATGCAGCCGCGCAGGATGCAAAGGCCGCCGAGTTCCGCGGATCCGTCGATCACGGCCGTGGTCAATCCTTCCCCCGCCGCCGTGCGCGCCGCGGCGTAACCGGCGCTGCCGCCGCCGACCACGAGGAAATCGAATTCACTCATGCCGCACTTTGTAGACGCGGAAGAACGTGTTGGCGAACACAGGTTCGAGGAAAGCCGGCACGTCGCGTCCGCGGGCGAGGCGCGTGATGAGCGGTTGCGCTGGCGGGGGCACGCCGAGCAAGGCGGAGGAGGTCGGAATGACGCGCGCCGGATCGTCGGTGACGACGTATGCGACCGCGCGCGTGCGCACGAGGGCGGCGGCGATGGTGTCGTCGTCGGACAGGAAAAAGCGCGCCGTGTCGGCGGAGCCGGGCAGGCTTTGGTGGGAGGTTCCGCCGACCATGGGTTGTCCGCTCAGTCGCGCGAGGGCCGGCGAGATCCACCACGGCGCTAGGACGCCGCCGCGTGGTTGGGTGCGGAGGAAGCCGGCGGTTTGCGCGAGCAAGGTTGCTTCGGCGGCGATTTCCTGACGCCGGGCGGTTTCCTGCGGTGACGGTTGGAGTCGCGTTTCCCACGCGCGGGCCACGGGCCAGAGGCTGACGAGGAAAACGGCCCAGACGAGCCAGCGTTTGCGCAGCGGCCGCAGCATCCAAGGCAGAGCCAGGCAAAAGGTCGCGGCCAGCCATGGATTCCAGCGCGCCTGCCAACCGGTGAAAGCGGTGACCACGGCGAGCAGAATCAGCGCGATAAGAGCCAGCGGGTCGCGGGATTTGTAGAAGTCCCATGCCAGCAGCAAAGGCGCGGGGACGAGCAGCCAACCGGTCCACGCGAACATGGCCTGCGGTGCGGCGGGTTGCAGTTCGCCGAGCAGCGCGGCCCAGCGCGGGAAAAGTTCGCGCACCAGGGGATCGGGCCACGGGTTGCGGAATCCTTCGAGGGCCCAGGCGAGCAGGGCGACGCCCCCGACGAGCAGAAGCGCGCGGCGCCAGACCGCGGCCCAGGCGGCGCGGCGCAGGGCGAGGCCGCGGGCGATTTCCTGGGCGGCCAGCAGAATGAGCGGTTCGAACCACGAGACCCAAAGCGCGAGTCCCCACGCGGCGGCGGAGGCCCGGGCCCAACCGGCGCGCGCGGTGCGGACGAAAGCGAAGTTGGCGGCGAGCGCGACGGTGGTGAGAGCCACGAGCAACGATTGGTGGTCGGGGCGTCCGAGGGCGAACGCGTGGGTGAGCGCGGGCGAGACGGCGAAGAGCAGCAGCATCGGCCAACGCGGACGCAGATCGAGGTCGCGCGCCCATAAGAAAAGGAAGAGCAGGGTGAACAGACCGAGGAGCGGCGAGATCCACGCCCCGGCCACGTCGAGCGGACGGACCACCGCGCCGAGCGCGGCGATGAGATAATCCATCGGCGCCGTGGTGTGCGGGATGGTTCCTTGCGGATGGTTCTCGAAATCGTGCGACCGGATGATCGTGCCGGGGCGGTCCGCGGCCATGGCCGCGCGTTGCAGCCGGCTGTGGCAATCGCCGTCGGCGTAGACAACCAGCATGCCGCCGTCGGATTTGGGCACGAAGACCTGCGCGCGGTTCCACGTTACGGCGGCGAGGAACAAGGCGGCCAAGACGGCGGCTCCGGTCAGTGACGGGATGATCTTGGGCACGGTCGGGATGGTGGCGAAAAGGCGTCCGGCTGGCCAGATTGCGCTATTGACAAGTTCAACTTGAAGTGCCACTTATCCGGCATGGAAACAATTTCCATGCTGGAAATACGCCGCAACGCCAAAGGCCTCGTCGAGAGGTTGGGTCGCGGGGAAAGTTTCCGCATCACTTATCGCAACCGCACGGTCGGAGAGCTTTTCCCGCCCAAGGTGAGCCACGAAATCCGTGCTGATGATCCCGTTTATCGCATCGCCGAGATGGCCGAGGATCTGGGAGGCGGCATGGACTCCCGCGAGATCGACCGGATTGTTTACGGCCGGTGAAACCGGTCTTCATCGATACGGCGGGATGGGCTTGCCTGCTCGACCGACGCCAGGCGAAGCACGGGGGGGCGGTCCGGCTGATGGCCGAATGCGCGCAACTGCGCCGGCCGTTGGTCACGACCGACTACGTGGTGGATGAGACGGCTACCTTGCTCGTGGCGCGTCGGGCGGGCGGGGTGTTGGGGGAATTTTTCGAACTCATTGGGCGCTCGTCGGCGCTGACGCTGACGCCGGTTGGGCCGGGGCGGTTCCGCGAGGCGTGCGGGTATTTGCTCAAGCATCGCGATCAGGGCTACTCATTCACGGACGTGACCAGCTTCATCATCATGCGCGAACTGGGCATGTCCGACGCCTTGACTGAGGATCGGCACTTCGAACAAGCGGGTTTCCGTTGCCTGCTCTAAGGTGCTTCCGGACCGCTTTATGACCCGAAAAACCGGAAAAAAGACTGGAGCGCGGCCCGTGGCAGGATAGTTTGGCAGGACGCGCCGGCTGATCCGGACGCACCCCGGAAGAGCACGATTTTTATGGCGTCAAAAGCGAAGGAAAACGAGGAAGCAAAAGCAGCCAAAGGCGCGGAATACGGCGCGGCCCAGATCGACAAACTCGAAGGCCTGGAGGCCGTGCGCAAGCGGCCGGGTATGTATATCGGCTACACCGACGAGCGCGGCCTGCACCACTGCGTTTACGAGGTCCTCGACAATTCGATCGACGAACACCTGGCCGGATTCTGCACGCACATCGACGTGGTCATCCACGCGGACGAATCATGCTCCATCCGCGACAACGGCCGCGGCATTCCGGTCGACATGCACCCGAAGTGGAAGATCCCGGCCATCGAGCTGGTCCTGACCAACCTGCACGCCGGCGGCAAATTCGGCCAGGGCGCCTACAAATTCAGCGGCGGTCTGCACGGCGTCGGCGCCAAGTGCGTCAACGCGCTTTCCGAGTGGTTCAAAGCCGAGGTCTACCGCGACGGCAAAGTGTATTTCATGTCGTTCGCCCGCGGCAAAACGACGCAGCAACTCAAGGTCCTCAGCGAGCTGAAGAACAAGAAGCAGACCGGAACGCAGATCACTTTTCTGCCGGACGCCGAGATTTTCACCACGACGGAATTCGTTTTCGAGCGTCTCGGCGCGCGTTTGCGCGAACTGGCCTTCCTCAACAGCGGCCTCGAGATCCGTCTGGTCGACGAACGCGTCGAGGGTGACCCGAAGAAAAGCATTTTCATCTACAAGCTCGGCATCGAGGAATTCGTCAAGGAACTCGGCGAGAGCAAATCGGTCATCCACCCGAAGGTCGTCAAACTGACCGGCGCGCGGAAGACCAAGATGAAGAACAAGGACGGGGAGGACGTCGAGGAGGACGTCTTTGTCGATTGTGTGCTGCAATACAACGACAGCTACACCGACCAGATCCTCTGCTTCACCAACTCGATCCCGAACCCGGACGGCGGCACGCACATGACCGGGTTCCGCTCGGCCCTCACGCGCGCGATCAACCAATATTCCAAGGCCAACAACCTGGCGAAGGACAAGGACCCCGCCATCACCGGCGACGACGTGCGCGAGGGTCTCATCTGCGTGCTCAGCCTCAAGCACCCCGACCCGAAATTCGAGAGCCAGACCAAAGTCAAACTCGTCAACCCCGAGGTCGACGGCATCGTCAGTTCGATCGTCTACGAAGGACTCATGGATTTCTTCGAGACGAACCCTCCCGTCGCGAAGAAGATTTTCGAGAAAGCCATCACCGCGGCCCGCGCCCGCGAAGCGGCCCGCAAGGCCCGCGAGACGGTGCGCAAGAGCGCGCTGACCGGCGGCGGTTTGCCCGGCAAACTGGCCGACTGCTCCGAGCGCGACCCGTCGTTGACCGAACTGTTCATCGTCGAGGGCGACTCGGCCGGCGGTTCGGCCAAGCAGGGGCGCGACCGCCGTTTCCAGGCCATCCTCCCGATCCGCGGCAAGCTGATCAACGTGGAGAAAGCGCGTTTGGACAAGGTGCTGCAGAACACCGAAATCCAGACGATGATCACCGCGGTCGGCACCGGCATCGGCGACGGCGACCAGGAAGGCGCGTTCAACTTCGAGAAACTGCGCTACGGGCGGATCATCATCATGACCGACGCCGACGTGGACGGCTCGCATATCCGCACGCTGCTGCTCACGTTTTTCTACCGTCAGATGACCGAATTGGTCCGCCGCGGTTGTGTCTATATTGCGCAGCCGCCGCTCTATCAGATCAAGCGCAAGAAGCGCGAGGAATACGTCGATGACGACGCTCAGCTGACCAAGATCCTCATCTCGCTCGGCGCGGAGGACGTGAAACTCGTCCACCTGAAGAACAAAAAGACCTTCACCGAAACGCAGCTCAAAGAAATCCTCGAACTACTCGAGCGCCTCAACAAGCACAGCAACGCGATCAAACGTCTGGGCGGCGATTTCGAGAGCTACCTCGAGGCGCGCGACGCCAAGACCGACAAGTTGCCGGAGTATCTGATCATGATCCGCGACGGAAACACGGAGTCCGTCGAATATTTCCACGACGAGAGCGAACTGCAGGCTTTCGCCAAAAAGAACAACGACTTGAATCTGTTCGAAGACGAAGCGCCCGAGGCCGCCGAGGGCGGCAACGGGGAGGCCGCGCCGAAGGAAAAAGAAAAAGGCGCCCCGGCCCGCCGCCGCCGCGCGCGCCTCGTCGAAATCCACGAGTCGGTCGCGGTCGACAAGCTGATCAAAGAACTTTCCAAGAAAGGTCTCGAGATCGACCACTACACGGCGACCGACAAGCCGATTTTCCACCTCGTCGAAGGCGAGGGCGAACGCGAAACCAAGCACGAGATTTTCGCCATCCCGCGCATCCTCGATCTGGTCAAGGAAATCGGCCGCCGCGGCGTGCAGATCAAGCGATTCAAAGGTCTCGGCGAAATGAACGCCAAGGAACTCTTCCAGACGACGATGGATCCGGAAAAACGCCGGCTCCTGCGCGTCAAACTCGACGAAACCAACGCCGTCGAGGCCGACAAAATGTTCACCGTCCTCATGGGCGACGTGGTCGAACCGCGCCGTCATTTCATCGAGGACAACGCCCTCAACGTCCGCAACCTCGACATCTAACCCACCGCCCCATGCCCGCCAAATCCGCCGAAGCCAAAACCGAAGCCCCCGCCGACAAGACGTCCGCCCAGCGCAACAAGAACCTCGACCTCGCGCTGCAGCAGATCGCGAAGGACTACGGCGACGGCGCCATCATGCGCCTCGGCGACCACTCGCAGACCAACATCGACGTCATCCCGACCGGCAACATCATGATCGACCGCGCCCTCGGCGTGGGCGGCGTGCCGCGGGGCCGCATCATCGAGATTTACGGACCGGAATCCTCGGGCAAAACGACCCTCACGCTGACCATCATCGCGCAGGCACAGAAGCGCGGCGGGTTGGCCGCTTTCATCGACGTCGAGCACGCGCTCGATCCGAAATATGCGCAACGTCTCGGGGTCAATCTCGACGATCTTCTCGTGTCCCAGCCCAGCTCGGGCGAGGAGGCGCTGCGCGTTTGCGAGACGCTGGTCCGCTCGAACGCGCTCGACGTCATTGTCGTCGACTCCGTCGCCGCCTTGGTCACCAAGCAGGAACTCGAAGGTGAAATCGGCGATTCCACGGTCGGCACGCAAGCGCGCCTGATGAGCGCGGCCATGCGCAAACTGACCGCGCTCATCTCGAAGGCCCGCACCTGCTGCATTTTCACCAACCAGATCCGCGAAAAGATCGGTGTCATGTTCGGCAACCCGGAGACGACCCCGGGCGGCAAAGCGCTCAAGTTTTATTCGAGCGTCCGCATGGATATCCGCCGCATCGGCGCGATCAAGCAAAGCGACGGTGCCGTGACCGGCAACCGCACGCGCGTCAAGGTGGTGAAAAATAAAGTCGCCCCGCCCTTCACCGAGGCCGAGTTCGACATCATGTATAACGAGGGCATCAGCAATGTCGGCTCGCTCATCGACATCGCGCTGGAGAAAGGCGTCCTCGAGAAACGCGGCAGTTGGCTGAGTTACAAAGGCAACCAGCTCGCGCAGGGCCGCGATGCGGCCAAGGAAGCGCTCAAGGCCGACGAGAATTTGTATAAAGAGATCGAAGAAGCCACGCTTGCCGCGATGAA